>JAEEGG010008437.1_pt1 | contig 23366 bp, 21 predicted proteins | sample 9134161 | NCBI WGS metagenome assembly JAEEGG01 (sample SAMN16246543, study PRJNA631951) | gut metagenome | biome: gut microbiome; feature: rumen; material: CR-attached | host: Bos | place: Iran: Karaj | collected 2018-10
TCCACGCGTCCGTCGGCGATGTAGTAGAAGATGGCCTTGGAGCCGTCTCCCTGAAACTCCACGTCCCCGATCTTCATCTCCAGTCCCATCTCGGCGGCGATGCGGCGGGCCTTGATCATAGTGTCCTCCTCGCGGGCGATGGCTTCCTGCCACTTCTCGATGTCGCTCTGGCGGGCCTTGCGGTAGATCTTCTTGAACTGCGCCGTCTCCGGGTCTATCCCCTTGCTGCGCATCTGGCGCCCGACGATCGGGCCCTCGAGGGTCACGATGCCGAGGTCCTGGCCCGTCGCGGCCTCCACGACCACCAGGTCCCCGAGCCGGACATTCTGCGAGGAATCGTTGATATAGAATCCCTTGCGCGTATTCTTGAAGCGCACCTCGAAGAGATCCCGGTAGGTCCCGTCGGTAGCGTCCTTGAGCCAGTTGTAATCTCCCAGCTTGCAGCAGCCGGCGCGGTAGGTGCAACGGGCTTCCCCCGTCTCCTCCCCGTGCGTGACCACGCAGCCCCGGGAGCAATCGTATTGAATGGTTTCGTTTGTCGTCATATCGCTAAATACAAGCGGTCGGCCAGGTCGGCGAAGAGGATCTTCAGGTTGACGTTGCGGCCGATCAGGTTTTGTGCACGGTCCAGGACCTCGAGAGCCTGGCGCGGAAATGTCTTGCGGCACCGGGAGGCCCACTCACGGGCTTCCGGGGAGATCCCGCCGGCGCCCTCTATCCCCTGTTGGACAAGGAACACTTGACGGAACCGGTCCGATGCATAGGCGCAGAACGCCTTGGCGCTCTCGCGCGAGGGCAGCGAGGCGATCCGCTCGGACACTTCCTGCGCCAGCAGGAGGTCCTTGGAAAGCAACGCCGCCATAAGCTCGTCCAGAAGATCCGCATCTGCGAAGGTGACTTCGCCGAACGTCCCGGAGGGCAGGATGCGGATACGCTGACAACGGGACAAGATCGTCGGCAGCACTTTGTCCACCTGGTGCGCAATCAGCAGGAACTGCGTCAGCACCGGCGGTTCTTCGATCATCTTGAGGAGGCGGTTCGCCGCCTCGGTATTCATACGCTCCGGCAGATAGATCACCACGGCACGGTATCCCCCCTCCAGGGCGCTCAGGGACAGTTTCTCCAGCAGCCTGCGGGCTTCCAGCACCGGGATGGCCGCACTCTTGCGGTCCAGGCCCAAAGCGCCCAGCAGATCCGCTTCGCGGAATGCGGGCTGCGCAGCCACCAGCTGCCGGAAAGCATCCATGAACTGCTCCGACACCAGACCGCCCGCCGTGGGGAAAATGAAATGCACGTCCGGATGGATCAGGCGGTCGATCTTGCCGCAGGAAGGGCACATCCCGCAGGAATCGCCGTCGTTGCGGCGCTTGCAGAACAGATACTGCAGGAAAGCCAGGGCGAGCGGGAACGCGCCGCCGCCGTCATCCTCGTGAAACAGGATGGCGTGCGGGACCCGTCCGGCGTCCACCATACCGGCGAGCGCCTTCTTCACTTCATCGTTGCCCTGTACCTGCGAGAACGTCATATCTGCCTCCATTCATTGTAGCGGGCGATGGCGGCCAGGTACTCCCTGGCCTGACTGTCGGGGAACGCATCCAGCGCCCGCACGGCGCGTTCCACCCATTCCGAGAGCCGCCGGGCGGCGAACCCGACGCCATCCCGTTCCGCCACGAAGCGGCGGACCCGCTCGCAGTTCTCCGGATGCGAGGGGATGTCGCGCACCAGGGTGCGGATCTCCGCTTCGCGGGGCGAGCCCTGGAGGGCGCCCAGCAGCGGAAGCGTAATCTTCTGTTCCAGCAGGTCCTGGCCGACCGGTTTGCCCAGGCTGTCCGTGCCGGCATAGTCCAGGATGTCGTCCTTGATCTGGAAGGCGATGCCGAGGGCGCAGCCGTAGGCGAGCGCCGCCTCCAGCTGTTCGGGGGAGGCATCGACGGACACGGCGGCCGTCTCGGCCGCGGCGCAGAACAACGAGGCCGTCTTGCAGCGGATGATGCGAAGATAGTCCTCCTCGACGGTGTCTCCGGCAGAAGCCTTTTCCAGCTGGAGCATCTCCCCTTCCGCCAGGTCGGTCAGCGTCCTGGCGAACTTCCGGATCACGTCATCCCTATGCACCGTGTCCACGATCAGGTCCACCGCCCGGGCCAGCCAGTAATCGCCGACCAGCACGGCCGTGCCGGCGCCGAGCAGCGCACTCACGGTCGGCATCCCGCGCCGCTCCGCGCTCCCGTCGGCCACGTCGTCGTGGATGAGGGTGGCGTTGTGCAGCAGCTCCGAGGCAGCGGCGTAGCAGACACTGTCTTCCGTCGGCGTGCCGATGGCGCGCGCGACGAGCAGCGCCACCATCGGGCGGAGCATCTTGCCGGCATTGGACAGGACCTGGTCGTTGGTCCGCTCCAGCAGCGCCACGTCGGAGTGCAGCTGGGTCCGGATCAAGGCCTTCGTGCGGTCCCAATCCGATCCGAGATACGTTATGATGTCCTGTCTGCTCACAGAAGCGCTTTCATTTCTTCGACCGTCTCCGGGAAGTGCATCAGGGCACGGGACGCCTCGTCCATCATACCCCGCTCCACGTAGCGGTCCAACTGGAGTTTGAAGGGGTCGTAGAACCCGTTCATATTAAAGGCGACCACCCGGCCGGGATAGCGGCCGAGCTTCGCCAGGCAATACGTCTCCGCGATCTCGTCGAGGGTGCCGATGCCGCCCGGCAGGGCGATGGCGAGGCAGGTGCCTTCGCGCATCACGTCCTTCCGCTCGGACATCCGGTCCGTCCAGAGGCATTCCGTCAGGCGGGGATGTTCGAAACCCTTCATAAAACGCGGGAGCACGCCGATCACGCGCGCCCCAAGCCCCAGGGCCTCGTCACAGACGTGGCCCATCGTCCCCCTCCAGGATCCGCCCGAGACGATATCGTATCCACTTAAACAAGCTGCGCGGACAATCTGCCGCGCAGCTTCGTTGTAGATCGGATCGATGTCGGAGGAAGAGGAGCAATAGATGACCGCCCGCTTGTCCGACATACTGGAACTAGAAGAGGAGGACGACAGAAGCCATCACACCGTTGGCCTTCTTGTTGGTCACGATGTCCTTGACGTCATTGACGTTGACCTTGGCATCCTTGGCGCCGCCCATATTCCAGAAGTAGCGGGCGCACACCTGGACGTGCTTGATGAGCTCGACACCGGCACCGACGCCGAAACCGTACTCAATCTTGTCGGAGAAGTCATCCCACTCGATCTTCTGATCGTTGACGATACCCTTGACGGTCGTCTCCGTAATGGCCATACCGACGAAAGGCTCGGCAATCGCATAGACCCGGGCGAGATCGCCAAGACCCACGCCGACCTGCAGCTGGACGGGAACCTCGAGGTAACCGCTCTTGAAATCGAAATCACCAAGACCGCCGACGGCGCTGACCTTGGAACCCTTCACGTTGTAGATGATGGACGGCTGGATGGCGAGAAGGTTGCCAAGGCCGAGCTTGTAGGTCAAACCAACGTGATACTGGGTTGCGTTCTGGGCTTCAGCGATAGCTGCGTCGACATTGTCGAATTTGGTCTGGGCAGAGGTGATGCCGGCGATGACGCCGAGCTGGGCGTGCGCGCTCACTGCAACGAGCAGGGAAGCGACAATAACGATTAATTTTTTCATTATTAGTATGGTTATAAAGGTTGTTACATAAGATTCTCCAGGCGGGAGACGATCTCCTGCTTGCTCACGACGCCCACCGTACGGTCCACGAGCTGGCCGCCCTTGAAGAACAGGAGGGTGGGGATGTTGCGGATGCCATACTGGACGGCGATGTCCTCGCAGTCGTCCACGTTGCACTTGGCCACGACGGCCTTGCCTTCCAGCTCCTTCGCCACCTCGTCCACAGTCGGGGAAAGGACGCGGCAGGGGCCGCACCAAGGGGCCCAAAAGTCTACCAATACGGGAACTCCGGAGGAGAGGGTGTCCTGGATATTGTCGTTGCTGATTACGATTTCCATTTCCAATACATTTATTTGATGCACATTAACGCACATCAGTTGCAAAGATAGCAAAAAATTAATAGAAACAATCAATCCCCCAGACAAACGCCCGCAGGCCCAGGTCGGGGGCTTCTTCGTCCTTCGCCTTGATCGCCTCGAGCAGCGGGGCGACCTTCCCGTCCTCCAGGATCACCAGGAGGGCGTGGTTCATCTCCGGCCAAGCATGGTTGCCGAAACGGGGGATGCCGTTGAAACCGCCCTTGCCTTCCACGTTCTCCCAGCGGGTGAATCCCCGCTGTCCGTGGGCGGCGAGCAGCTCCACGATCTCTTCATTGTACGCCTGGTTGTAGGCTATGAACATCGCTTTCATCGTTTGTTTTTCCTCCTTTCCATTCTATAGGTGAACGAGCAGTAAACCGTAGGGATGAGCACGAGCGTGATGAGCGTAGAGACGGACAGACCCCAGCACACCGTGACACCCAGCGAACGCCACAGTTCCGATCCCTCGCCCGTACCGATGGCCATCGGGAGCATACCCAGGACCGTGGTCAGCGTGGTCATCAGGATGGGACGCAGACGGCTCTTGGCCGCCGTCGTGGAAGCGTCGCGGATGTTCATGCCGCGCTCGCGGCACAGGATCGTGTAGTCGATGAGCACGATACCGTTCTTCACCACGATACCGATCAGGATGATGATGCCGATGATGGACATCACGCCCAGGGCGAGGCCGTTGATCCGCAGGCCGAGCAGCACGCCCACCAGGGCGAACGGCACGCTGAACATAATGACGAACGGGGCCATCAGGCTCTCGAACTGCGACGCCATCACCATATACACGAGCAGGATCATCAGGATGATCAGCAGCAGCATCTGGGAGAACATCTCCTTCTGGTCCTCGAAGTCGCCCGCGACCACGGCGGAGATCTCGCCGGGCATGTCCGCCTGGGCGATGGCCCGGCTGGCGGCGGCCACGCCGTCACTCAGGGCGGCGCCTTTCGCCACGATGCCCGTGACCGTGATGAGGCGGGACCGGTCCTTGCGCTCGATGGTCGGCGGGACGAGGCCCTCGACCACCTGCCCGAGCTCCTTCATCTTCACGATGGCGCCGGTCGGGGTGGTCACCGCGATGTTCTCCATATCCTCCACGCTGGTGCGGAACTGCGGAGCGTAGCGCACCCGGATGGAATATTCCTCGCCGTCCTCGCGGTACACCGAAGCCACGGTGCCGCTCATCGCCGCGCTGAACGCGGCCGCGGCCGTGGTGGTATTGAGCCCGTGCAGGGCGAGTTTCGTACGGTCGAAGTCCATACGCAGCTCCGGCGTGTACTCCTCGCGGCTGAGGTTCACCTGCGTGAAGGACGGCTCCTGCCGCAGGACGTCCCGGATCTGTCTCGCGACGCGGTCCGTCTGCTCGAAGTCATAGCCGTACACTTCGACGTCCACCGTCGAAGCGCCGCCCATCCCCATACCTTCCGTCACGCGCGCTTCGCGGATGATGGGGTATTTCGCGCAGATGCCGCGCAGCACGTCGGAGATCTCGGCGGAAGAGCGCTTGCGCGTGCTCGAGGTGCCGATGTTGACGTTCAGCGAGAGGATGTGCGTACCGTTGCTCTGCATACTGGCGAAGGTGTTGTCCGAATCGGCCTGGCCGAAGGTGGCGTTGATCACCTTGATCTCCGGTACGGCCTCCATGATGTCGGCATAGACCTGCTCGTAAACGCCGCGCGTGACCTCCTGGGCGGTACCCATCGGGAGGTTGATCGTGACGGTCAGGCGTTCGGAGTCGCCGCGCGGGAAGTACTCGGTCTTGAGGCCGGGCACGAGCAGGACCAGCGACAGGATGAAGATGCCGGCGAAGCCCAGGATGACGATCCTGCGCCGCTTGGTCGCCCAGTGGATGACGTGGGCGTAGCCGCGGGACACCTTGTCGATGGCCTTGTTGATCGGACCGAAGACGGCGTTGAAAGCCTTGCCGTGCTTCCGGTCCCGCCTGAGCCAGCGGGAGCAGAGCATAGGCACGAAGGTCAGGGCGGCCGTCGTGGAGACGATCATAATGATGGAGACGATCCAGCCGAGCTGGCGGAACATAATGCCTGCCATACCGTTGATCATCGTCAGCGGCAGGAACACGCAGAGCATCGTGAGCGTGGAGGCGATGACGGAAATACCGACTTCGGCGGTGCCGTGCACGGCCGCCTCCTTCGGCTTTTCACCGCGGGCGATGTGCGTGCTGACGTTCTCCAGGACCACGATGGCGTCGTCCACGACCATGCCGATTGCGATGGCGAGCGCCGACATCGAGATGATGTTGAGCGTGTTGCCGGTGGCGTACAGGTACATCAGCGAGGCCAGCAGGGCCAGCGGGATGGAGAGCACGATGATGATGGTGGACTTCCAGTCGCCCAGGAAGATGAACACCACGAACATCACCACGAAGAAGGTGATGATGATGGTCTCGATGAGGGTCCGGATGGTATTGATGATCTCCGTGGAACCGTCCACGATGGTGGTGATCCTGATATCTGCGGGAAGGTCCTTCTCGATCTGGGCCAGCTGCTTCTTCACGCCCCGGATCACGTTGACCGTATTGGCATCGCTCTGCTTCTGGATGATGATGCGGGCGGCGCGGCCGCCGTTGGTGTAGGACTCCTGCTCCCGCTCCTGCTGCCCGTCCGTGACCGTGGCCACGTCACGCAGGTACACGGCGCGGCCGCCCGTGGCTCCGACCACGATGTCCAGGAGCTCAGAAGGGTCCGAGAACTCCTGATGCACGCGGAGCGTGTAGGTCTCGCTGCCGATGTCGATGCTTCCCGAAGGGAGGTTGCGGTTCTCCGCGGAGATGATCGAAGCGATCGAGCTGATGCTCAGCCCGTAGGCCTGGAGCTTGTTGGGATCGCAGTACACCTGGATCTCGCGGCTCGGGGCGCCGCTCACGGACACCGTGCCCACGCCGGACACGCGCGCCAGCGGGGTGGAAACCCTGTCGTCAAGGATCTTGTCCAGGCCCGCGAGGCTCTCCTCCGCCGTGGCGGAAAGCATCATGATCGGCATATCGGAGGCGCTGAACTTGAAGATGGTCGGCATCGACACCCCGTCGGGGAGCATCTGGTTGAACATATCCAGCTTGTCGCGGACGCTGTTGGTCGCCGCCTCGATGTCCACGCCGTAGTTGAACGTGAGGGTCAGCAGCGAGATGTTCTCCTTGGACTGGGTGGTCAGCTCCTTGAGGTCCTCCACGCCGTTGAGGGCGTTCTCCAGGACCCTGGTGAGGTTGGTCTCGATATCCTGTGCGTTGGCGCCCTGATAGGAGGACATCACCATGATCGTGTTGGAGTCGAACTCCGGGAACTGGGCGATGGACGTCCGCGTCAGGGAGAAGACACCGAGGATCGCGAGGGCGATGAAGATCAGGGCGGTCGTCACGGGATGTTCGACCGCAGAACGGTAGATGCTCATCGCCGGACCTCCACTTTATCGCCTGCCTTGAGGTTGGTATGGCCGCCCGTCAGCACCTGCTCGCCCTCTTCCAGACCGGAGAGGATCTCATAGGTGGTGCCGAAATGGCGACCCACGGAGACGAGCCGCAGCTCGGCCGTGTTGTCCGGCCGCAGCACGAACACGGTACGCTGCCCGGAGCCCTGCTGCTTCAGCACGGCCACGTCCGGGACGACGATGCTCTGCCGGGCGCCGAAGTCCACCGTGACCCGGGCGTACATCCCGGGGCGCAGTTCGCGGCCGGTGTTCGCCACGCGCACCTCCGCGTTGAAGGTGTGCGAGGCGGCGTCCATCGTCGGGTACAGGCGCACGATGCTGCCGCTGAAGGTCTTGCCCGGCAGGGCGTCGGCGGTCAGGCTCACCTTGTCGCCGCGCTTCACCCGGGTGTAGTCGGCCTCCGAGATGGGAACCAGGAGCTTGACCGGGGTGATCTGCTGAACCGTATAGATGGGCTGTGCCATCGCGAAGAGGTCGCCGCGGTCATAGTTGCGCGCGGAGACGACACCGCTGATCGGAGCCCGCAGAATCGTGTTCTCGAGGAGGTTGTCGTAGCTGCTCTTCGCCACCTTGTAGGCAAGCTCGAGCGCTTCATAGTCCGACTGCGACACGCCGCCCTCGGCGAAAAGCTGCTTCACGCGGGCGAGCTCGGTCTCATCGTTGCGGAGCCTCAGCTCGGCCTGGTCCAGCTGGACGCGGTCCATCTCGGCGAGGACCTGGCCGGCGGACACGAAGTCGCCGACCTCCACGTTGAGTTTCTGGATGCGCCCGCTGGTCAGCGGGGCTATGTTGTTGACCGCATTGGCCTGGACGGTTGCGGAATACACGGCGTCCTGGGCGACCTGCTCGCGCACGGCCCCGGTCACGGTGACGACCGGCGTCGCATTGGGGTCCGCCATCGGAGGGAAGCCCGGTTCGGGGGTGTTGTTGCGCGGCCCGCAGGAGACGCACAGCAGTGCGCACAGGGCTGCGCCCATCATCATATTCTTATTCATTGTCGTATGTTTTATTCAGTTGGACATTGCCCTGGTCGTCGATGAAATCGGCGCCCAGGGTCCCTTCGAGGCCGGCCTTGGCCACCACGAAACTGTACACGGCCTGCGAGACGCCGAGCCTCGACTGCGTGAGCGCGAGCTGGGCGTCGTTGAGGTCGGTCAGCGTGCTGCGGCCGACGTTGTAGGACTTGGAGGCGATATCGTAGGCCTTCTGGGCCGTCTCGGCGGCGCTCAGCGCGGAGCTGTAGCTCTTCATCGCCGTCTCCATCTGGTTGAGGTACTGGCGGATGGCGATCTTGAGCTGGCGCTCGGTGTTGACCCGCTGGACCTCCAGCTCCTGGGCCTGCACCCGGGTCTGCCGCACGGCGTTCAGGCGCTGGCCGCCGGAGAAGATGGGCACCGACAGGCTCAGGCCCACGAAGGAGTACGGGGACCAGTTGTATTCGCTGAACTTGTAGTCGTTGGCCATCGCGTTGAGGCTGTAGTTGAACGACAGCGCCAGCGAAGGCAGGAAGGCGTATTGCTGGACCTTGATCGCGGAGGCGAGCTGCTCGGCCTGGATGGCGAGCTGGCGCAGGGTGGAGTTGTCCGCCAGCGAGAGCTCCTCGCTGGCCCGCAGGTCATAGAGCATATGATCCGCATAGTCGGACAGGGTGCCGGCCACGTCGATGTTGCTGTCCAGGTCCACCCCCATCACGGCCTTGAGCTGCCACAGCGCGAGGATCATCGCGCTCTCGGCGTCGTACACGTTCGGGATGGCGCTGGAGAGCGTGGTCTTGGCGCGGGTGAGCTCCAGCTCCGAGGCGCGCTGCACGTTGTAGCGCCGCTCGATCTGCTCATAATTCTCCAGGGCGTTCTCGTAGGCGGACTTGTACACCTCGAAGGCCTCGCGGGCCAGCAGGCAGGAGAAGAAGGCCTGCTTGACCTGGTTCACCGTCTCGAGGCGCGAGTTGCGCGCCTTCTCGACGGCAAGCTCCACGTCCTGGTCCGAAATGCGGAGGTTCTGCCAAAGCTGAGCATTGACCAGCGGCATACTGGCGCTCACGCCCGCCGACCAGGTGTTCCAGCGGCCCACTTCGATGCCGCCGCCTCCCTTGCCGGAAGATTTGCCGCCGGAAGCCGCGCCCGCGGCTGCCGCTCCGGCGTCGCCGGCATCGCTGCCGCCGCCCCCGAAGGCGCTCATATCGAAATCCATATACATCACCTGTTTCTTGATGGTCCTCTGGTAAGAACCCGAACCGCTGATCTGCGGGAACAGGGAGGCGTAGGTGCCCTTGCGGGCATACCCGACCCTTTCGATCTCCTGGTCCGCCACCTTGACGGACGCATTCTCGCTCAGCGCGATCTTCAGCGCATCCTGCAGGGACAGGAGCGTGGGCGCGGCCGTCGTATCGGGCGCCTGCGCGGACACAAGTGCGGAGAAAGACAGGGAAACTACTAGCGATAATAACTTTCTCATAACAAAAATGCGGGCAAAGATATGCAAAAAATGTGCTATCTTTGCCACAAATGATTGTGAATATGGAAAATCTTCTCTACGTGCATTGGCACGTCAACCCCATACTCCTCCACCTCGGATCCATCGAAATCCGCTGGTACGGTCTGCTGTTCGTATCGGGCTTCGTCATCGGCTGGTACCTGTTCAAGTGGTTCTTCACCCGCGAGAAGGTGGACACCAAGATTATGGACCCGCTGCTCTTCACCCTGCTGATCGCCACGATCGTGGGCGCCCGCCTCGGCCACTGCATCTTCTACCAGCCGGATTATTACTTCGGTTCGTGGCAGGGCTTCTGGGAGATTTTCATGCCCTGGAAGGGCGGCCTTGCCAGCCACGGCGGCGCCATCGCCCTGCTGCTGGCGATGTGGTGGTTCGTCCGCCGCTACGGCAAGAAGAACGATTTCGATTTCCTCTGGATCCTGGACCGCCTGTGCATCGCGGTCGCCTTCGCCGGCTGCATGATCCGCCTGGGCAACCTGTTCAATTCCGAAATCTACGGCGACGTGACCACGCTCCCCTGGGGCTTCATTTTCGAGCTGCGGGACGAGACGGAGCCCAAGCACCCCACCCAGCTGTATGAGGCCTTCTCATACCTGCTGCTGGGCCTGGTGATGGTCTGGGTCTACAAGAACAAGCTGGACAAGGTCCACCGCGGCTTCTTCTTCGGCTTCTTCCTCGTGGGCTGCTTCGGCGCCCGCTTCCTGATCGAATTCATCAAGGAGCCGCAGGTCGAGTTCGAGCAGACGATGCTCCTGGATATGGGTCAGATCCTCTCCATCCCCTTCGTCATCGCCGGCATCGCCCTTCTAGTCTATGCCGCCAAGGCGAAAAAACCGGCCGCGGTCGTTCACCCGCAGCCGGTCAAGAAAGAGCCCACGCATTTCGCGCACGGGCTTCAGAAATAATCAGTCCACGAAGACATACCACTGATCTTCGCCGAAGGCCTGGAGCTGGTCGCCCTGCTGACGCAGGCCGAAGAGATTCATGCTCTCGGGAGCCGGATGGTTGAAGAAGAGGATGACGTTGTCGTGCTTGTCAAAAGCCACGCAGAGGAGCTCCGGAATACCATAGGATCCGTCATCGTCCACATTCCAGACACTTCCATCCCCGTACTCCGGATCGAGTTCGGTCGTCTTCACGTAGGTGGCCTTGATCTTGCCGCCGAGGATCCAGGCGATCGCGATCATCGCTTCGCCGTCCCTGGGCTCGAACTCGAAGAGACCTATGCGGCCGTCCTCCTCGCGAAGGTGGCCGACGTAGCGGGACTGGCGGAGCGTCCGGCCGAAGCGGGTCTCCATCTGCTGCTCGAGCGTGGCGCTCATCGACTGCTCGGTCTCACCCCATTTCCAGCGACTGAACGGCGGGAAACGATAGAAAGCGGCGAAACGGGCCTCCATGACAAGGCCGACGACCTCCTGCGAATCGTAGCCGCGGAACATATCCTTCTTGACGCTGTCGGGCACGCGCATTTCGAAGTACACGCCCTGCATCTCCTTTCGGTCCGCCTTCCAGGGGCTGTAGCCCCACTGCGCCTCCTCGTCCTTCAGACGGTCCTGGACAAAAGTCAGCGGCGCGTAATTGTGCTTGAAGAACCACCATCTGGGCGTGGTCTGGTCCCATTCATAAATCTCCTGCTGAAGCACGTACAAGGAAAAGTCCCTGCTGGGATAAGCAAATTTCGGCAAGCTGTAGCCGGAATCCCAGTAATAGCGGATGCCGCTGCGGTAGAAGGCGGACGGGCCCACGTACTGCGTGTCCCGGTCGTAGTCGACATCCGTCACGGCCTTGTTGTCCCGGAAGGCATTCGCCGCGATGCCGGCCACCCGCAGGGTCTCGCCACCGACGCGGACGGCCTCCGGGACCTCGACAGTCCCCGAATAGCGGCCGCCTGCACAGATCTCCAGCTCCGTCCCCTCGCTGATATAGTGGTAGCGGTAGCCGTTGCTGTCGTTCACATAACTCGTCGAGCCGTCTTCAGCCACCTCGACGGTCCCCTCTACGGTCTGCGCCTGGGCAGACCAGATGCCGGCGAGCAGCGCCAGGCCGGCGAAAAAAATATTCTTAATCATAATACATATCATCTTCGACATCCATCAGCCGCTCGTCGCGGAAGATGGTGCCACTCTTGAAATAATCTGCACCGGAGAGTTCCACTTCATAGGAAAGGCCGTGTTCGCGGGCCGTGAAGGATCCCGTCTCGGACACCACCTTCCCGTCCAGGTCATACCCCTCGTAAACGCCGTCATACACCGTATGGAAGCGGAACTTGTATCCTTCGTCGTCGGACTCCGCTTCGCTGAAATGGCCGCGCCAGAACTCACAGAGTTCCCCGTCGTCCAGATCATAGGCCGACATCGAGAAATTCCAGTCCGGGGTCAGGGCCACCTCGAAATAATGCACTCCGTCCACCCCGTTGAAATGACCGTAATCGGTAAAATACGGTATCTCGGTCCGGCCGCCGCGCTTGTCCAGGGCATAGATGGTCCCGTACTCGTAGATCATCTCCCCGTCTTCGTCCTCCCAGCCGCCACCGCCGCCGGTTTCGAGGCCGGTCACGTCCTCGATGCCGGAAAGCGCGTCGCTGAGCGCCGGCCCGCCGTACTGCATCGCATAGAAGACGCTCGACATCTTGACGTCGCCGTTCTCCATCACCACGCAGACGACCGGGTTGTAATCCTGTCCGATGTCGCCCAGGAACACGCCCTTGCAGCGGCCGTTGATGCCGTCGAAGTAATTGTCCCCGTCGGAGATCGTGATGGCGTCCTCGTCGTAGCCGAGGCGGCTCATCGGTTCGGAGGCGAAAGTCAGGACAGGCTGGCCGCCCTCCAGGCGGACGCTGAGGCCCAGGCTGCTGCCGTCGTAGATCTCGCCGTATTCGAAGGAGGTGTAGCCCTCCAGCGGCTTCGGCATAGGCAGGGAGATATCGCGGACGCTACCGTCCGCAGGCGTCTTCAACACGCCCGTGCGGGCATTGATCTCCGGACTGTACTGTACCGTGTGGCCTTCATTGTCCGTGCAGACGACGAGGCTGCTGGGCTCCCTCCACCAGTTGTTGAAGATCAGCACCGGCCTGCCCTCCTCGCTGCGGTAATACACCTCGCGGTTCTCGTCGGCGATGTGCCTGCCGGCTTCGTCCACGGCCAGGGTCGCCAGCGAATCGCGCGGGATGACCAGGTAGATCTCGCGGCCGATGCCGCAGTCCACGCGCGCCGCTTCGACGATCTGCGGGAACGTCTTCGTCAGCGGAATGTACGAAGGCGACGCCTCGAAGTCTCCGAAGGAATCATAGTATCCCAGGAAAGCGACGGCCAGCCGCTCCCCCTCCTGCCAGTCGATGGCCACGGACTGCTGTCGGGCCCCCTTGCAGGCGACAAGGGCCGGCAGCAATAATGCCGCCAGCCCAAGGATAAGCATTTTCTTCATGCGAAGACTATTCCGCATCGGCTTTCGGGGCCTCCGGAGCTTCCGGGACAGCCGGAGCTGCAGGAGCCGCCGCGGCTGCGGCCTTGCTCTTCATAATGAGGAAGACGATCAGGGCGACGATGACCACGGCAAGCGGAATCGCCACCAGCGGCCTGTAAATCACCCACGCGATGAGGATCACCAGCAGGGCCCAGATGAAACCGACGACACCCGTGACGAGGTTGACACCCAGTTCGCCGACCTTGGCCAGCGGCGGGAGGACCTTGAGAAGGGTCACGAGGATGCTGAACATCATACGCAGGGCAGCGATCACCAGGACGATGCCGAGGATGCGGAGCAGCCACAGGATGCCCTTGTTGGCAGCCTTCTGGCTCTCGACCATGGACTCCAGGGAGTGGATGCCCATCGAGAGGGTCTGGATGCTCTTGCCGTTCTTGTGCGTATAAGGCTCGAAGGTGTCGTTGACCACCTTCGCCAGGATGGAGGCGTCGCCGCCCGTGCCCTGGGTGAAGGTCACGCGGACGTCGCCGACCGCGGGAGTGGCCGGGTTCTCACCGTAGTAGAGAACGTTGTTGTCCACGAAGGAGTTCTGGCCGTCGCCCAGCTCGGCGGGCAGGGCCACCGGATCGTTGGCGGGGATGGAATTGACCATGCTCGGCGGAAGGGTGTAGCCGCCGAAGCTGACCTTCTGGGCCCGCACGGCATTGTCGGGCACCGTCAGGCGGGTGCTGTTCACGCCCTGGTAGTCAGGATCGTGGAAAGAGCTGGAGTTGACCGGGGAGCTGACCCATTCGCGGGAATAGGTGTAGGTCGTGACGGTCTCCTGGCCGCCGCCGATCTTGTCCTTGGTCTCGGAGGTGGAGTGCTCCACCCACTGGTAATACTCGGTGCTGCGCTTCAGCCAGATGGCGTTCACCTGGATGCCATAGTCGGGATCGGTGAGGGTCTCGTCGGTCTTGGCCACGGCCGTGGCGTGAATCGCCTTGCCGTTGAGGGCGGGATCCACACGGGAGACGTCCTCGACATTCACGCACTCCTTGGCGAAGCCTTTGATTGCGTCTGCAGTTTTCTTCGCATTGCCTTCGTTCCACCAGAGGAGGATGGTTGCGATGACAAAGAGCAGCAGGCCGGACACGATCCCCTTCAGGGAGCTGCCCAGGCGGCTGCCATAGCTGGTTTTAGTTACTTCTTGGTAGGCCATACACTATAAGGATTAAAGATTATTCAATTGGATGCAAATTTAAGAAAAGCAACAATAAAAAAAAACATTCCGACTGCAGTTAGTCAGTCGGAATGTATTAAAATTCGAGCAAATCAGCGGTTTAGCCGCGGATGGCGGCGATACCCGGCAGGTCTTTGCCTTCGAGGGCCTCGAGCATGGCGCCGCCGCCCGTGGAGACGTAGCTCACCTTGTCGGCATAGCCCATCTGGGTCACGGCCGCGACGGAATCGCCACCGCCCACGAGGGTGAAAGCGCCCTTCTCGGTGGCCTCGGCGAGGTCTTCGGCGATCTCGAGCGTACCCTTGGCGAAGTTCGGCATCTCGAACACGCCGACGGGGCCGTTCCACAGGATGGTCTTGGACCCGAGGATGACGTCCTTCCAGACCTTCAGCTGCGCGGGGCCGGCATCCATGCCCTGCCATCCGTCGGGAATCTGGTCGGAGGGAACGCACTTCGCATTGGCTTCGTTGCTGAAGTCGTCGGCGATGACGGTTTCGTTGGAAAGGTAGATGTTCACGCCCTTCTCCTTCGCTTTCGCGAGGATCTCGAGGGCCTGCGGCATCAGGTCGTCCTCATGCAGGGACTCGCCGATCTTGCCGCCCTGGGCCTTGATGAAGGTGTAGCCCATACCGCCGCCGATGATCAGGTTGTCCACCTTCTCGAGCATATTCTCGAGCACGGCGAGCTTGGAAGAGACCTTGGCGCCGCCGATGATGGCGGTGAAGGGACGCTGGGCGTTCTTGAGAACGTTGTCGATGGCCTTGATCTCGCCTTCCATCAGATAGCCGAACATCTTGTCGTTGGGGAAGTAGTCGGCGATGAGGGCGGTGGAGGCGTGGGCGCGGTGGGCCGTGCCGAAAGCGTCGTTGATGTAGCAGTCGGCGTAGGACGCGAGGGTCTTGACGAAGTCCTTCTGGCTGGCCTTGACGGCAGCCTTGGCGGCCTTCTTCTCCTCGTCGGAGGCGTCCTCGGCGAGTCCGCGGGGCTTGCCTTCCTCCTCGGCATAGAAGCGGAGGTTCTCGAGCAGCAGGGCCTCGCCCGGCTTGAGGGCGGCCACTTCGGCCTGCGCCTTCTGGCAGTCGGCGGCGAACGCCACCGGAGCGCCGAGGCACTCGGCCACGTGGTCCACGATGTGGCGCAGGGAATACTTGTCCGTCACGCCCTTCGGACGGCCGAGGTGGGACATGATGATGACGGAACCGCCACCGGCGAGAACCTTCTGGAGGGTCGGCATGGCCCGGCGGATGCGGGTGTCGTCGGTGATTTCGAACTGCTCATTGAGGGGAACGTTGAAGTCCACGCGCACGATCGCCTTCTTGCCGGCGAAATCGTAGGAATCGATGTGTTGCTGCATAATGTATAAGAGTTTGTTGAATTGTCCGAAACGCAAAGATAGCAATTTATTTTGTCATTTCGTCCCCTCCCCCTTCTTCTGCTCCGGCCGGGGCCGCCTTCGCCCTCTCTACCCCGCTCCTGTCGTCAATGTCCCCGTTTTCCGGACATTGACGTCAAAAAGGGCCGTTTTTGCTTCCAATGTCCGCTATTTCCGGACATTGACGACAGAATGATGCAAATAAACGTTTAAATGAAGCGTCCTCCCGGGAAGAGACTTGCGGGATTTCTCCAAAATGATACCTTTGCGAAAAACAAGGCTATGAGAAGACTTTCTTATTATCTGGTGTCCACGGACCATCTGTCGGAACGGCTCTGGTTCCGGGACGACGAGGATTTCAAAGTCGGGATGAATTACATCGCCATCCTGGCCGTCAGCGCCAACGTTCGGATTCTGGCCTTCATCCTGATGTCCAACCACATTCATCTCATCCTGGAAGGGACGCTTGCAGACGTCTCCGCATTTGTCACGGAGTTCAAACGTCGCTACAGCAAATATTATCAGCGGAAATACGGCATCCGGGAATTCCTGCGGGAGAACGGTGTGGACATCCGCCCTGTCGAGCGGGAGGGGGAAGCCCTGGAACGCGCCATCGCCTATGTGCAGATGAATTGCGTCGCAGCGAACATCTGCGCGCACCCTTCCCAATACCGTTGGGGGACGGGGCCGCTTTTCTTCAATACCGCCAGGCCTGCGGGAACGCCGCTCCGTTCCCTTACGCGGCGGGCGCAGGTCCGGGCGCTCAAAAGCAACGCCCACCTTCCCCAGTCTTTCAGGATAACCGATGCCGGGTTCGTCGATCCGGCTTCATACATCGACGTGGCTTCCGTTGAAAAACGCTTCCGCAAGCCTTCCCGATACAATTTCCATCTCCAGGATTCTTCGAAAGCAAAGATCCGGCTGCAAGAAAGCGCGACGCCCGCCTTCCGGGACCAGAGCATCCTGGCGGCGACTCCCGACCTGGTCCGGTCGCTATTCAGGAAGAATTCCATCGCGGATCTCAACCGGGAGCAGAAGGGAGAACTTCTGAAGCAGCTCCGGTTCCGGTTCAGCGCCGATGTTGCACAACTGTCCCGGATCCTCGGGATTCCCTATAAAGAAGCCGTCGACCTGATGGATTCGATCTGAATCCCGCCTCCCGTTCATCGAAAGTGTCGTCAATGTCCCCGTTTTCCGGACATTGACGTCAAAAAAGGCCGAAAATGCTGTCAATGTCCCCGTTTGACGGACATTGACAGCACGCTGTCGGATCAGGAGTGTTGGTTACAGCAACCCCCGGCGGGTCACCTCGGCGATCAATGCGGGGGAAGTGTGGACGTCGAACTTGGCCAGCAGGCGCTTGCGGTACCAGACCACCGTCTCGTAGCTTACCCCGAGCTCGTCGGCGATCATCTTGGTGCTCTTGTCCTGCATCAGCAGCCTGACGACATCCTTCTCGCGGGGTGTCAGTTTGAGCCCCGTCGGCGCCGTCCCCGATTCGGGACGCAACTCCTCGATGGTCTCGTCCAGCACGGCGGCGGTCTCGGTGAGTTCCTTGCGGGTCCGTTTCAGGCGGAAGACGATCCAGAAAGCGGCGGCGGCAGACGCCAGCAGCAGGGCCAGCAACACGGCAAGCGTACGCATATTCTTATTCAAGGCGTCATAGCTCGCAGTCATATAGTCCAAGGTCTCGGAACGACTTTGAGCCTCTTCTTGAGGGTGATTGGCGTAATAGGCTTCGGCTTCCTTGAGGCACTGCAGGGCTTTCCGCATCTGGCCGTTCTCTTTGTACCAGCGTCCCTGGCCCTTCCTGGCTATTGCCACCATCAGGGAATCCCCTGACTGTCTTGCTGCGGTTAGGGAGCGGTCGTAGTCGGCTTTCGCCTGCTTTTTGTCACCGGCATCCATCCGAATCTCTCCCAGGTTGTAGTACAGGATGGCGTTCTGCTGGTAATCTTCGTATTTGTCAAAGATTTCCGCTGCCTTGTTGTAGTAGAAAGAAGCCTGCTCGATGGAATCCTGCACCGCATAGAAGTTGCCCATCGTGCCCCAGAGCCTGGAACGATTGGCATCCAAATCATTCTCCTTGCGTGGCGGATTATCCGATTCCATACTGGCCAGGGCAGCAGCGGCTTTGTTGTAATAGACCCTGGCGCTGTCGTACTGTTCCCTTGCCCAGAACGTCTGGCCAACCAGGATGGAGGCGTCGAAGACGGTCATGTCTCCGCCCAGCTGCTCGCCCAGCCGGATAGCCTGCCTGCCGTAATAGGTGCACTTGGTGGCGTCGAGCTGGAGATACCCCCAGGTCAGTTCACGGCAGAGCATGGCGTAATCGACCAGTTCTTCCTTGGATGTAGAAGCCAGTTTGTCCGGCGTGTATCTGGCTGCCACCCGCTCCAGCGAATCCAAATTGCGCCCCCTGTAGTCTGTGTAACCCCAGGCGACCAGGGGAGACAATAATAGAGCAAGTAGCAGAATCCTTTTCATACCTGCAAATTTACTATATTTTCGGCAGATGGGAAGCGATGTCAGAGACATCCACCTTGGTGGAGAAGGCCTTGACCGTCGTGGATTCGCCCTTCGGATTCTTCTGGTAAAGGACGGCGCCGGTCTCCGTATCTACGTAAACCGTATTTTTCTTATTCTCCCAGACTTCCACATTTCGACCGGCATAGGTCTTGGTCTCTCCGGTATTGTCGAAGTAGTCGTGGACATAATCATAGCCCATAAAGACACCGACTTCCTTCAGCCATTTCTCCAGCATGTCGTCGATGCTCTTGTCGGGATGGGTATTGTATCTCCGCTCGGCAGTGCTGTAGGAGCCCACCTTACCGTCCTTGTTGTAATAGACGTAGTATTGGGTGATCCCCGATGTGGAACGGCTCTGGTAGAAGCGATCTCCCTTGCGCTTGATCACCCAGCGGGAGTTCATCATCTCCGGGCGTTCCACCGTGATGCTGAAATCCTTCTTCCACCAGCGCTGGGCCTCGCGTCCGGCTTCCCAGGCAGCCTGTTGGGCTGCTTTCTCTTCGGCCTCCTTGTTGCGGGCGATGGAATCCTCGTGTGCCCTCAGTTTGTCGGCCTCTTCCTGCCTCTCCTTATTCTGCTCGGCCAGGCCGCCAAAGATGGCCTTCAGCAACTCCTGGGCTACTTCCTCATCGGTTTTACCCTCGGTGTCCAGAACGTCGCCAAGTACGCTACCGTCATTGGTGCTTTCCGGTTCCGCCACTTCTTCCGGGACAGTCTCCGTTACCGCCTCGTCCGGTTCAGACGGGGTAATAGAAGCCTGACGCTTCTGTGGATTCCAGTTGCAGGCGGCCACAAGAAGCGTCAGGGAAATCAAGGTGAGTGGAAATGAGCGCCTCATTTCACAGAATCCTAAGGTTCTAATCAACAGACTTCTGATTCATCTTCACAGTCTTACCCTTGAAGGTGAATTCCATCTTCTTACCATTAACGGAGAATGTTGCGGTATCCACGGGCTTGCCGTTGTCTTCAAGTGCAATACTGCCCTTGCCATTTTTGTAGGTATATACTCCGAACAGGTTTCCGCTGTCGAGAAGATCTCCGTCATCATTGCATTTTGTAAAATACAGGGATGCTCCACCCTCAGTATTGACAGTCAGACGATAAATGTCGTGCTCGTCCTCATAAAACCACTTGGTCCTCGCAATGGATTCTGGGGAAGAGCCTTTGTCTTGCTGAACAGCCTGAGCGGCAGGTTCGCCGTTGTTGTTGGATTTTTTGCTGTTGTTGTTGCCGCAGGCAACCATCGTGGACATAGCCATAATGCACAGAATGATAGTAATTTTATTCATAATGATAAAATTATTGGTTTTGCATTGCTTTCATAAGCGCCCCGAAGGCATCGGTCATATCGGTCTCCTTGTACCCGGCAGGAATCTCGAACTTCTCCTTGGGCTGAGGGCCTGGGACGATATTGCGGTAGTTGAGCTTGAGGGACTGGCCCGTAAGCGTTTGGAGGGCGATACCCCACAGGGGATGTTCCCACACTTCACGGTCGCTATTAACGGTATTCGGGACAGGCTTCCCGTCAATGGTCGCACCCTGCGCCGTATTGGCATAGGCTATATAGTGGATGCACTCCACGCCGTCAATCACTTCCGGATCGAGCATCTTCTTCTCAACCTCGGTCTTGACGGCGGTTTCCGAACCCAGCCACTGGGTAATCTGCTGGTCCATTCCGGCACCGCCGCCGGTCTTGGCAGCATCCTCCAGAGACAGGACGGTGGCCGTCTTCTTCTGGGCGTCCAGGATATACACCTTGTTGTTCTTGATGATGAACGAATTGCCCTTTACGGACTCGTTATAGACCATTGAGCCGTCAATGAACTGATGGGCCGCAAGGACATCATTCTCATACACGTCGCAGGAATACTGCGTGAGTTTCCCGCCGAAATTAAGGTTGGAACCGGTCTGGGTCTGCTTCCCCGGAGTTGCGGGAGGAGCCTGGGGAACCGTTTGAGTTTGGGTGTTATTCTGGTTGTTGTTCTTGTTCCCGTCCTTCTTGCCTACATTCCCGTTCAACACATCGTTCACGCCCTTTTCAACCTTGTTGCCGATGTTCTGCTCAGCGGCGTTCTTGGCCCTCTCTCCCAGCTTCTTCAATAAACTTTGTGCGTTCGCGCTCGCGCACGTCAGCGTGACAGCGGTAATGAGTAGTACGATTCTTTTCATATCGATTGGAATTTAAATAAAGTCGCTTGATTACAGGATCTTCTGCTCCATCGCCTTGAACAGGAGCCCGGCCATGTTATGGACCTTGAATTTCTTGTGAAGCCGCTTCCGGTACCAGACGATGGTCTCGGGCCGGACGTTCATTTCGGCTGCGATCCGGGGCGTATTGTAACCCCGGGAGAGGAGCTGGAGCACCTCCAGTTCCCGCTTCGCCACGTGGGGCGTACCCGCCTGTTTGTCCTCAACCGTCTTTCCGAGAATAGTCAAGGGCAAAGTTCGGGAGTTTCAACACACGAAAAAACCCCGTAATTACGGGGGTCATGGTGGAAAAATGCTGATTTTTACCGGGTCATCCGCACGACGATGGACAGGGGCAGGGCCTTGCCGAAGCGGTCGTTCAAAGCCAGTTCGCCGCTCTCGAGCGAGCCCGCGGGCATCGCCTGGCGGACCAGCGTCTCGCCCAGCAGGGCGGAATAGCCGTTGGAATAGAGGTTGAGCACCAGGAAGGCGTCCTGCGGGGAAAGGATCTCGCCAACGGTGCGGAGCATTTCGAAGAGGCATTCGTCGAGCTTCCATTTCTCGCCGTCCGGGCCGTGGCCATAGGCCGGCGGGTCCAGGATGATGCCGTCGTAGCGGTTGCCGCGGCGCGCCTCGCGCCGGGCGAATTTCATCGCGTCCTCGACCACCCAGCGGATGCCGTCGAGGCCGCTGTGCTCCATATTGCCGCGGGCCCAGGTGACCACCTGCCGGACGGAGTCCAGGTGCGTCACGTCGGCACCGGCGGCCCTGGCGGCGAGCGACGCCGCGCCGGTGTAGGCGAAGAGGTTGAGCACGCGGGGCGTACCGCCTTTCGCCGCCAGGGCGCGCGTCTGCCGGTAGATGAAGTCCCAGTTCGGGGCCTGTTCGGGGAAGACGCCGACATGCTTAAATGATGTCAGCCCGAGGCGCAGGTCCATTTTCAGCCCGTCGGCATTGGCGTAGCGGATCCACCACTGGTCGTCCATCTTCTTCAGCCGGTTCCACGTGCCGCTGTCCTCCTTGCCGGCCTTACCGAAGCCGGCGCCGGGCGTGAAGGCGGTATGCGCGAGCCTGCGCCATTCCGCCTCGGGGAGCGACTTGTCCCAGAGGGCCTTGGGCTCGGGCCGCGCGAGGACATAGGCGCCGAAACGTTCCAGTTTCTCGCCTGCGCCGCTGTCCAGCAGTTCATAGTCTTTCCAGCCGGAAGAAGGGAATTCTGTCATACTTGTCCGTTATGATGCGCCCAGTGCGGCGGAAGCCTCGTCCACGAGCGCCACGAGCGAGTCGGTCAGGAGCTTGGCCAGCTCCGCGTCGCCGCCCTGTTTCATCACGTCGCTGAGGAAATAGATATACTGGCCCACGAGTTCGAACTCGTCCCGGGCCCACTCGTAGAATTCGATATAGAACTTCGCGCTCTGGAGCAGCTCGGGTCCCAGCTGTCCGGCAAGTTCCCGGGCCTTCTCGCGCTGACCGAGCTTGTAGTAATCCTCGATCATCGCGACGACCATATAATCGTTGCCCGAGAAACCCACGGGAACGGTCTCCAGCGGATAATGCTTCATCACCTCGACCGCCTTGTCGATCATCTCCAGCGCCCGGTCGTCCTCGCCCGCCCGGATGAAGGCGTCGGCGCAGGTAACGAACATACCCCGCAAGGACATGACGCCGAGGTGCGTATACATATTCTGGTAGTCGATGAAGTAATTGTCCTGCGCGACCGCGTCGAAGCTGTAGGTCTGCGTCATCAGGCGATACAGCTCGTCCGTGTCCACGAAGCCGGCCTCGGTGGTGGTCGTCTTGTTCTTGATCGGCACGAACTTGAAGCCGTAGCCGCAGTATTCCAGATACTCCTTGATGCCGATGTTGAGGTCTCCTCCCATATTGAGCACGTACAGCGGACGGTCCCACTGATAGCCGGCGAGCAGGTCGAGCAGGAAGAGCTCGGGCTTGCTGAGATAGTCCTTGTCCGGGGAGATCGTCAGCACGATCGAATCCGGAATCTGGTCGGCATACTTGGCGTCCAGGATGCCGTATTTGATGACGTTCTCCTTGTTGACCGGCATCACGATCTTGCGCGAAGGGATGTAGTCCACCTTGCGGCCGCTGGTCATCGGGGCCTTGGCCTGGGGGTGCTTGAAGACCGCGATCACGTCGGAGATGAGCATCTCGCGCTCCTGCGTGTCGAAGATCGGAATCCATTCGTTGGTCCCGTAGATGTACTGCTCCGGTCCTATCGACAGCGGCAGCGGAGCCGATTCGTTGACGGCCCATTTCATCTGGTCGATGTGCCAGTCGGTCCCGAGCAGGGAGGTGTTGCAGATGCGCACGTCCGTGCGGACGTCCTCCACTTCCTGGGCGTACCAGAGCGGGAAGGTGTCGTTGTCGCCGTGGGTGATGAGGATGCCGTTCTGCCCGACGGCGTTCAGGTAGTTGCGGGCCATTTCCACCGCCGTGCGGCGGTTGGAGCGGTCGTGGTCGTCCCAGTTCTGCGCGGCCATCTCCACCGGCACGAGCAGGCACAGGCCCGTCAGGGCGCCGGCTGTCAGCAGGCTGCCGCGGCCCTTGCGGGCCTTGTCGATCCAGGAGAACAGCGCCGCCACGGCGAGCCCCGTCCAGACGCTGAAGAAATAGAACGAACCCGCGTAGGCGTAGTCACGCTCACGCACCTGGTAAGGCTGCT
>JAEEGG010008440.1_pt1 | contig 23360 bp, 24 predicted proteins | sample 9134161 | NCBI WGS metagenome assembly JAEEGG01 (sample SAMN16246543, study PRJNA631951) | gut metagenome | biome: gut microbiome; feature: rumen; material: CR-attached | host: Bos | place: Iran: Karaj | collected 2018-10
TGATATTGAAGTCCGCGTTGGGGGCGGTGAACCAGCCACCCATCGTGGTCAGTGAAATGACTTTTTTCTCTATCAGTTCGCAGTCGTTTTCCAGCAGGGCGCCGAGGTTGCCCAGAAAGCCTACGGAGATGATTTTCACCGACTTGTCGGGCATCTCTGATAGAATCTGCCGATATAGCGACACTGCGTCGGGCAAGGTGTCACAGCGCGGCAGACTGCGGGCAAACAGCGGCTGTCCGGCACCGTCTTTCATATCGGAAATAACCTGTGCGAAATTGACACCCCCGGTCTTGGCGGGAGCATCACCGCAGCGCACGCCTATTGGCACCGGATGCCCATAGAAGGTATTCATAATATCGATATACTCGGCGGGTGCGCTGCCCTCCTTGTTTAGCATCACGGCCAGGAGGTTGACCTTGCCGTCCTCTACCCATTTGTAGAGCATATCCAGCGCCATTGCGTCGTCTATGTCGTTGCCCATATCGGTTTCGAAAATAATGTTCACCGGAGCGGGCGTATCAAGTGTGCTATGGCACGAAGGCAGCAGTAGCAACACTACTGCTGCTAGTGCGAAAATGCGCGAAAACAAGTTCATTGGATACAGATTAATACAGTACCCAAAGGTAGCAATTATTCTACCGACTCGTTCAGATCAATCAAATTGTTGAGCAGCGCATAAACGGTGAGACCCGCAACGGAGCGGATGCCGGTCTTGCGGCTGATGTTCTTGCGATGGGTTATCACTGTGTAGGTGGAGATGTTGAACCGGTCGGCTATCTCTTTGTTTTGCATACCCTTGGCCACGCACACCAGAATCTCTTTTTCGCGGGCGGATAGCAGGCCGTTCTCTGATTTCTTGCTCTGGACGGTGTCCTGTATTGCTTCCATCACCTTGCGGGATATGGCAGCAGGGGCATCGTACAAAGATACTACTGCGTCGTACTGGTGCAGATAGTCTTCATCGCAGAGGCAGGTCTGGAGCGCCACCACAGGAGCATCGCTGTATTCTGCTATTATCTGCCGGGCGATGTCCATCTCTCCGCAACCGAACACAGAAGGGTCCAGCACTATGGCATCGGCATAGATGTTCTTCAGCTGTTCGTCGCCCTCGCGGGGAATGTGGTGCATTATGCCCGTTACAAAAAAGTCTCCGGACTCCTCTAGAATATCCTTGATGCCTCGCGAAACAATTTCGGAGGGGATAATTAGCATCAGTTCTTTCCGGTCGGTTCTCATTTTGCACTCCCCTCCATTCTGCGGATTAGCGGCATAAGCACGTTATCTTCAATAGATTCGTGCCTTAGGAGGTCGTCCCGCAGATTGTATATGAAAGAAACCGTCTCCATAACTTCACCGCCGTCGCAATCGTCTGGCAGATACTTCATTACGATGTTTTTAAGATCGTCTATCTTCTCGTCTATGTCTCCGTGGACATCAGAAAGCGCGTCGTGGCGGGAAGTGCGGTTGGCGGCGAGGGTTTTCACATAGGGGAAGACATTCTGCTCTTCAAATTCGAAGTGCCGTTCCAATTCCCGCTTATAGCCAGTGAAAAACTCCCAGATGATCTCTCTTGAGCGGTCCTGCCCCCGGCTCAAGATTCTTTGAAGATGCTCTTCGAGGGTGGTCAGGGCGGTGTCGGTGTACCATTTGTGGGAGAGTTTCAGGTATTTGAGAAGGTCCTCGGCGTTGATGCGGTCCAGAATGTCATCGCTGGGGCGGTATCCTTTGAAGGTGTACACCCTGCATAACAGCAGGAAGGTGGTTTCGTCTACATTATACCTGTTGCAGAGGTCAGAAACGGTAGATTCGCCAAAACCAAGCTTCATTCCGAGCCGCGTCAACACTCCCAGCAACCTGTAGTTGAGGTCGATAAGGGCGGCAACCTTCATCTTGCCCGACATCTGAGGCAGTTGCTGCGCGGTATTGGTGTTCGTTTTCATAACACCCTCAAAGGTAGAGATAATATTAGAGAGCATCAACAAATCTTATTACTGCGTCGCGATCTTCTTTGCTCAGATTGTAGAACTGCTCTGCGCTGGAGTAGGCATCGCTCTGCTTGCTGTAGCCGTGCCACATAATGGCTTCAAGGGTATTGCGGGCGCGGCAGTCGTGCAGGCGGTCGCCGCGGCCGGTATTGGTCTGGGAAAGTCCCCGGCCCCAAAGCGGAGTGGTGCGGCACCACGTGCCGTGGATGTCGTTTATCATAAACAAACGGTGGTGGATCAGGTCGGTGTAGGGGTAAATAACCTGATTCTGATAGCGGGGCAGCGGCTTGTCGGCAATAATCTTGGGAGCCCAGTAGTTATCTTCTTTTGTCTCCCAGCGGGGACGGTGGCACTGGGCGCAGCCCATCTTGCCAAACAGGGCCTTGCCTCTCTGAACTTCAGGCTTCTGGAGATTGCGGGCGCGGGGGATTGCCAGGCCGCGGTGCCATACCATAAAGTTGTAGTACTCACTGTCGCTCATCTCGTCTTCGCCTCCCCAGGCATCCACAAAATACTTGGTATATTCCTCGGCATCCGAGCCCTTGTTCAGCCCCAGAAGATGCTCTACCAGATAGGATATATTCTCTCTGGTGCCGTCGCCGTAGAAAGGAGCCAGATATTTAGGCAGCTGTCCTGCATCGCCCTTCTCTTTAATGTAGCTGATTACAGATTCGGTAGAGCCCATTTTCTTGGCCCAGGCCTTGGTTGTGTATAAATAGCGGCGGTCGCGACGGGTGACATTGGTGATGTTCCATATAGCATTGGCGCCGGCTCCGTCCTGGAGACTGGCGCGCGTCATAGCATAGGTGAAGCGTTTCAGCGCCTTGGTGCCCGCCTCAACAGGCGTCCCATCGGCAAAAGCGCCTTCGGCGAGAGAATACATAGCACCGGGAGCGAAGTCGTCTGCTGCGCTGTCCCAGAAATTAGGGTTCAACTCCACGAACTGCGCCTCTTTCTGGTACTGTGCCTTGATGCTGTCCTGAGGGATTGCGTCTATCAGGCCGGTGCCGGGGATACCGATGGTAGATTCCAGACGGAATGCCACGGGGCCGGTCTCATAAGGGGTAGGATCGGTGTTGAAGGCACTCTCGGGAATATAGACTTCGGGATAAATGAGTTGATATTTCTCCCCGTCGGCAAACTCCATAGGAATACCGCTGGGCATTGAAGCCACCGGCAGCCAGTTGATGGAAATCTGCTCTTCGTCGATAGGAGGGAGGAACGGCTTTACTGCCATAGTCTGGGGCATACCGGTAACTTCGGCCACGTAAGGGCCGTCGTTGCTGTTGGCACCGTCTGAAGGATGATATACTACCAGCAGATAGCCGTTGCCGCGCGAGCGGACGGTATTCGCCTCATAACTGCTCTGCCACTGGCCGTGGCCGTAGCCGGGATGGCAGTCCAGGCAGGACTTGCGCACCATAGCCGGGCCGAGGCCGTCGAACGGTTCGTTGGTATAGGTGAAATCTCTCTCAAAGAAGGCTTCGCCAAAATTGAAGGCGGTGGTCAGGCCTTGCATAGTGACAGCGGGTGTCTCGTCTTCGTAGCTGCCGGCCAGGACATTGTTGGTGGTGCCAAGCTCTCCGCCGGGATACCATTCAGAAGCATCAAAGTTTCCGACGCTCTTGCCTATGTAATCTTTCTCTCCGATACGTGCCTGCTCGGGATTGTCGTGTGTGCAGGCTGCAGTAAGCAGCATCGCTGCCAGTGCGATAAAAGAATAACGTACTCTCATTATCAACAAATTAATTAGTCTTTGATGTCAGAGGCGGCTTTGCCCAGAGCGTCATTGAGTTCGCTGATGGCGTCTATGGCAGTCTCCACGCATTTTGCCTTGGGATCATCTACAAATGCCTTTCCGCTGCCTATGCAGGCGTCAAGTGCATTCAGGGCTGCTGCCAGCTTGCTTTCCAGCACGGCAGCATCTTCTTTATGGTTCTTCTTGAGGAAAGACATCAGGGAGTTGTTCTTTGCCTCTGATGCACCTTTAGCACCGTACAGGCTATACTGGATAGAGAGGATATTGTCCTTGAAATCCACAAAGGACTTTTTGCTGTAGGGGCTTTCTATATAGCTGGGGTCCTCTCCTGAAAAGGCCATACCCATCTTGCTGGAGAATACCTCATTGGCAATGTTGGCGCAGCCGGCGTCTATGATTGTCTGGGCAACCTGCTGCCAGGTGGCGTAAGTGCTGCCGGCGGCGGTTGCACCCAGCATATTCTCGCCATAGGTGCGGTCGGTGCCATTCACGGTGCAGTTGCGTTCTGCCGCCTCCACTGCATCTTTCTGCTCCTGGGGTGCAGCGGGATTCCAGGATACATTGAGCTGATACAGGGCGGTCATAAGGTCTTCTGCAACAGCCGCGGCAAAAATAATCTCTTCTTCTCCGGTTACGCCGGTGCCTTTGAACTCAGTGGCTGTTTCTTCTGCCTTGAGGGATGCCAGAGTGCGGTTTTTGCCATCGCGGAAAAGAATGAATTCGATACCGTGGAAACCCAGCGCGGACTCGCCTATAAGGTCTATGGCATCCATACCTTCTTCTGCAAGTTTTTCTACAGCGGCCTTGTTGCTCAGGTTGATGGCAAGCCTTGAGGCGTCAAGCGGCCAGGAGTCGATATGAGGGTCAATGCTGAAGTCTGTGGCTGCGCCAAACAAGAACGCCTCGGAGGCCTCCCAGAGGGCGCGGGCCGCAAGAAAGTCGGCGCAGGCCTTGTCTATGTCAGCCTGGCTCAGGGCATTCACGCCTTTGCTTTTCATAGCGTCAAGATCTTCGTAGAGATCCTTCCCGGCTTGGGCAAGGGAGCCGTAGGTGGCATAAACCACATCGGGCACATAGCCCTCGACAGCGGCTTTAATTTCTTTTTCATAGGCTGAAATCTCGCCCGACTCAATAGGATTGCAAGCGCCCAGCACGGCTGCGCCGAGCGCTGCAATTGAAACAAAAACTATAACACTAACCTTTTTCATAACTATTATTTTTATTTGATTATCTGTTGAAAAAACCCATATAAGCCACCCCTAACGAAATGGAAGGCTCGGGATTGTACTCGCTCTTGAGAAAGCGGTGTGAGTATTCGCACTTGACGGCAATCTGCTCTATCGGCATATAATTAATACCGGCCGCTATGCGCACCTTTTGCGTGTATGTGGCACTTTGCTGCCCTTCTGCCGGGATATAAGGATTATAGGCTTCGCCGCGGCCGAACACATACAGCTTCTGGCCGTCGGTGCGCAAGTTGAACCAGGGGAGAATATCATAACCCGCCTCGATGCCGGCAGCATAGGCTGCTTTGCCCACCGGCGACGATGAGTAGGGCGAATCGTTTGCCGCACGCACTGCCTTGGCCTTGCTTATGGCGGCACAGTCGCCCAGAAGCGCATAATCGGCATTGCCGCGCACAGTCAGGCGCCGTCCTTTATAAACAAAGTCAAACGAGCCTATCCCCAGAGGACCGCGGACTTTGTCGTAGGTCAGGCCTTCGCCGTGAAGGTCGTTGGGGTAGGTGTTATGCATCGTGTTTCCAAAGTAGCCGCTCAGGCTTAGTCGCAGGTTTCGGACAGAATAATTGTCTATGCGTGCGGCAAAGCCATAGGTGTTGGCAACTTTGAATTCGTATGGGCTTCCGGCGCCTTTCTTTATGAAATTGTCGGTGTTGAACATAAAGCCGTCCAGCCCGGCCACCATAAGGGCCTCGTAGCGCCAGTCCCCGGCGCGGCCCCAAAGGCTTATGCCGGTGTCGTGCCAGGTAGAGGGGAATATGGTGTTCTCACCCTCGGGGCGATATACCGTAAAAAAGTTAAGTGGCTCGTGAGAATTGTTCAGACCGCCCACAGGCACAATAATGTGTCCCATACGCAGGTTCAGCTGAGGCAAAAAAGATTTCTGAATCCAGAACTGCTCCAGCTCTACTTCGCCGCCTTTCTCGATTTCCTGTTCGAATTCGCCGGCTTCTTCGTATTCGCGCTCCAGGGCGGCACCGGTGCCGGTATGCTCAAACTCTATCTCGCTCTGCATAGTCCAGCCCTTGCCAAAGTCGTAACCAATATAGATTACTGCGTGGGGAATGTCAAACCGGCCGTGGCCGGGCGCGTCTTTGTATTTTGTGGGTTTGGCATAAAGGTAAGGGCTGTCGTTATAGAAGTTGCGGGTAAGCGCCACCTCTCCGTATCCACCCACTGTAAGACGCTCTTTTAGGGTTGTTTGCGCGTTTGCCTCACATACACACAGAAGAAGAAATGCGGCAGCCGCCGCCACCTTTGCCATCAGTTTCATAAGATTTGCGATAAATCTGTTTTGACTGAGGCAAAAGTATTGCGGGCCGTGCCTTCAGACAATCCCTAAAAATGGTTATTTAGCCACTGGGCCCCGTTGTAGACGTCCAGATACGGCACCAGGGCTTTCTCTGACAGCGTTGACTCTACACCGAAAATCACAGCTCCGGTGTAGCCCGCCTCCAGCACGGGAATAGCCGCGCCGCCCTGTCCGCGCACCCAGCCATATACGATATCGGGGCGGTCGGATATGACTCTGTAATGATAGCGGTTGTAGCCGTCTTTGGGATAGAACCAGCTGGTGCCGCGGAACACTCCGCTTCCGTCCCATTCCATTTTGATGGGGGCAGCTTCAGATTTGTAGGGCTGCAGTTCCACAGATTTTATGGGGATGAGTTCCCATTTCTTTGCCCCGAAATCCAGCCGGAGCAGTATGGCGGTGGCGTTTGTGGCGGGGATGCTTCCGTCGCTGCGGCCTATGGCCATATTGCCGCCCTCCTGCGGCGCCCAGAGGTTGCCGGCATCGTCCTTTATTTTCAGATTGCCGCCACTGGGTCCGAGATAAACGTCAAACACATTGTCTATGGTGTTGCCGGAGGCATCCACGGCCGCTTTGGCTTTGACGGGATTTGCCGACAGTGCATTGTCGGCGGCCGGCCCGAACAGCACTGCAGACGATACCTTCTCGGGAGCGACCGGATCGTTGTGGCTGGTCTTGCGCCGGATCTTTATTTTGACAACTACCGGACGGTGGTCGGAAACCTCGCTGTAGTCTATGATTCCTGTGGGAAGAGTGTTGTCCAGCACTTCTACTTCAGGCGCGCCATTATAGCAGAATACATAATCCAGGCACATTGTGGGAGTGTTGCTGGGCCAGCTGAGAACCGGCGCCGACAGCCTGGTCCAGTAGCGGTCCATCTCGTTTATGGTGGCGGTGCCGGGGTCGGTGTTGAAGTCGCCGCACAAAATCACCGGCTTTTCGTAGCCGTCATAATGCTCTCCGAACCATTGATTCAGATACACCGCCTGCTCGTATGACGGCTCTCCCGGAGGGCCAAAGTCCAGGTGGGTGGCGCAGAACACAATGTCTTCTGTCTCAATCACAGCCACGCTGCGCGGCTCGTGGCCGCTGCCCTGCGGGATGGGCAGGGTATATTCGTCAAGCAGAGGTTTCTTGCAAAGGGCGCCGTTGCCATAGCCGCCGCCGGCAAACTTGAAAGCCGAGGCAAAGTGCTGATTCCAGCCGCCAAGCTGTTCGGCCAGATCCTTCATTTGATTGTTGCTGTGGCGCTGGTTGCAGCTGTCCACCTCGTTCAGCCCCACAAAGTCGGCGCCGGTCTCCTGGATAAAGCGGGCGATGTCGCCAAGCCGGTCGCCGCCGTGGCCCATATTGGCCACATTGTAAGAAATCAGCGTCAGGAAAGTCTCTTCGTAGGTATCCTCCGGCGGGGTGTCGGGAATGTCCGGTGTCTCAGGCGTCTCCGGCGTCTCCGGAGTGTCGGGCTCTACAACCTCTTTCCCGTCTTCCGGATCCGGCTTCGGGGTTTGGCATCCCGAGGCAGAAGCAACCATCAGGATTATAGTGAACAGATGAAGGAGATAACGCATATCTGTAATTATTTCCACACGATTCTCGCGCGGGCAAAGTCGCCTTGTGCGCCGCGGGCCGCGAACAGCGTGCTGCCGTCTTCCATCTCTTCAAAGTGGACCGAGACGGGCTCGCCGTAGAGCACCTCTTTCATATAGATTATCTCCAGACGGGAGATTTTCCTCTCATAGAGCATCTCTACGGGGCAGCTGTCCAGCATCCACTGCAGATACTGCATAGAGTTGGTGTGGCCGTTATAGTCTATGTCGCTGTAAGATACGGTAAGGTTGCGGGAGGCCTCGCCGCCCGCTTCGGGCAGCTTGCCGGGAAGCGCCACCGGAACCGTCTCGGGATTGACCACCCCCGCGATGGTGGTGTCGGCGGTGATATTCACCGGCCGGCGGGTGGCCAGATTAATGATGGTCCACTCAGATGTGGCGAAGCCGATGGTTTCTCCGGCGGAGTTGCGCACCACAAAATTTCTGGTGGTGAGCATCCGGTTCACACTGCCCACCCAGGTCTCTATGCTCACGGTTTCCTCTTCTGCCGGCATAGTTTCCATCTCCACGGCAAATTTGAGAAGCACCCAGCTGACGCTGCCGCTGTCAATAAGTTTCAGCGCCCCGAAACCGCGGTCGTTGGCGGCGTTGTAGGCCACATTCAGCAGCATTCTTTCCAGCGCCACCGCCCTGAAATGACGGCGTCCGTCCAGATCTTCAGGCAGAACGGTATAGCTGTATGTATTTGTAAGAGATTTGTCCATAGCAATAGCAAATTTATATCTTTGTAGTAGGATTTCAAACGAAATGAAGGAGATAATTTGCCATAAGGACAATCTGGATGCCGCTGCAGCCGAGTTTATGGAAGCGATAATCGGCAACACCATAATCGCTTTCTACGGCCACCTTGGGGCGGGCAAGACTACTTTTATCAAGGCCATCTGCGACCGGCTGGGGGTGGAAGACAACGTCTGCAGCCCGACATTCACCATAGTGAACGAATATCAATCGGCCGCCGGCGAGCCGGTTTTCCATTTTGATTTCTACAGGATTGACTCTTTGAAAGAGGCACAGGACCTTGGTCTGGAGGAGTATTTCTACAGCGGATGCCTGTGTCTTATGGAATGGCCGGAGAAGATTGCGGAGCTGCTCCCAGAGGATACCGTGGAGGTCCGCATAGAGCCGATAGACGAAACCACAAGACGCATCACGATATGTTCGTAGGGGTCATTTCAGATACTCACGGCACCTTTGCCGATGATGTGCGGCGCTTTCTGGAGCCGGTGGACGTGATTTGGCACGCGGGCGACTTCGGCGGCATTGAATGTGCCGACGAGATAGCCGCTTTCAAGCCGCTGATAGGCGTATACGGCAACTGCGACGGCGGCGACGTACGGCTGGTGTATCCCTGGCAGAATGTGTTTATGGCAGAGGAAGTGAAGGTGGCTATGACTCACATAGGCGGCTTCCCCGGCCGCTATGACTGGGAGGCCTACAACCTGATTACCCACAACAAACCCCGCATTTTCGTGTGCGGACACTCGCATATCCTGCGCGTGATGGGTGACAAGAAGCTGGGCGTGATGGTGTTCAACCCCGGAAGCTGCGGCTTCCAGGGAATCCACACCGTGCGCACCGCGCTGCGCTTCCACATAGACGGCAGCGACATACACGATATGGAAGTGGGGGAGTGGAAACGAACTGAAGCCTGCTCTTAACCATATGGAACTGTTCTTCTCAAGAGAAATCGCCTCTGGCGCACGCGAACTGGACCGGCAGGAGTCGGGCCACTGCATCAAGGTGCTGCGCCACCGCGAGGGTGACGAAATCCACGTCGTGGACGGCTGCGGCTGCCTTTACCGCTGCCGGATTGTGAAGGCCGACCCCGCCGCCACTGCATTTGAGGTGGAGGAGACAATCGAAGGCTACGGCGCGCATCCCTACAATCTGACTATGGCGGTGGCGCCGCCCAAGAATATCGACCGGTTCGAGTGGTTCTGCGAAAAGGCCACCGAGATGGGGGTGGACACCATAGTGCCGCTGGTGGGTGACTATTCAGAGCGCAAGGTCTTCAAGGGCGACAGATGCGAGCGAATCATTATCTCTGCTGCAAAGCAGTCGCATAAAGGCGCCATACCCGCGCTGGAGGCGCTGACGCCCGTGCGTGAGTTTCTGGTGCGCAATTTCGCCGCCGGCACTCAGAAATTTATCTGCTATTGCAGCGAAGTGGAAGGCGCCGCCAAAATCCATATCTGCGAGGCGCTGGCCTCAGCCGGTGACAGTTGCGACTTTGCGGTGATGATTGGTCCCGAGGGCGACTTTTCCCGCGAAGAAATCGCCCTTGCCCTGCAGTACGGCTGGCAGCTGGTCAGCCTTGGCGACAGCCGCCTTCGCATAGAAACCGCCGCCTTGGCCGCCACCGCCGCAGTGTACCTGAATTGTCAATAAATCACTATATATGAAAAAGTTAGCTCTATTAATAGCCATTGCATCCATTTGCTTTGGATGTGGGCAGAATGCCCCTAAAAACCAGGAAGCGGATATGAACAATCCAGTTATTGAAACCATTATGGCGCGTCGCTCTATACGGCACTATACCGACCAGCCTGTTCCGCGCGAAATGCTGCAGAAAATTGCTGAGTGCGGCGTGAATGCCCCCAACGCTATGAACCGTCAGCAGTGGGAAGTGCGCATCATAGACAGTCCAGACTATTTTGACGGCCTCACCAAGGTCCTGGACGGGACGGCGCCTTTCCTCTCAAGCGACGGCGATCCCAAATACCGCAACTGCCTGCGCAACGCCACTGCGGCCATAGCCGTGGCCTGCCCCGACGACGAGTCGGGTATGTGCCTGGTGAATGTGGGCCTGCTGTGCGAGAATATCTGCCTGGCAGCCAAATCCTTTGGCCTCGGGTCAATAGTTATGGCCGGTCCGGTTTGGTATATGGAGGGCAACCCCGACGCCAAACCCTTCGTGGACCGTCTGGGCTTCAGCGAAGGCTACAGGCTACGCATTATCGTGGGCCTCGGCTATCCCGACGAAGACCCCGAAGCACGCCCCCGCGACCTCGGCAAGATCAAGTTCGTGGATTAATGTAAAACCTTACTCTGTGGTGAACGGCAGCAGGGGCAGGCCGTAGCTGTTCCAGAGGTAGCCGATTTGGAAGTCGTGCCAGAGGTAACGTACGTACTTCACGTCGGGCACCTGGTCGGAGGTGACAGTGAGGGCGTTGCCGCTGGCAGAGGTGATGTGTGCCGGGTGCCAGACTTTGTCGGATCCCGCCACTTCAAAGCCAACAACTGACTGAAGATCCGCCCCGTCAGTTGTATGGATGCCGTCTTCGCAGTTGGTCATCACTATCGTGGCGGCGGCGCCTTGCTGCTGGACGTTCTTGACGTCGGGAGAGTCACTGCCGTGAACATCAAATTTGTACCAGTGCTCCAGGGCCAGATTGGCCAGCCGCTGGCCCACTTCTGCCTTTCTGCGGGGATGGATTATGGTGCGCTCAAACTCGTACGTCAGGTCGCAAGTGGCCACCATAGCGGAGTTGGCGACCAGCGAAGCGGCAGCCTTCTGCCTGTCGCGCAGGCGCGGTGCAAAATATGAGTCGAGACTGCCGGCATAGGCAAATGGAGCAATCTGGACATAGTAGAAGGGTATGTTGCCCCGGTTGAAACCGGCACGCCACTGAGATACCATTGCCGCTTGATACTGTGCATAGTCCTGCGAAGAGACCAGATTCACATTTGAGCAGCCCTGGTACCAGATGAAGCCGTTTATGGTGTAGTGTCTCAGAGGGTATATCATTGCGTTGTACATAACGGTGCAGGTGGCCGCCGGCGTCCATTGATGATTGTTCTGGATATCCAGGTCAATGTATTCCTCGGAAAGGCCGACTTTCATAAGAGCCTCCTTGCCCATCCAGCACTCTATCCTGGAACCGCTCCAGCACGGGACAATCAGACCTACGGGCACGTTCATCTGCCGGGAGAGCTCCCGCCCGAAGTAATATGCAAGGGCGCTGAACTTTGAGATTTCATTCCCCTGGGTGGTCCACCACTCGCCGCGGGCGTCTTCTTTGGGAGAAGTTGCGGTCTCTTTCTGTATCATAAGCATCCTCAGGCCGGGATAATGGCGGGCCTCCAGCATATCTTCTTCGCTGTTTTCCACAGGCTGGCCTGACCATCCGGCCATTGGCATATCCATATTGGACTGACCGCTGCAAAGCCACACTTCGCCTATGAGGATGTTCTCAATGAGCAGGGAATCGCCTCCGCATGAAATCTCAACCCATTGGGGTGTGAAGGAAGCCATCGGTGTGGTTACGGACAATATCCAGAAGCCGTCCTGCCCGGCAACGGTCTTGTAACGGTAAGGACTCCAGGAGACGGATACTTTCACTGTAGAGCCGGCTTCGGCCCACCCCCAGATATTCGCATCGGTCTTTTGCTGAAGCACCATATTGTCGCGGAAAAACCGGGGCATACGAAGCCTTGAACCGGGCTCGCCGCAGTCATTGCAAGGAATCACGAGAGGAGTTCCGTCGGCCAGGATAATGGTTATGGTGTATTCGTCATTGTCAATTTCAATGTCGCTTATCAGGCTGCGGTCAAGGGCGCTGCCCACCGCAGTCCAGTTGTTGCCTTCGTCATACGACACTTCCCAGTTCAAAGACTCTTCGTTGATGCGGAACCGGGGCGTTACGCCGTTCTCGCCGGGGGCGCCGGGATCACCGGGATTGCCGGGCTCGCCCGGGTCGCCCTTTTCTCCCTTCTGGTTGAACTCCACTGAAGAGTTGTCGCTGAACACCAGCGTGATGACCCCGTCGGCCTCGGAGTATCCGGTCACCGTTTTGCCGTTGCCCAGCTTTTGCAGCAGGCTCTGATAGGCGCTGAGGTCCCTTGAAGTGCTTTCCAGCACGCTGACGCGGGTCTCGAGGTCAGATATTCGGCTCTCATAGTCACCCACCAAATCGCGCAGCTCTGTGTCGTCATAGCCTTTGCAGCCGGCAACCGCCATAAGCGCAACGGCCAGTATCGCAGACAATAATCTTTTCATATGCGTAATCAAGAAAGTTCAAAATGGCTTATTCCACAACCTCGCACAGCAGGGTGGCGGGGGTGCAGTCTTTCACGCGGACTGTGACGTATTCGCCGGTTTTATGGCCGGCGGCGGGGAATACGCACGCCTTGTTCTGGCTGGTGCGGCCCATCAGATCTGATGCGGACTTTTTGGAAAAACCTTCTACCAGAACCTCAAAGGTCTTGCCCACGTCGCGGCGGTTGCTCTCCAGGGAGAGCTCACCCTGCAGGGCGATGACCTGTTCCAGACGGGCTGTCTTGACCTCTGGCGGAACGTCGTCGGGGTAGTGGCGCTGGGCCAGTGTGCCGGGGCGTTCGGAGTACTGGAACATAAAAGCCGCGTCAAATTTCACCTGGCGGAAAAGATCCAGCGTATCCTCGAAATCGGCTTCCGTCTCGCCGCAGAAACCGGTGATGACATCTGTGGTGATGGCGCAGTCGGGCATTATCTCGCGGATGCGGGCCACCCGCTCCAGATACCACTCGCGGGTGTGGCGGCGGCGCATTTTCTCCAGCATTGCGTTGCTTCCCGACTGGACCGGCAGGTGGATATGCTTGCAGATGTTGGGGTAGGCGGCCATTGTGAGCAGCACCTCGTCTTTCATATCCTTGGGATGCGAAGTGGCAAAGCGTACGCGCACCGAAGGCGAGAGCCGGGCCACCATCTCCAGCAGTTTGGCGAAGGAGACGTCGCCGAACTTGTATGAATCCACATTCTGTCCCAGCAGGATTATCTCTTTGTAGCCGGCGTCAATCACTTCGCGAGCCTCCCTAAGGATGCTTTCGCAGTCCCGGCTGCGTTCGGCGCCGCGGGTGTAGGGCACCACGCAGTAAGAGCAGACGTTGTTGCAGCCGCGCATTATGGAGATGTAGGCGCTCACGCCGCCTGCATCCATACGCACCGGCGAAATATCGCCGTAGGTCTCTTCGTGGCTGAGCAGGGTGTTGATTTGCTTGCTGCCGGTGGCGCGGATGCTCTCCAGCAGGCGCGGCAGGTCGCGGTAGGCGTCGGGGCCGGCCACCAGATCCACCGCCGGATGCTCCAGCAGCTTCTCTTTGAGCCGTTCTGCCATACAGCCGATAACTCCCACCACCAGGCTGGGATGTTTCTTCTTTTCCAGACGGAAAAAGTCCAGCCGGCCCAGGATGCGCTGCTCTGCATTGTCGCGTATGGCACAGGTGTTTATCAGCACCAGATCGGCAAGGGAAACTTCCTTGCAAAGTACATATCCGCTTTTTGAAAGAATCGCCAGCACAACCTCGCTGTCATTGACGTTCATCTGGCAGCCGTAGGTCTCTATCAGTACTCTGGGCGCAATGGTATAGTTATTGTTCATCTGCTCTCAAAAATTACACCGCTAAGTTAGTTTTATTTATTATCTTTGCCTTGAGATGAAGAGATTTTTAGCAATTATACTGGTGGCAATGGCGCTGGCTTCCTGCAAACCCATACAGGAGCAGATAAATGTCAACGACTGGTCCATAGAGAGCCTAGACGGCCTGTCGCTTGCCCAGAAACAGCTGAAGCTGGGCACCAGCCTCACGCTGGATGCCGACAACGCTTCCTGCCAGGATATCTCCATCTCAAAGCTGTTTGCAGAGGTCTTCAATAAAAACGGAAAGAGGGTGGCCACGATAGAGCTTGGCGGCGAGAAGGGCGACCCCAATCCCACGCTTCACCGCCGCACCAGCGAGAAGGTCACAGTGCCGCTGCTGGTGGGCTTTGACAACCCGCTGTCGGCCATCACCCTGGCCTCTATGTCCATAGAGGAATATGCCGAAAAGGGCTACACCGTGACCTACGACTGCACCCTAAAGGCGGGTATCTTTTCCAAGCGTTTCCGGGACGCGAACGTGCCGGTAGCCACTCTTGTAAAAATGTTTGAAAAATGAAAAAGGCAATAATAGTGATACTGGCGCTCGTGGTGTTCTCCTTCGCGTCCAACGCGCAGGACACTACGGCTGTCCGCCCCGGCAAGCTGGTGATAGACCAGACGCAGGCGGTGCAGAAGGCTATGTCCACGCATATTTCCCGCAACGCCAGCCGCCGCCAGAGCGGCTATCGCATCCGCATCTTCTTTGACAACAAGCAGAATGCGCGTGTGATGTCAGAAAAGGTTGCCGCCGGTTTCAAGGCGCAGCACCCCGGCGTGAGCGTATACCGCGACTACGAGAATCCTTATTTCAAAGTCACCGTGGGTGATTTCCGCACCAAAGAGGACGCCCGCAAGTTCTTGAATTCCATAAAAGGCTCTTATCCCTCCGGTTTTATTGTAAGGGAGCGGATTAACTATCCTACCACAATGTAGCTATGGCCAAGCAGGGACTTTCACAGGAATTGAGGCAGACCCAGCGTCTGTCGCCGCTCCAGATTCAGACCATCAAGCTTCTGGAGCTGCCGACACTGGAGCTGGAGCGCCGCGTGCAGCAGGAACTGGAAGAGAATCCTGTGCTGGACGAGGCTGTGGACGAAGAGAAGGATCCCGAAGATGACTCCCCCAAGAACGTCTCCCTTTCTGAATACGGCAACAGCGACCCGACCCCCTCGTACAAGCTCTATGTAAACAACCAGGGCAAGGACGAGAAGCCCCAGTACAATACCTTCTCGGTGAAAGAAAGCCTGCAGCAGAGCCTGGAAAACCAGTTGGGCTACTGCCAGCTGGACGAGCGCAGTATGCAGATCGCCCGCTTTATGATAGGTATGCTTGAAGAGGACGGCTACCTGCGCCGCGACCTTGAGAGCCTAAGCGACGACATCCTTTTCAAACTTGGAATAGAGACCAACGAAGAGGAGCTGGAAGGAATCCTGAAGGTGATACAGGGCTTCGAGCCGGTGGGTATCGCCGCCAGGGACCTGCAGGAATGCCTGCTGCTCCAGCTGGATGTGGACAACCCCACAGAGAGCCAGGCAAACGCCCGCCGTATAGTGGAGGAGTGCTTTGACGCCCTGGCCAAGAAGCACTACAGCAAGATATCCCAGAAGCTGAACATCACAGAAGAGCAGCTAAAGAGCGCAATAGACGAGATAGTCCGCTTGAATCCAAAGCCGGGCGGCCAGATAGACGACACCTATTCCGATCAGGCACAGCAGATTGTCCCCGACTTCATACTGGAGCTCAAAGACGGCGTGCCGGTGATCACGATGCCCCGCTTCAACATCCCCGAGCTCAGGGTCAACAAGAACTATGCGGAGCTGCTGATGCAGGCCGCAAGCCAGAGCTCCCGTCAGGAAAAGGAGGCCATATCGTTTGTCAAGTCCAAGCTCAATTCTGCAAAATGGTTTGTAGAGGCCATCAAGCAGCGCCAGAAGACCCTCCAGAACACTATGAATGCCATTGTGGCCTTCCAATACGACTATTTCATAGACGGCGACGAGACCAAGCTGAAGCCGATGGTGCTCAAGAACATTGCCGACAGCACCGGCCTGGACATTTCCACAATCTCCAGGGTGGTGAACTGCAAGTACGTCCAGACACACTTCGGCATCTATCCTCTGAAGTACTTCTTCTCAGAAGGCCTTGTGACCAAGTCGGGAGAGGAGGCCTCCACCCGCGAAATCAAGGCCATCCTCACAGAAAGCATAGATTCAGAGGACAAGCACAAGCCTATGACAGACGAGCAGCTGGTGGATCTGCTGTCTGCCAAGGGCTATAATGTGGCCCGCCGCACCGTGGCCAAGTACCGCGAGCAGCTCAAAATCCCTATCGCACGTCTGCGCAAGCAGATTTAAAACTGTAGAATTTGTCGCCGCCCACAATTATGTGGTCCAGGAGTGCTATGTCCAGCACTTCCGCCGCCCTGCGCAGCTCTGCCGTGCGGCGCTTGTCAGACCGGCTGGGGGCAGGATTGCCGCCCGGGTGGTTGTGAATCAGGATGATGCCGCTGGCCAGCTTTTCCACGGCCCGCTTCACCACCATTTTCACGTCAAAAGCGGTGGATGTGACGCCGCCGGTGCTCAGGCGCTCCTTGGCTATAAGGCGGTTGGCCTGGTTCAGGAAAAGTACCCAGCACTCTTCGTGGTCCAGGTGGCCGACCAGCGGGGTGATGACCTCCAGCGCGCTGTGGGCGTCGTAGATTATCCTGTCGGTGTCCTTGCCGGCAATCAGGCTCCGCCGCCCCGCCTCAAATGCCGCCATAAGTGTTACGGCCTTGGCGCTGCCGATTCCCCGGACCGCCATCAGACTGTCCAGAGAGCGGGTTGACAGTTCGTGCAGGGAGTCCCCCGCACCTTGAAGCAATTCCCTGGCCAGGTCCAGGGCACTTTTGTCGTCCGTGCCGGTGCGAAGCAGTATTGCCAGCAGTTCGGCGTTTGTCATCGCAGAGGCTCCACGCTCGAGCATCTTCTCTCGCGGCCTCTCTTCTTGTCTCCAATCTTTGATGCTATTCCCTTTCATAATGCATATAAAAAAACAAACTCCCCAAATTTGAGGAGTTTGTTTTATAAGGTGGAGACAAAAATCTCAATTTATGCCATTTTGTTGATGTGAAGAGCTATACCGCTTTTCAAATTCGCTGCTTTGTTTTTATGAATGACGTTGGTTTTTGCAAGTTTGTCAATCATAGCGAATACCTTGGGAGCCATCTGCTCTGCGGCTGCCTTGTCTGTGGTGTTGCGGATTGCCTTGATGGCATTCCTTGTGGTGCGTGCATAATACTTGTTATGCAATCTGCGTTTCTCACTCTGACGGAAACGCTTGTCTGCTGATGCGTGATTTGCCATTACTTTAATATTTTATTATTTGGTAGTGGGTAGGAGAATCGAACTCCTCTTCCAAGAATGAAAATCTTGTGTCCTACCGATAGACGAACCCACCGAGAGTCTCCCAAAATTGGGAGTGCAAAGGTATGTAAAAATTGGATATAACCAAATTTAATTTACTTAAAACTGTAGAGAATAGCCTCTACTTGTCTCAAATAATTGCGTTTGTCGTATTTTGGAGCATATACAAAAGCATCCATAGTGATGATTTCGCTGCCGTCTTCGCTCAAGAAAGAGTGGGAGAGGAAAGGCCCGCCCATAAAGTCGTTGTATGCCTCCCACAGGCCGCGGAGCTCCACAATGTTGCGGTTGTTGAAGTTAAAACTCCTGCTTCCGGGGAAGATGTCGGGATTGAGAATCATATAACTGTTCTCCATTGTGCAGGGGATGTTCTCTTTGGTGATCTCGTTGCGTTTGGCCGCAAGAGCCTCGGGAGTGAGGTCGGCCTCTCCGGTGTAGGGATATTTCCAAAGCAGCACGCTCTGGTTGGTGTAGGTGGTCTCGTAGGATACCCACACAAAATTGCCGGTGGCCTTTTTAATCGTATAGCCCTTGGGGAAGATGGGGCTGCCGCCGATAATCGATTTCACCTGCTGACCGATTTCGGGGTTTTCAAAGGAGGTGATGTTGCTTATTATGCGGCTGCGCTCTTTGTTTTCAAGCAAAGACAATATCTTCTCGCCCTTGTCAGCAATGATTTTTGCGGCAGCGGCAGCGTCGGGCGCCTGGATGCCGATGACAATCTGCGGAGTGGCCCACACGTCGCTGAAAGTGGTGAAAGAGCCCTTTTCGTATTTCTTGTCGGTGTCTATCACAATTATGTTGCGGTGCACCTTGAAGACCTTGTTGAATGCCTGCTGGGGCACGTTGAACAGGTCGTACATAGGCTCTACCTGCGGCAGGTAGGGGACCTCGTCGCTGAGCAGGGTGCGCAGGGTGCTGCCCGGCTCGCTTTCCCATTCGACCTTAGAGCATACCACCGCCACCTCGCCGGCCTTGCCGCTTATGGTGGGGAGTATCTGTTCGCTGCTGTTTTTGCAGCCGGCAAACAATGCCAGAGCAAGGCTGAGCGCCAGTGTTATGGATGTGTTTTTCATATATCGTTATTTGAATAAGCTTCTTATGTCGTTGCCAAAGGCCAGCACCATAAGTGCCAGCAGCAGTATCATACCTATGGTCTGCGCCACCTCCAGGAACTTGTCGCTGGGCTTGCGGCCGGTGAGTATTTCTACCAGGATAAAGAGTATGTGGCCGCCGTCCAGTCCCGGGATGGGGATGATGTTTAGCACGGCCAGCATAATGGAGAGCATTGCCGTCAGCGACCAGACGCGCTGCCAGTCCCAGGTGCCGGGGAATATGCGGCCTATGGTGATAAAGCTGCCCACCGACTTGTAGGCTTTGGTCTTGGGCGAGAATATCAGCCCCAGGTCCTTGACGTAGCTGCCGATATAGTTGCAGGCCTTGCGGATGCCGGCGGGGATGGCGGGGAAGAATTTGTATTTGTTGCGGGTGATGTTGAAGAAGTGGGTCAGGTCGCCGTCCAGCATCACCTGGATTTTGCCGGCGGTGTCCACCTGCAGCGCCGCCTGGGCACGGCTGCCCGCGCGGTCCAGATCCAGCAGCACAGAGTCGCCGCGGTGCTGCAGCAGGGCGGCCTGGATGTCCTGTACCAGGAACATCTCTTCGCCGTCCACGGCCACCACCTTGTCGCCCGGCTGCAAATCGGCGCCCTGGTTTATGGAGCCTTCCATAAAGCCCTGCACCACAAAAGGATAGGCCAGGCCAAACATTCCGGGCGAATTGAGCATCCGGGAGATGTAGCTGTCGTCTATGCTGATGTTCACGGTGTCGGTGCCGCGCAGCACCTTGACCTCGCTGGCGCGGGAGTGCACCAGCTCTATCTGTATCTGTGAAAAGTCTTCTATTTCGCGGCCGTCAATAGAGAGAATCTTGTCGCCGTTGCGGAAACCCATCTCATAGGAGAGGTCGTTTACGGCGATGCCCCAGGTGGCGTCTTCGTTGCGCAGGTATTCCTCGCCCCAGTGATGCAGCACCGCCGCATAAAGGATTATGGCCAGGATAAAGTTGAACAGCACGCCGCCGAACATTATCAGAAAGCGCTGCCAGGCCGGTTTGGTGCGGAGCTCCCACGGCTGGGGCTCTTTGCTCAGCGATTTGGAGTCCTTGGTCTCGTCTATCATACCTGCAATGGCGCAGTAGCCGCCCAGGGGAACCCAGCCGATGCCGTATTCGGTCTGGTCGGGATATTTGCGCCAGTCGTCGTCTGCCAGGGTGCTGAGGTCATAGTCTGGCGGCAGCGGCTCTTCGTTCTTGGCGAAGAACTTGGTGTGCAGCTTGCCCCCGAACTTCTTGCAGCGGAACAGCGAGAACTTGGGGTTGAAGAACATATAGAACTGCTCTACCCGGGTCTTGAAAAGCTTGGCAAAGGTGTAGTGGCCCAGCTCGTGAATCAGCACCAGGACAGAAAGGGCAAATATGACTTGTATGATTTTTACAAAAATAACCATCTGGAATGTTTTAAATGTTAGTTGTTTCCCGTGCCAGCGCCATTGCCTGACTGTGGGTAGAGAATATCTCGTCCAGGGTGGGCTTCTCTATGAACGGGGTGCGGAACATAGTGGAAGTAATGACGTCCGGAATGGCAGAAAACGGTATTTTACCTTGCAAAAATGCGGCCACCGCCACCTCGTTTGCGGCATTCATTGCGCAGGCGGCGTTGCCTCCCTTGTCCAGCGCCCTGCGGGCGATTGCCAGACAGGGGAACCGGTCGGTGTCTGGCGCCTCGAAAGTGAGCTTGCCCAACTGGGCAAAACTTATGCGCTGCGCATTCAGCTGAAGCCTGGAGGGGCAGCTGAGGGCGTATTGTATGGGGATGCGCATATCGGGTACGCTAAGCTGGGCAATCACGGCGCCGTCCTGGTACTGCACTGCAGAGTGGATTATCGATTCGGGGTGGATCACCACCTCTATGCGCTCTGCCGGCATATCGAACAGCCACCGCGCCTCTATCATCTCCAGCCCCTTGTTCATAAGGCTGGCGGAGTCTATGGTGACCTTGGCGCCCATATTCCACCGGGGGTGCTTGAGCGCCTCCTGCGGGGTCATCAGGGCTATTTCTTCTTTGGTCTTGTGCAGGAAAGGCCCTCCGGAGCAGGTCAGCAGCAGCTTCTCGGCGTCGCGGTAGCGGCTGCCCTGCAGGCACTGGAATATGGCGGAGTGTTCGCTGTCCACCGGCACAATGCGGGTGCCGTGTTTCTTGGCCAGGTCCATAACAATTGCACCGGCGGCCACCAGGGTCTCTTTGTTGGCCAGGGCCACCGTCTTGCCCGCCTCTATCGCGGCCACGGCGCTGCGCAGCCCCGCAAAGCCCACTATGGCGGCCATCACAATGTCTATGGTGCTCTCACGCACAATGTCGCACACCGAGTCCATCCCGGCAAAGACTTTGATGTCCTCGCCGTCCAGGGCGTCGAACACCTCCTGATATTTGTGCTCGTTGCAAATCACCACGCTGCCGGGGTTGAAAGTCCGGGCCTGCTGAATGAGCAGGGCGCTATTGCTGTTTGCCGTGAGAAGTTCTATCTGGAAAAGGTCGGGGTGCTGGCTCACCACGTCCAGGGTCTGGCAGCCTATGCTGCCGGTGGAGCCAAGCACTGCAATATGGATTTTTCCGTCTTGCTGCATATCAGAAGCTGATATATTTTGCAGGGTCGATGGCCTCTCCGGCGTGCCACAGCTCCAGGTGGAGCTGCACTCCGGTGGCCAGGCGGCCGGTGTTACCCACAATGGCTATGGGGGTGCCGGTCTTGACCTTGTCTCCGGCCTGCTTCAGCAGGCGGTCGTTATGTTTGTAGATGGACACCAGGTCGTTGCCGTGCTGGATTATCATCACGTAGCCGGTGTCTTCGTTATAGCCTGCGCTCACCACGGTGCCGTCCAGTATGCTGTATACCGTGGCGTTCTCGTCTGCGGCGATGTCAATGTACGGATGGTTGATGGCCAGGTTGTAGGGCTCGGTGACCATACCCTTGAGCGGGGTAAAGAAGTCCAGTCCCTCCAGCAGGGTGCCGTGGGAGTCGGCCTGGCTCAGGTCAAGCGCGGTCTCCTTTTCCACGATTCCGCGCAGGATGGAATCCTGCTTCGCATACATTGTGGCGTACATATCGGTCTCGCCGGTGGCGCTCTGCAGGGCGGCGATGCTGTCCAGGTCCATAGCCTCGCGGCCGCTCATCACACGCTGGATGTTGCCCACCTGGAAAGCCCAGAGCTGCACCAGGCGCTCCAGGGAATCTATCTTGAGCCGGTTTTCCAGCGCCGCTTCGCGGGTGGCACGGGTGGGGTAGCCGCGTATTGTGCGGCGCAGAGGGGTGAAATCTATCAGGAGATAGGTCGCCACCGCCACCAGCGCTATCAGTATATAAGTTTTTCTATTTTTTGGCATAATGACTAAATTTGCGGCCGATGAACAGAATCATAGGTATCGATTTCGGACGTAAACGCACCGGGCTTGCAGCAAGCGACCCGACTATGGTTTTTGCGTCTGCTCTGGACACCGTCCATTCTGCAAATATAATAGATTATCTTCAAAAATATGCGCAGAATGAGACCATTATCCGCTTTGTGGTGGGCTACCCTATGAACCTTAACGGGGCCCCCAGCGAAGCCGCCAGAGACGTTGATGCCTTTTTGAATCTGCTCAAGAAAAAGTTCCCGGATATCCCGGTTTCGCTTGAAGACGAGCGCTTCACGTCGGTGCTGGCGCACCGCGCAATGATAGACGGTGGTATGAAGAAGAGCGACCGCCGCGACAAGGCGTCGGTGGACAAGATCAGCGCCGCCATTATCCTTCAGAGCTACCTGGACCGTCCGGACGCAGTAAAAGAATAAACAGTTTGCAATGATACTACCCATTTATCTCTACGGCTCGCCCGTTTTGCGCGAAAAGGCTGCCGAAGTCGATCTTACAAAAGTCACCAAAGAGCAGATGCAGAAGTTCTTTGAGGATATGCACGAGACTATGCACACTGCCGACGGCTGCGGCCTGGCAGCGCCGCAGGTGGGCATTTCTGAGCGGATTCTGATTGTGGACGGCAACGAACTGGTAGAGAATTATCCCGAGCTGAAGGGCTTCGTGCGCAAGATGATAAATCCCGTGGTGGTATTTGCCAGCGAACAGCAGTCGGAGTATTCCGAGGGCTGCCTCTCCATCCCCAGCGTGGATGCAGACATCAAGCGCCCCAAGGTCATCACAGTGCGCTACTACGACGAGAATCTAGAAGAGAAAGAAGAGACCTTCGATGATTTTGCCTCCCGTATGATCCAGCACGAGCTGGACCATCTGGACGGTGTGCTTTTCACCGACAAGGCAGCGCCCATCCGCCGCAAGATCCTTGCGAAGCGTCTGAACAATATTTCTCGCGGATTGGCCCGCACCGCCTATAAGTCCAAGGTAGAGAAGGCCTAGAGCAGGCCGTCGGGGATTATTAGCCAGATTTTTCTGTTGCGGTTGTCCACCTTGACGATCAGCTCGTCGGGGCAGGGAATCAGTGTGCCGCCCTCAATCTCAAGGCAGGGGTTGCCGGGGATGTCTTCGTAGGCGGTGATTTTGCCCACCGGAGTGCCGTTTTGGTTGCAGAGGGTGTAGCCTATGATCT
>JAEEGG010008441.1_pt1 | contig 23359 bp, 16 predicted proteins | sample 9134161 | NCBI WGS metagenome assembly JAEEGG01 (sample SAMN16246543, study PRJNA631951) | gut metagenome | biome: gut microbiome; feature: rumen; material: CR-attached | host: Bos | place: Iran: Karaj | collected 2018-10
AACAGCAGCAGAAGACCGCTGTCAAGGAAATCAAGTTCCACGCCAACGTCGACCGCCACGACCTCGAAATCAAGATGCGCCAGATGCGCACCTTCATCGCCGAGGGGAACAAGGTGAAGCTCACGCTCGCATACCGCGGCCGCGAGAACGCCCACAAGGACCTCGGCATCGAAGTGATGCAGCAGGTCGTGAACGAGATGGCCGACGTGGCAATCTGCGAACAGGCGCCGAAGGTGCTTGGCCGCCTTCTTGGCTGCCTACTGGCTCCAAAGCCCGTTAAGGGCAAGAACAAGCAGGCCGCCCCCGAAAAACAAGCCGCCGAACAGCCGACCGCCGAACAGGCCGACGAAAGCAAGTAGACAGCCTGCGGGTTCCACTTTGCCGCTTCGGCAATTCCATCCAGTTGCCGTGGTGTCTGACACCACGGCATTTTATTGTTCTTCAAAGCCCCACGATGTGGAGCGTCTTGCCGTCGAAAGCAACGTCGCGGCTGTAGATCTTCTCGTCCCAGGATCTGCCTGAGTCCTCGTCGAAGACGGCCATCCAGCCTTCGGGAAGGCCGAGGGTGTCGAGGTAGCCGGCGAGCTGGGCGTAGGATTCGGGTTCCTTGAAGTTGCGGCGCATCTTGAGTTCCACGGCGTAGCGGAAGGTTCCGAACTCCACGCAGAGGTCGAGGCGCTTCGAGCCGAGCGCCATTTCGCGCGCGATGCGGCCGCCGCCGTTGACGACGCGCTGGAGGTAGCCCATCAGAACGAGGTGCGGCGTCGCCTCGTTGTAGCCGTAGACCTGATGGTCGGCGCCGCTGTTCTCGCGCCAGAACCGCTGGAACTCGGCCATCAGCGCGGGCATGTCGAGCGAGTTGTCCGGCCTGAGCCAGAAGGGCGTGCCGTAGCGCATCTTGAAGATTTCCTGCTCGTCGACCGTGAGATACCGGAGCATGATCTCCGCGTACATCGGGCAGCCGGGAACTAGGACGCCGTTGTCGTCCTCGCGCAGGATGCCGAGATCAAGGACGTAGCGGTAGTCGTCGTCGTTGCGGGGCCACCCGCGCTCCTGGCCGAGAATGACCGGCTCGACGACGCGTCTCACGCGCGGCTCCTTCAGCCGCTCCATGAGACTGTCCACGTGCGTCCCCCGCGCGCGGATGATTGTCTCCTTCGCCGTGGCGATGTCCGCGACGGTGATTGGCTCGTCGTAGCGGCAGTCGTGGATATTCATCACGCATTCGCGCGCGAGGGCGTTCACGAGCCACGGTTGGCCGCGGGTCAGCTGCCATGCGCGCGCAACGGCCTTCGGTTCGAATACCTGTCCCGTTGCCTCCGTGTGCTGCGCATAGAGACGGGCGACGTCACCCTCTTGGAAATTGCCGATGGTCAGGTCTTCGGTGATGATGTTGAACGGACTTGCATCGCCAAGCGTCTGACCGTTCGGGCGTACGCGCGCCCTGTAGTCGCGGATGTCGCGCATTCCCACAAGCGCGATTGACGAGGGGAACGGTGCCGTGTCCCGCGTGATGTAGCCGTCGCGCAATTGTCGGAGAAAGGTTACGAGCGTGTCGTCGGAAAGGGCGTCCACCTCGTCGAAGAAGACGGCGAGCGGCTTTCCGGACTTTTCCGCCAAAAGCGAAAGAAAGGCCTTGACGTCCAGCCCCGGCGGCGGCGAGAGAAGGGCGGGGAATGGCGAGGCCGGATCACGGACGAGGTCCTTGAAGAGGGGATGGCGCAGAACGGCGTTGCGCATCGACTCCACAATCGTCGGAATGCCGACGATTGGATCGGTGAACCGCTGGGCGGTCTCGACGGTGAAGTAGAGGGCGTTCATCGCGCCCTTCCCGTTGATTTCATTCACAAGCGCCTTTAGGAGCGTCGTCTTGCCGGACTGCCGTGCGGCATGGAGCACGAAGTAGCCGCGCCGCTCGACAATGCGCATAATGCCCGGCAGCCTCTCGAGCGCCGGCAGCATGTAGTGTTCGTCGGGGAAGCACGGCCCCGCGATGTTGAAGCACCGTTCCATGGGAAATATTATAACAAAATCCCCTGCGGCGGCGCTGAGCGCCGCCGCTTCAGGGGCGGGAGCCGGGATTCGGGTTTCAGGATTCGCGTCGGGAGTCGGATCCGTCGGGAGTCGGCGGCTCCCAACTCCCGAAAACCAGCGGCGGAGCGAGCGGCGCCGCTGGGCGCAGCCGCCTACTCCTCCTTGCCGAACTCGGGCCGGGGCGGCGGATAGTCTACCTTCACCTCGTATCCCGTAACATCGGCGATGTCGTCCTCCTCGACCTTGCCGAGGTCGAGGCGCAACTTTAACGTCAGGCTGGCGGAACGAACGAGATAATGATTTTCAAACTCTATTGCCAGATCGGGAGCTACCACTGCAGGCGCGCTTGAATAATATGAAGCAGGAAACTTAATCGGTAGCAAACCCGACAACGACATGGAAGTGTTATCAATATAACTGGAGACATTAAGACTGCCCTTGCCGGAGCAAACCGGGCCGTCATCATCGTCCTTCAACACCACCTCGACCGTTCCCTGCTCCCGCTCCGCAAACCGCATGGCAGCCTGCTTGCAGAACGCCCGGAACATCTTCAAATCCAAATAGTAGATCGTGGCCGGCCAGGAAGATCTCTTGGCCCCCTTGGCCGAGGGAGTGGCGACAATGACCGCAAGCGGGGCCTTGCGTTGGGAGTCTGACGTCCCGTAAGTCTTCTGCGGCGGTATCTCCCTCAGTTTAATCAACGAAGATAAGCTCCTGAATGATACCTGGTACATCGTTTTTTGGTAGGACCTTTCCTCGAACGCGATGTTGACCTCCTCCTTCTCGATGCACATCGCTCCCAGAAGCTCGCAAAGCGCCTGCGTCCACTTCAAGTAGTTCTCCATGTTCACGCGGAGTCCGACGTTGGCGAAGACATGGCCGGTGTCCTCGTTGACCTCGATGTCGGGAGTGCCGTCCTTCTTGGCCAGCATGACGCCCTCGACGATGTTGCCGGGGAAGTCCCTGAAGCGCTCCACGAGGAACTTTTCGGCGTTGGCGACGCGCTCCTTGCCTGTTCCGAGTTTGATTGCTATGCTTTCGCCATCGATGCGGCCCTTCGTGACGCCGATCTTCTTCAACTCCCGGTTGAGCTGTCCCTTCTTCACCCGGGCCTTGACGGGGACCTCGACGAGACCGCCGCCGATCGACTTCGCGCTGCCGTATTCAGCCTTTTCCACCATGGCGTTGCTAAGGGTGAGGATCTTGTCCTGGACAAGCTCGTCGTTCTCGACGAGCGTCTTGGTGCCGACAAGCTCACCGACGGCCTGCTTGATGGCATTGCGGACGGCGTCCTTCTTGGCCGCCTCGACGCTTTCGCCCTGGCCCTTCGCGGAGACCTCCACAGTCTCCACCGGCTTGGATCCGGGTTGGCCAAAGCTGAAATCGCCGTGAGAGTCTGCGGTCGGTTCGTCCTCCTCCTCGGCCTCCTGTCTGGCTTTCTCCCTCGCGGCCTTTTCCTCGGCCTCCTTCTTCTCCCTCGCGGCCTTCTCCTTGGCGGCCTTCTCCCTCGCGGCCTTCTCCTTGGCGGCCTTCTCCCGCGCGGCCTTTTCCTCGGCCTCCTTCTTCTCCCTCGCGGCCTTCTCCTTGGCGGCCTTCTCCCGCGCGGCCTTCTCCTCGGCCGCCTTCTTCTCCCGCGCAGCCTTCTCCTTGGCGGCCTTCTCCTTGGCGGCCTTCTCCTTGGCGGCCTTCTCCCGCGCGGCCTTCTCCTTGGCGGCCTTCTCCCGCGCGGCCTTCTCCCGCGCGGCCTTCTCCTCGGCCGCCTTCTTCTCATCTGCTGGATTGGGCTTTGCCGGTTGCGCGAAGGGCGCGGAGGGATTGGGTTGCGCGAAGGGCGCGGAGGGCGCGAATTGCGCCTGACCGTCCGCTACCGTGAAAAGCGCTGCGGCAAGTAAGAGAACGGTTATGCTGGCATGTTTCATGGTGGTGGTTCCTTGGTTGTGGGTGAGGGTGTCGGGATTCGGGATTCGCGTCGGGAGTCGGATCCGTCGGGAGTAGGCGGCTTCCGGCACCCGGCTCCCGAAAACCAGCGGCGGTCGCGCCCTAGTTCTGGCCTGGGTACTTGTACTCGACCTTGACCTCGTAGCTCGCGACGGAGGCGAGATCGTCTTCCGAAACTTCGCCGAGGTCACAACGATAGCCGGACTCCAACTGCTTGTAGCGCTCAATCGCGAAATCATTACCTGAGCGGAATACACGCGTCCTTATTGCCGGAGCAATCAGGCATAGGCCATCGCGATCAAAAGCATTGTACCCGCGGAAGAGAAAAGATATGGGGACGCCATACCTACCTTCACGGAGTTGTTTCCTATAGTTCACCTCGCCAGAGTAATAGCGTCCCGTGCCGCGTCCTCCCAGTTTTATGTCGTCGGAACAAACGGCTTCGCCGTCCTTGTCCTTCAGCATGGTGTGCACGGCGCCCGAGATCGCGAGTTCAGCTTCAATTGCCTTGTCGAGCGCCTCCCACATCTGGCTGTCCATGTAGTAGATGGTGGCCGGCCACGAAGTGCGTAGCTCTTTTCCGGGGGAAGGGGTGGCGACGACAACGGGGAACGAACCGAAAGATTTGTACTTCGATTGCTCGGACAGGGGAAAAATTTGCTTCGGGGAGTACTGCTTCAAGCGGATTTTCTCCGAGCCAAGCGCGTTGTCCTCGCGGTAAGATTTTCCAGCGGCATCCATGACATAACGTCCGGCAGAAATGTTGAACTTGAGTGTGATATCCTCCTTCTCCAGGCAGATTTGCTCCAGCACTTCGCAGAGGGCCTGCGTCCACTTCGCGTAGTTCTCCATGTTGACGCGGAGTTCGACGTTGGCGAAGACATGGCCGGTCTTCTGATCGACCTCGATGTCGGGCGAGCCATCCTCCTTGGCCTTCATGACGGCCTCGACGATGTCACCGGGGAAACCCCTGAAGCGCTCGGCAAGGAACTTTTCGGCGTTGGCGATGCGCTCCTTGCCGGTGAAGAGCTTGGCGGCGAGGCTGTCGCCCTTGACCGCGCCCGTGGCGATGCCGACCTTCGTCAGCTCCTGGTTGAGCTGGCCTTTTTTCACCAAGGCCTTGACAGGGACCTCGAAGAGGCCGTCGCCGATGGACTTGGCGTCGCCGTATTCGGCCTTTTCGACCATGGCGTTCGAGAGCGTGAGGATCTTGTCCTCGACGAGTTCGTCGTTCTCGACGAGCGTTTTGGCGCCGACGAGTTCGCCGACGGCCTTCTTGATGGCGTTGCGGACGGCGTCCTTCTTGGCCGCCTCGACGGTCTCTCCCTGGCCTTTCGCCGTCACCTCGACGGTCTCGGCGGCTTCCGCCTTCGGCTTGCCGAAGGAGAATGCGCCGGAGGACTGCGCCGGCGCGACCGCCGGGGCGAGGAGAATGGCGGTGGCCAGCGCCGCCGCGTTAATTGTGCAGATATTCATCGATGATCTCCTTGTCGGGAAGCGTGGCGATTCTCGACGCGAACGCCTTGATCTTCTCGCCATGCTCGGGGCGGAGCTTGAACTCCGCGAGGAGCTTGTTGAAGAGTTCCGTCTCCGACTCCGAGACATGCTTGTCGATGCTCATGCACTGCCAGGCGAACGTCAGAGTCTTCCTCGAGTCGAAGAGCGTCTTGACTTCCTTCCGGAACTCCTCGTACGGCATGGACGGGGTGAATCGCTTCAACGACGCGCGGAACTCCTTCTCCTCCTCAGGCGGAAGCTCCAGCTTTTTGATCGCGAGGTTCATGAGCCGCGACTCGTCGATGGACATCCCGTCGCACGCGAAGATGTAGGCAGCGAGTTTCGCGTAGGCCTTCGCCCTGGCCTTCTTGGTGAAGAGCATTTTGACCTTGCTGAAGAGGCCGGCGCGCAACGCCTCGATCTTCTTGGGGATCTTGTCGTAGGCGACGACGCTGTTGATGCCCATGATGTAGAGGACGTACGGGTTGTCATCGACGATGTATTCCACTCGGGTGACGGGGATGTCCTGGATTCGGATCGCCTGGTTGTAGGGGCGGTCCTCGTCCGAGCTCGGATGATGCTCATTGGCAAATTGCCCGTAGGCCGCCTCGAATTCCCGGTAGAGCGGCTCGTCGCAGCGGATCGCGTAGGCCATGGCGGATTCCGTCTTGTCGTACTCGATGGTGTCCTCGTCAATCCACCGCTTGTAAACATCGTTGTAAAGGACGGTCCCGACGGCGTCGCCCAGCGCATCCTTGATGTTTCGGCTGCCGCAGAAAAGAAACTTTTTCGTCACGCCCTTGCAGTTGTAGCCGATGTATTGCTGGTAGTACCCGGACCCCTGGCAGCGATGGCATGTGATCCTGCCATGCCCTCCGCACTTCGGGCACTTGCCGTCGCCATCGCAATGGCCGCATGTGACTGTCCCCCTGCCGTCGCACTTCTTGCAACGTCCGGATCCATCGCAGTCGCCGCAGGTCACCGCTCCCTTTCCCTGGCACTTCTTGCATCGTCCCGATCCATCGCAAGTGCCGCACGGGACATCCCGTCTGCCATGGCAATCATGGCACTGTCCACCGCCATGGCATTCCGGGCATGGTACTTTGCCCGTGCCTCCACAATTATCGCATATTACCGTCTCGCCTGAACCGTTTACTCTTCTTCCGCCGCGGCAATAAGGACACGATCTCTCGCCACTTCCATGGCATAGATTGCAACTGCCACTCCCCTTGCAAGTCCGGCAGGGCTCGCTTCCCCTTCCGTTGCATTTCTTGCAACTTCCGGAACCGTCGCACTTAGAGCACGGAACGGTTCTGTCTCCATGGCAGGTTGGACAGTCTTGATGGCCATTGCAGTGCGAGCAGGTAACCTCGCCTTGGCCCCGGCACTCTTGGCAAATCTGTTCGGTATGGCATTCGGGGCAGTCCTCCTCTGGGTCGCACTCGTATGTCTCCACTGTCCCCAGAAGGACTCCAGTATTGTGCTTCTTCGAAAGATTCGGGATCTTGCCCACCTCGCAGCCTTCGATTTTCTCGATCTCGGCATCGCGGGCCTTGACTTCGGGGCGCTCGTCATCGTCCAGTTCCTCGGATTCGCCCGAATCGGACTCGCCATCTTCTTCGGATTCGCCCTTGTCCTCTTCGCCGTCTTCTTCCTCTTCCTCCTCTTCCTCCTCTTCTTCCTCGTCTTCCCCTTCGTCCCCGCCGGATTCTTCGCCGGTTTCATCATCCTCGTCCTCGTCAGTGTCGGATTCTTCGCCGCCGGCCAGAAGCTCGTCGAACGTATGCTGGAACGGGTTTTCCGATGTGCCGTCGTTCTCCAATTCGCTGCCCGGACTTTCGCCATTGAAGCACTCGACATGGATGAAGTTGTCCTTTGTCTCGAACTTGAGCGCATGGGACGGCGTGATGCTGACGATGTCGGCGAAGATGCCCAGATTGTGGAGCTTGTGGCATTCCTTGGCGATTTTGTTGAGCACGGGGATGAACGCCTGCGGGTCTGTTGCCGAGTAATCCATGAGGAGGCCGTGCGCCACGTCGGCGCTTAAGTTCTCCTCGTCGATTGTCCGGGCGGGCTTTTGCTCCTTGTCCGGATTGGCGGCCAGAAGCCCCATGTCGCTCATGGCGTTTGACGTTGCCGTCGCGACCTTTGAGAGCATCGGATTCAGCTTGCTCTTCACAGACGCCAGAGACGGGTTGAGTTTTTCAGTGGCTTTCGCCATCTTGTCCTTGAGAAAACCGAAGTTCATGATTGTAGCTCCTTGTTAAGGGTGTCGGGTTTCGGGTGTCGGGTGCGGCGTCGACTACTCCCCGTTATTGTCTTCCTTTTCCGCCCTCGTGACGACGCCATTTTTGCGGGTGACCGTCGCCCGCCACGCCTTCCCGTCGGATGCCGTGGCGAAGTAGTAGGTCGTCGTGAAAACGACAGGTTTATTTGTGCTTGTCTTCGCAATGATTCCAGGCATGGTTCTCGAAACGTTCTTCGAATGCGGGCCATTTCCGGCGTCCGCTTCATATGCGGCATCGATCTCTGCGGCCCGGGCCTCGAGTTCTTGATCGCGCTCGTCGCTGGCAGTGTTTGCTTGTTCCGCAGCGTTTACTTGTTCCAATAAAGAGGCCTGCCGGGCTTTTACATCGGCAATCCTCTTTTCCATGACCTTGCGGGCTGAATCGGAATGGTCGGGTTCGACTTTGTTTCCATCGCCGCAGCCGACGAGGAAGAGCGCGGCGGCAAGCGCCGCGACGGTGACGGTGGTGTTTTTCATGGTGGTGGTTCCTTGGTGGAGAGTTTCGGGTTTCGGGTGTCGGGTGACGGGTTTCGGGTTTCGGGTGTCAAGTGCGGCGCTACCTGCCTTTGCGGTACTCGACCTTGATTTCGTAGCCGGCGAGGGTGGCGAGGTCGTCCTCCTCCACCTTGCCGAGATCGATGCGAAGGGCTAGGACCGGATCGAGTTCGCGGTCGTAACTAAATGATAGACTTTGCATGAAGAAATCATGGTCGAGGACGGGCGTAATCAGGACATAATCACTGGAATATGGTCCATCGTTATTGCTTCCAAATTCCGCGCACATCGGGAATCCATCGCTTATTTTACTAGAGTACGCATCTTCGCCGAAATTCGCCCACTTCGAGCAAATGGGGTCGCCATCCTTGTCCTTGAAAAAGACCTCGACATGACCGGATAGATCTTTGAAGGTCGCGAGCCGCCGTGAAAAGGCCGTGAACATCTGGGAGTCCAGATAGTAGACCGTGGCCGGCCAGGCGGTCAGCTTCAGCTCCTTTGCGACGGGCGTGGCCACGATGACCGGGAAGGAATTGGGGACGTTCTTGAGCGGAACCTCTCCACTGCGCAGAAACGGTTTTTGTCTACTACGCGTGTCCTCCTTGAACGGGAGCTTCACCGTCTCCTTCTCAAGGCAGATCTCTCCCAGCAGCTCCTGGAGCGCCTGCGTCCACTTCGCGTAGTTCTCCATGTTTACGCGGACGCCGACGTTGGCGAAGACATGGTCTTTGTCGTCGTACTCAATCTGCGGAACTGTGTTCGCGCCGTCCATCTTGGTCAGCATGACTCCCTCGACGAGGCCGTCCGGGAAACCCTTGAAGCGCTCCGCGAAGAACTTCTCGGCGTTGGCGGCGCGCTTTCTGCCGGTGAAGAGGGAGGCGTCGAGTGCTTCGCCCTTGGAAACCGCCCCGCCCTGCGTGGCGGCGCCGCTGGGGGCCGCCGCCTCCGGTTTGCCGAGGGAGAACGCGCCAGAGTCCTTTGCGAAGAAGAGCGCGCCGACGCCCGCCGCGGGGGCGGGTCCACCCTCATTGCCGACAAAGTCTCCCTCCTGGGTGGTCTTGCCGGCAGGCGACGAAATCCCCGCCGCATCGGAGTCCGTCCCGGCCTCCCCGTCCTTCGCCGCCACGTCTCTCTTTCCCTGCAGGCCATCGACAATGTCGGAGACCTTGTCGATGGCGTCTGTAGCGGAGTCCGCAACACCTGAAACAGTGTCTTGGGCGGACTTGAGGAGTCCCTTCAGTCGCCCGAAACCGTCGGCCCCGGCCGGGCCGGGGAGGAGGAATACCGCGGCGATTACCGCGGCGGGGATGCTGGTGTGCTTCATGATGGTTCCTTGGTTTCGGGTTTCGGGTGACGGGTTTCGGGTGTCGGGTTTCGGGTGTCGGGTTTCGGGTGTCGGGTTTCGGGTGTCGGGTGCGGCGCTATCTGTCTTTACGGTACTCAACCTTGATCTCGTAGCCGGCGACGGAGGCGAGGTCGTCCTCCTCCACCTTGCCGAGATCGATGCGAAGGGCCAGAGCCGGATCGGGTTCACGGTTGTAACTAAACGATAGACTTTGCCTGAAGAAATCATGGTCGAGGACGGGCGTAATCAGAACATAATCACTGGACCATAGGCCATTGTTATTGCTTCCAAATTCAGCGCACATCGGGAATCCATCGCTTATTTTACTAGAGTACGCATCTTCGCCGAAATCCGTCCACTTCGACTTCACTTCCTCGTTGTCTTCGTCCTTGAGCACGACCTCGACATGGCCAGATAGATCTTTGAAGGTCGCGAGTTGCCGAGAAAAGACCATGAACATCTGGGAGTCCAGATAGTAGACCGTGGCCGGCCAAGCTAGACGTTTCACCTTCTTTGCGGCGGGCGTGGCCACGATGACTGGGAAGGAATTGGGGACGTTCTTGAGTGGAACCTCCATACTGCGCAGAAAAGGTTTTTGCCTACTACGCGTGTCCTCCTCGAACGGGATTCTCGTCTCCTCCTTTTCGAGGCAGATTTGTCCCAGCAGCTCCTGGAGCGCCTTCGTCCACTTCGCGTAGTTCTCCATGTTGACCTGGACACCGACGTTGGCGATGAGTCGGCCGCTCGCCGTGTCGACCTCGATGTTCGGGGATCCGTCTGCCTTGGTCAGCATGAAGCCCTCGACGAGGTCTCCGGGGAAGCCCTTGAAGCGTTCGGCGAGGAACTTCTCGGCGTTGGCAATGCGCTCCCTGCCGGAGAAGAGCTTGGCCGCGAGGCTTTCGCCCTTGACCGCACCCTTCGTGATGCCGGCCTTCTCCAGCTCCTGGTTGAGCTGCCCCTTCTTTACGAGGGCCTTGACGGTCACCTCGAAGAGGCCGTCGCCGATGGACTTCGCGGCGCCGTAGTCCGCCTTTTCCACCATGGCGTTGGAGAGTGTGAGAATCTTGTCCTCGACTAGGTCATCGTTCTCGACGAGCGTCTTGGAGCCGACGAGCTCGCCGACGGCCATCTTGATGGCGTTGCGGATGGCATCCTTCTGGGCTGCCTCTACGGATTCGCCCTGGCCCTTCGCGTTGACCTCGACGGTCTCGGCGGCCCCGGCCTTCGGCTTGCCGAAGGATAATGCGCCGGAAGACTGCGCCTGGGAAAGTGTGGGCTGGAGAAGAAGCGCCGCGGCCAGCGTCGCAGCTGCAATGGTGGTGTACTTCATGGTGGTGGTTCCTGGTTGAGGGGTGGGTAAAAAGGGTGAGGGTCGGGTTTATGGATTGTCGCTCTTCTGGAGTTGAGATTTCCTAAGGCGAGACAGTTAAGAGCTTCATTTCCGCCAGATTGTCCGGCTCGATTCCGACAACCGAAATGAACATCTTGTGTCCGGAAATCGGATGGACGACGGTGGTGGTGTAAACCTCGTTGCCGCGAAAAACCTTGTTTTTCAAAGACATCTGAATCCGATTCAAAAAATCCTCTTCGACCACTTCGCTGGACTCCCCTTCGGAATCCTCTTCGCGAATGGCCACTTGGGTCGCTTGTTTGCTTGCCTCAATGTCTCCATAAAGAGCGTATATAAGAGCCTGTGTCGCCTTGGCCTTGGCCTTGACCCTTGCCGCCGCCAGAGTCGCGCCCGTTTTTCCCTCCACGTCGGCAAAGCCAACGCCGGCATAACGGATAAACCCTGCCGAGTCAAGAAACGGCCAGGCGCCAACGATGAAGGAAAAATCCTTGTCTTCCGCCCACTTTGTCCATTCCGAGCCGTCGGAAACGCCTCCATCGGGAATGTCGATCTTGCCAGAAAGCATTCTGCGCGCCTTTATTTCCGATTTTTCACTCCATCCCACGGCAATCGCAACCTGATAGCGTCCATTCTCGAAAGATTCCGCGGAGACAATCGGTATAAAGCCACAATAGAGGCCCTCCGACAGCATTTTAACCATTGACAAAAAGGAAAACGTGGCGCTGCCGTCAGCTTCCAATCTCTCATGAAGTGCATCCTTTGCCTCCATTGAGGTTTTGACGGAGAAAAGAATTCTCTGCTTGGCTCTGAACAAGGCCAGTTTGTAAAGCTTCTCCCTTCGCGTGGCAAAGGCGCCTGCGTTTTCAACGGAAGAAAACTCGGCCTCGGCTACTCCAATCGCCACATGCCGCCCTGATGAAGAAGCGTAGCCGACTTTGATTCCTTGCTCGGTCAGCTTTTCGCGAACAATCCCCCTTGCGGGTGCCCCATGCAGCGCGTGTCCGACGAAGAGCAGAAGAATGGCCGTAAAACATGTGGAGAATGTGCAAGTCGATCTTTTCATCGTTTCATCTCGGTTTCTACCGAATTTTCCCCTTTTCGCACGAGTTGCCTTTTTCCGGAAGGCAGACGGCTTTCACGTCTTCGACGGAATACTCGCTTCGGTAGGAATAGACCCTGTCGTTGTCGTCAAATCCGTTTTCGACGACGCGCCCCCTGACGGAAAACTCCTTGGGCAGTTCGGGGAACGCCTTTCTCAGCCAAGCCTTCGTCCGAAGCATGGCCGTTCCTTCCGGATACCTAACGCCTTCAAAAGGCACATCGATGAATACGAAGACTTGAACCAGTCCGTTCGTAATCGAAAAGCCGCTTTGCGGAGCAATTGATTTTGCCGGACGTTGCCGTTTGGCCGCGATTGGAACAGCGTTAGTTCCTGTCTGGGCGGCGACATTGGTTGGGCAATCCGAAGGCGGCAGCGACGCAATGGCCTTGGCCAGGGCGGCAAGAGACGATGAGGCTTGTTTTCCCGCATTTGTCGCTGCTACTGTCACGCCAACTGGATTTGCCGGGGTGTCGGCTTCGGCTATTTTCGCAAGAAGCGAAGCCGCCGCCGAAGGTCTTTCGGCGGGCGGATTTGTCGGCAGCGGGGAGAATATCAAAGGCGGAATATATGCCTTTCCTCGGTCAGATGGTTCACCATGCAGAACCATTGAGGCCAGGGTCAAAAAGGACAGTAAAAGTGATATCCCGCCAGCGCGCATGGCAAATGCCTCCCGAATCCAAGTCGCCGGCATGGAAACCACGCCGGCGACTTGCGATTTTCTAGAAGTCGTCGCTTACATCGGTGTCGCCCGCAAACGACCCGGTGGTTGACTTGCCTTTCTTTCCCGCTTTGGCGGGCTTGGCCGGGGTCTCGTAAACATTGCGCTGCCCGCCTTTGGCCTTAGGCTTGCGGGAGTCCAGTTCACCCTGGATGCGGCCCGTCTGCTCGGCGGCACCGGCCTCGAAGTCCTCCTTGCGGTTCTTTGAAGCCTTGACAGCCGCCTCGTTCGCGGCCCTGCGGCCACGCTCGAAGGTTTCGTGGCGGTTGGCCTCGATCAGCGTCGCGATGTTGCGCTTCTCGATTGCAAGTGCCGCAGAGGCGTCAGCCGCATTGATGCCGTAGACTTTCACAAGAATGCCCTGCCCGGTAATAGGATGCTCCGTTTCCGAAGAGGCGAGTTCTTGCAATCCGCGAATGGTTCTGTTTTCAAATTCCTGAGTAAGAGCTTTTGCTTCGGTTTCAGCTATTGCTTCCTCGTCCTCGCTGTCTTCGTCTTCGGCATCGCCACGGAGTTCTCGTGCCTGGGCGGCCGCCTTTTGCGATTCGACATCGGCAAAGACGCTAAACACGGCAAGCTGTGAGGCATATAGCTCTGCAAGGCTTTGATTTCTTTCCTGGAGAGAAGATTTCATGTCGTCATCGTAGCGACGCGCTGTCGCTCCAAGGTACCAACGGTCGCCATGCTCGTCAATGTACTGACGCGGGCCGACCATCGTTGCCAAATCCTGCTTTTCGAGCCAATCCTGCACAGAAAGCTTGGAGGGCGTGCACTTGACCTCTTTGCCTAAGACGATTCCGCGGGCAGATTCTTCCAAAGCCGGACTCCAGCACATAAGCACAGCGACCTGATACTGGGAACCATTCCAAGATTCCGTTTGCATTACGACCGTAGCGCCAAAGAGAGGCAGCTTGGCTTTTTTTGCCACGATGCTTTCCTGTTTTTCAATCACCTGTTTTTTGAGACCTTCGGCCCTTTTCAAAAGAACCTCAAACTCCTTTGAGGCCGCATCGTATTTCTCCTTCAGCTCTGAAAGACGTGCTTTGGCTTCTTTCTTGTGCTCGTCCTTGTCGTATTCCTTGTCAAGCTTCTTGATTGCCGCAACAAAGAGATCGTCCAGACGTTGGCCTACGGTTGCGCCGCGAAGCTCTGCCGCTTCAGCTTTGTCCGTCTCGGCCAGAAGTTTCGCCAGTTCAGCCGCTTGCTTCTCAATTGCGGCGTTGACCTTTGCGGCTTCGGCACCTAATTCCTTGTGGACATCAGTTCCTGGAGTCTTTAACATGTCCTTGGCGTCCATTTGAACGGCAACAAACTCGATGATTTTCGCCTTTGCCTTGAGAATGGCCCTTTTCGCCGCCATTTCGCGAGATGTGAAAAACTTTTTCTCATTCGCAGGATCCTTGCAATCAAACGACGCCACATCCAAAGCGAAAAACCGCTTTAAGTCGCCTTCCTTTGTTTTTTCAGTACCATTCTTCCATTTTTTTTCGCGCATAATGTCTTCCAAGACTTTTTTGGCATTCTTGAATTTCGGGCTTGCAGGAGCGGGAGCGGATTCCTGTGCCTCCTCAACGGCTTCAACGCCGCCATCGGAAACTTCCTCCTCCTCTTCCTCTTCTTCTTCGGCCGCCTCTTCGGTGGTTTCTTCGTCTTCTGCTTCCTGCGCCCAGACGGGGGCGACGAGCAATGCAGCGCCCGCGAAAGCGGTCGCGATGAGTGTCCTGTAGTTCATGGTTGTGGTTCTCCTGTGGTTGAGGTTAATGTCAAACATGACAAATAAAGCCGTAAAACAGACTCCCGTGAGCCTTAAAAGAACATACTGCTCCTTCTATATGCTCTTTAGTCTCAATCGCTCGTTTTTTTAGAGCAGCGTGAAAGTTTTTTGTGGGGAACGGGGCGAGAGCAGGTCTCGGGTGTCGGCACACTTGACTATTCCGTATGTCACTATGGAATGGTACGGGCTATTCCATAATGACATATGGAATGGTGTTGGCATTTCAAATGCGCGGAATCAGAGATTACGGGCAGGGCGACTTCCTTCTTTTGCATATCTGTGCAAAAGAAGGAAGCTTGACAAACGATGGACAGCGTGCTAGCATATTTCCATGTTTTGCACATTCATGCAAAAGGAGGAAGCGGCATGATGGAGATCAAGCGCGATAAATACCTACGCAAACTGGTGGACTGCCAATGGGACGGCCAGGTCAAGGTCGTTACCGGCATTCGCAGATGCGGAAAAACCTATCTTTTGAAACAATTGTTCCGCAATTGGCTGCTGGAAAACGGAACGAATCCTTCCGACATCTTGTCAATCGATCTTGACGTCGATGAAAATGCGACACTTCGAAACCCCTTGAAACTTGGGTCGTATGTCAGACAGTGGCTATCGGAATCTTCACAGAGGAAGTATCTCTTCATAGATGAAATTCAATTCTGCGAGTCCATTCCCAACCCGGCGCTTCCGGACGGGAAACGCATCTCTTTTTACGACACACTGAACGGACTGCGCTCCATAGGCAATCTCGACATCTATGTCACAGGTTCAAATTCCCGCATGCTCGCTTCGGATGTCCTTACCGAGTTTCGAGGCCGCAGCGATGACATCCGTCTGCATCCGCTCTCTTTCGCCGAATTCCATTCCGCGACGGGCGGAGACAAACGCGACGCCTTGGAAGAATACCTCAGATACGGAGGCATGCCATTCCTTCTGTCCCGCCGCGATTCCACAGCCAAGGAGGCGTATCTCCAAAGCCTCTTCAAGGAGCTTTACATCAAGGACATCGTGGAAAGACGCAATGTGGACAGAAAGGATGCTCTTGAATGCACCGTCGACATGCTTTGCTCGTCGGTTGGATCCCTGACGAACCCCACCCGTGTGGCAAACGGCCTCTCATCTGCGGGAATTCCGGTTTCGGCACATACTGTCAGAAACTATATCGGCTACCTTATGGATGCATTCCTTTTCTCGGAGTTGCGACGATATGACATAAAGGGACGCGCCTATTTTGATTATCCCAGTAAGTTCTACTGCGAAGACGTGGGATTGCGTAATGCTCGGCTTGGCTGGCGGCAGCAGGAGCCAACCCATTTGATGGAAAACGTCGTCTGCAACGAGCTTCAAATCCGTGGTTTTTCCGTTGATGTCGGGGTCGTTGAGAAAAGCCAGGCGAACGGAAATGGCAATTCAGTCCGAGTTCAGCGCGAAATCGACTTTGTGGTGAACAAGGCTGGGAAGCGCCTCTATCTCCAGTCCGCATGGGCGATGCCGGACGAGGAAAAGCGTCAAAGCGAACTGATGCCCTTTTCGCTTACCGGCGACTCGTTCCGAAAAATTGTCGTCCGCAATGACATCGGTCGCCGCTGGGAGGACGAAAAAGGCGTTCTCCATGTCAATCTAGCGGATTTCCTTCTTGATGAAACGATAACGGCATGAAAGATGTCGCACCCGTTTCGCCTCAGGGAAACGCGACGAGGCGGATGGCGTAGCCTTTGTCCGTAGGCAGGGCGGAGGCGCGGGCGTTGGAGTCGCAGGCGGCCGCGCCGTCGCGGAAGGAGCCGCCCCGGACGACGCGCGGGGCGCCGTTGGAAGCCGGCTTGACGCAGGGGTCGAAGGGCGCCCAGTCGGGCAGGGGACCGTAGGCGTCGGCGCACCATTCCGCCAGATTGCCGTGCATGTCGAAGAGCCCGAGCGGGTTCTGCACCTTCTGGGCGACGGGGTGGGGGACGCCGCCGCTGTTTTCGGAAAACCAGGCGGCGTCGCCGGGCTTCTTCTCGCCCTCGAAGGGCCGCGCGACGAAGGCGCGGCAGGCCAGTTCCCATTCGGCTTCGGTCGGGAGCCGAAAACGCCTGTCACCCTCCAATCCGCAGAGGGCGTTCAGCCTGTCGATGAAGCGTTCGACATCCGCGAGGTCGAGGTCCTCGCCGACAGGTAAGTCTCCCCCTTCGATCTCCAAGGGCCTTCCTTTTCTTCCTTCGCGCCACTTCAGGTGGCGCGCGGAATGGCCGGCGACGGCGGGCGCAAAGCGCATGACGGCGGCGTACTGGGCGCGCGTGAGTTCCGTCCGCGCCATCCAGAAGCCGCGCGTGACCAGTACCGTGTCTGGACGGATGAGGCACTCGTCCGGCTGATTTTCCGAAGCCCCCAGGAAGAACCCCCGCCGAAAGAATCCGCTGGGAACGCCAGCCAGATCAATCTGGGCGCATCCCGAAAGGCTGACAGTGCGAACCGCCCCCGGCCAAACTGCCGCGTCCCTGGCCAGCCAGTCGGGATGGGCGTCTTCAAATTCGCGCAGACGGGAGTTGAAATCCTCAGCTTCCGCCCCTGTGCCGGCTGTACCATGGAGCATCAAGCGGCAGTACCATGGAATGCGGCGCAGCAAATCGGGCGTCACAGGGGGAAGCCGCGTCCGCAGGACAGTGGCGGATGTCGCGGAGATGACAGGCGATAAGGCCTCATCGCCTACCGCCGTGCCGCGTGACAGGGCGATGCATGTTGCAGACGCGATGGCCAATGCCGTGGCGGCGGCGATCAGAATCGCCCTGCGCCAATGATGCGCGGATCCCACCCCTGTGATTTGCCCAAGCGCCTTCATGTCCGCTTCAAAGGCGTCGTCGCCATCTCCGGCGATGACAACGCGGGCCGAGCCGAAACCGGCCAGAACGGCGTGTCCTTCGGCGTCGAGGAGGATGTTCTCCGGTTTGACGTTTCCATGAGCCACGGGCGGCGAGAGAGCGTGGAGATAGGCGAGCGCGGAGGCTGCCGCCTCCGCGCAGTGACGAATGACGAGTGACGAGTGGCGGGAGGGCGTCGAAGAAAGCGTCGAGGGATAGGCCTTCATCGCGTAGAAGGCGGGTTCGGACGGATCGGACGCGTACGTGCGGTAGAAGGGGACGATGGACGGGTGGTCGCAGCGGGCCAGGATGTCGGCTTCGGCAAGGAGCGCCGCACGACCGTCGGGGCCATCCTTCTGGAACTTGAGCGCCACGTCGCGCTGAAGGACCTTGTCCCGCGCAAGGTAGGCACGGCCTCCAAGGGGGCGAATGATGACGAAATTTTCCGCGACGATTGTTCCGGGCGCAAGGATCATGTTTCTGGCCTCGTCGGTATTCGTGGTCGCGCGTAGCGCGTCATGCGTCATCGTCAGTACTCCAAAACCAGGCGGAAGCCGATGCCGGTGGCGTCGGGGCCGGCGCCCTTGCGGACTTCCGAACCGCATTCTTCGGCCGGATCGGCCCACGAGCCGCCGCGAACCACATGGAATCTGTTCTTGGGAACGGGCAAAAGCGGGTCGAAGGCCGGGCGTTCAATTGGCAGAAAGCCGTCGAGGCACCATTCCGCGACATTGCCATGCATATCGTAGATACCCAAGTAGTTCATGGCCTTCTGCGCCACGGGATGCGGCGCACCGCCGCTGTTTTCGCGCGACCAGCAGACGTTGTCCGGGACGTCACCTTCGAAACGGCGAAGGTCCATGTGCCGGCATATTGACTCCCATTCCGCCTCCGTCGGCAGACGGAATACGCAACCCGGCGGACATAGTGAGTTGAGCTTCGCAATGAACTGCTCGACATCGGCATAGCGGATGCCTTCGGCGGCGGGCATTCCCTGAGGTGGCGGCACGTCAAAAGGCCGAATTGTGAAGACCGTGTGCCAGCAGATTTCGGAGAGCTTGCGCCCTTCGGTTATCTGCGGATACGAGAGGAGCGCAAACCTGTGTCCGTACTCGACCGGACCAATGCCCAGTTTCTCCATGATTGCGGGGCCGTTTGTCCATTCCGTGGCGCGCATTTCCCAGAGCGGGATCGAGTTCGTAGCGGCCAGCACGGCGTTGAATTGCTCCTGTGTGACTTCCGTCCGCGAGACCATGAGCCGTTTCGAGACGACTGTCAGCCTGTCGTCCATATCGCCTTGCACGTTCCCGGACTCGTCGTCCGGCTGAAAATAGCCATGGATGTACAGGTCGTATCTGTGTCGTTTTTCAGGACCGCAGCTGTATGGCACGAACTGCATCGGCGTGCCATCGGGAAGGCGCATCTCATAGACGCGGCAGCTGGAATGGCGGCGGTTGTTTTCCGGACGCGGAGGCAGCAGAATGGCGGGGAACCAGTTCTTTGAAGGGTCAGGCCAGGGCGGTGCATTCCTCAGTTGCTCCAATTTCATGGCGACCTCGGCTTTTCTCGCCGTTAGCACGGTGAGGGAATCCGCTTTCTCCACCACCGTGTCGGCGCCATGTCCGCGCAAGAGTGAAAACAGAATTCCCGTCGTTGCGGCTGCAGCCGCGCCAACCAGGCAAAGAGCTGGGAAAAGACGGCGACAAGCGGTGGATCGCCGCAGAATGGCACGAAAGGCTCGAAGTATTTCGCGCGGATCGGCCAGACGGTCGTTTGGATCCTCGGCGAGAAGGCCGCGCAGGAGAGTGTCCCAACGGGGGGAAATGGCTTTCGAATCGTATTTTGACGGGGCGATGTCGCCCCAGGGCCGTTCGCCCGTAAGCATTTCGTGGAGGACGACGCCGAGGCAGTAGTAGTCGGAAGCGGGCGTAGCCGAATCGTCGGCCTTCTGCTCTGGCGCGGCGTAGGCGGGGGTTCCGGCGAAGGCCGGACGGCCTTCACCGGGGTTGCAAGGTTGAAGGGGTGAAGGGGTGAAGGGGTGAAGGTCGGAATCATCGACGAGAAGGCTCTTGGCGATGCCGAAATCGGAGAGGATGGCATGGCCCTTCGCGTCGAGGAGGATGTTCGACGGCTTGATGTCGCGATGGATGAGCGGCGGGGACTGTCCGTGCATGTAGGCGAGCGCCTCGACGAGGTCGATGCCGATGCGCGCCACCGCGCCTTCCGGAAGCGCCTTGCCGCCCTTGACGAGGTCGCGGAGGGTGAGCGGGCGGGTTTCCGCATCGCCGGGGGGAAGATTATGCGGATAGGGGCAGTGGAAGATGTCGTCGCAGAGATGCGCCACCTCGCGGCCGGACAACAGGCAGGGGCGCATCGTGAGGTAGGCGAAGCCGGTTTCCGCATCGACGCCCGCGTCGTAGACGGGAAGGATGGAGGGGTGTTCGCACGAGGCCAGAAAGCGCGCCTCCGCGGATTGTCCGCCGAGGCTGCCCAAGCTGAACTCGCCCGACATCGTGCCGGCGCGGGCATGTTTGCCATGGAGAATCTTGAGGGCGACTTCGCGATTGCCGGCGCGGATGTCGCCCGCGAGATAGACGCTCCCCATGCCGCCTTGGCCGAGAAGGCGGATTATCCGGTATGTGCCCGCAAAGAGCGATCCGGCCTTGATTTCGGGGAGACCGTCGGGCGAGGAAGCCTTGACGCCGTTTTTTGCCGTAGATTCCATGTTTCTATATTTCTTTAGCTTTGGAATCCCGGTTTTTTAGAGCGTTTGCGCTTTGCGCGACCACGAACGCCGTCAGCGTTCGTGGCCGCGCGTAGCGCATCGCTCACTTATCGCCTTTCCCCGCGAGGGCGTCGGCGCGGCGGAGTAGCTCCTCGTGCAGTTCGACGAGGCCGCCGGAGGCTTGCGCCGAGGCGATTTCGGCGCGGACGGCGCGCAGAATGCGGTCCTTGATCTGGTAGACGGCGTTGGTCTTGACTTTGAATTCGGCGGCCACTTGGTCGACGGGGTTGTCCTCGAGGACATGGCTGCGGAAAATCGCCAGCGTGTTCGGGGTAAAGCCCCGCTTGGCGACGACAAGCGCGTAGGCGACGCTCCAGACGGAGAGCATGAGTTCGCGCGCTTCGGCGTCTGACTGCGCCCCGTCGTTCGATTCGGCCAGGGCCGCGAGGGTCTCGGAATCGGCGAGCCGCGTGGCGGCGGACTTGCGCTGGAAGCGCCAGGCGAGATTGCGGATGGTCAGCGAAAGGTAGTTGCGGAACTTTCCCCGGGACGGATCGTAGCGGAACTGCGCAAGTGCGCGGCGCACGGCGACGAAGGCCTCCTGGACGAGGTCGTCGCGTTCGGCTTCGCCAAGGCCATGGCGAAGGCGCACCTGGGCCCGCATGGCATAGCGCCGCATCACGGGTTCGTAGAGACGGGCGAACTCGTCCAGCCGTTCTGAATCCGGGTTCTGAGCGAGGTCGTCCAGGAGACTCTTCCGCGTCGTGGGCGTCCGCGTCTGAGTCAGCGTTCCGTTGTCGCCGCCGTCCATTTCCGCTGGCTACCGCCCCTGCGTGTCCTGCTTCATGGACTCGAGGTGGAATTCGGCTCCGGTGGAGATTTTGTCGAGCTGTCCGTCGAGCATCCAGCAGATGCGGTCGGAGGAGCGGAGCATCTTGGGGTCGTGCGTGGAGCAGATGACCGTGACGCCGTTCTCGGTGTTGAGCTGCTTGAGGAGGTCGATGATTTCGGTGCCGGTCTTGGTGTCGAGGTTGCCGGTGGGTTCGTCGGCGAGGATGACTGAGGGGGTGTTGGCGAGGGCGCGGGCGACGGCGACGCGCTGGCATTGTCCGCCGGAGAGCTCGAAGGGCTTGTGGTGGATGCGGTGTCCGAGGCCGACCTTCTCCAGAATTGCGATGCCGCGCTTCTCTGCCTCTTCGGGCGAGACGCCCTGGAAGGTCATCGGGAGGGTGACGTTCTGGAGGGCGGACATGACCTGGATCAGGTTGAAGGTCTGGAAGATGTAGCCGATGCGGTTGCAGCGAAACCAGGCCTGCTGCGACTCGGACATGTCGAAGATCGACTGCCCCTCGAAGAAGACGCGGCCTTCCGTCGGCTTGTCAAGCGCGCCGATCTGGTTGAAGAAAGTCGACTTCCCCGAGCCGGACGGACCCATGATGGAGATGAACTCGCCGCGGTAGATGTCGAGGTTGATGCCTTTGAGGGCCCAGAGTTCCTCGTCGCCGGTCTTGTAGAACTTCTTGACGTTCTCGGCGCGGATGATGATGTCTTGGCTCATAGTTGAAAGTTGAAAGTTGAAAGTTGAAGGGTTGAAAGTTGAAAGTAGAAGGGTTGAGGGGTTATGGGAGGGGGAATTCGAAGGGGCCGCAGGGGATGCCGGTACCGTTCACGAGGTTGGCGTCCGGCATTTCGTCCCAGGCGTAGCGGAGGGCGGTCGGGACGAAGGAGAGTTTCGCAGGGACGGTCTGGACGGTCGGCTGCCCGTCAACGGTGACGATCTTCGCATCGACGAATTCGGCGTTCTTGCCGTCAGTCAGCTGGAATCCGCGCAGCGGCTTACCGTCGCGCGTTCTCAGACCGTCCGCATTTTTGAAGCGGATCGCGTACGTCTCGGAGACTCCCTTCGGAGGTTTGAGCTTCTGAGTATGGCATACGGTGAGCGGCACGGGGCCGGCCTCGACGAGGTCCTTGACACCGTAAGTGCGCACGAGGGCGAGGCGGGCGAGTCGTTCGCCAGCGGTTTTCTTGTCCTTGGCGTGGACATCGGGCTTTTCGCCGGTGTCGATAAGGACGGCCGTGGCGCACAGGGGGACGGACTCTCCGATCTTCATCTGCTCCCAGCGCATTTCGGCCCAGCCGGTGTTAATGGGCTTTTGGTGTGTTTCGCCGGTGCCCGCAAGCTGCGCGAGGTAGATGGGGAAGCCGTCGGGGTGGGTGAAGTGGCTTCGCCAGTCGGAGGCCAACGCGCGGAAAAGGTCGCCGTAGAGGCCGATGTGGTTGAAGTCCGAGCATCCCTGGTACCAGATGGCGCCCTTGAGGGCCATCGGGAAGAGCGGGTGGATCATGGCGTTGTAGCAGGCGGCCGGGACGTTGCAGGTGAGCTTGCCGCCGGATGCGAGCTTCTCCATGGCGGCCTTGTATTCGTCGGAGAATTGATCGTTGACGCCTTGGAAGGCCTCGGCGGACATCCATGTGCGGATTGGAGAACCGTTCCAGGAGGCCTCGATGAGGCCGATCGGAACGTCCGGGAGGCGTTGGTGCAGCGCCTGGCCGAAGAAGAAGCCGCAGGCGGAGAAGGTCTTGGCGTGTTCGAAGTCGCAGATCGACCAGGCGACATTGGTCGTCAGGTTGTCGAGGGGCGTGGTGGAGAGCGCGTCTTTGTCGTTGAAAAGGCGGATGCGCTCGTAGCGGTTCGTCTCGATGTCCTCTTTGCCGCGTCCAAGTCCCCAGGTGTAGTTCATGTCCATGTTCGACTGCCCGGAGCAGATCCAGACATCGCCGAAGAGGATGTTTTTGACAGCGAGGGAACTCCTGCCGCTTGGACCGAATTGGCGGATGCGGAGCGTTGTCGGTTTTTCGATGTGATCCGTTGCCGGTTGCGGACCGAGTTTGACCATCCATCGCCCGTCATTCTCGACATAGGTTTCACAATGGCATGACGACTTCCACTTCTTCCCGCTGGCCTTGCCGCCCTTGCGGTCGAAGCTGACTTGAATTTGCGCGCCCGGCTCGCCCGTGCCCCAGATTGGCAGTTCGACATCGCGCTGGAGGACGGCGCCCGTACCGAACATCGGGGCAATCGTCAGCTTTCCACCCGCCATCGCCGGAAGCGTGGCGAGCAGTGCCAGAATCAAACTTATGACGAATTGCCTCATGAGGAAGGGTTGAAGGTTGAAAGGTTGAAGGTTGAAAGGTTGAAGGAGTTAAGAATATCTCCTATCTCCTATCTCCTATCTCCTATCTCCTATCTGCGAGT
>JAEEGG010008444.1_pt1 | contig 23349 bp, 22 predicted proteins | sample 9134161 | NCBI WGS metagenome assembly JAEEGG01 (sample SAMN16246543, study PRJNA631951) | gut metagenome | biome: gut microbiome; feature: rumen; material: CR-attached | host: Bos | place: Iran: Karaj | collected 2018-10
CGGAAGGTCCGGCAGTCTTCTGCGGCGTTCTGATCGAAATCGATGAGAAAGAAAAAAGACCTGTAGGAATCGAAAGAGTACAGATCAGACCGGAATGATCATTCCTGTCTGATCTTTTTTTCGTGTACGGAAATCAGCAGGGCGGAACATATTCCGGCAATAAGGGAAAACAGGAAGAAATACAGATAAGTTCCGCTGAAATCATAAATGAAACCGATCGCCGTAATGATCGAAGAACGGGCGATGTTTTCAAACATTGTCAGCATACTGTATGCCTCGCCATACTTCTCATCGCCATAGAAGATCCTGACGGTCAGAGGAACAGCTACCTTGTTGACGGCATAGCAGGCGCCGTATATGATACCGGCAACAAAGAGGATGTAAGAAGATTTCGCAAACAGGATGATGCAGGCAAGTCCGATCATGCTTACAAACATGAAAAGCCTGAAGGAGAAGATGACGCCGTAACGGTCGATGCAGATGCCGATCAGGAATTTGAAGAGGACATTGCCGATCATCGATGCCGATAACAGTGAAGCGGCTGCCTTGGCGCTTTGCCCCAGGCTTTCAGCATAGCTGGGCAGATAGGAGGTCAGGGTGGTGACACAGATCACCAGGAATGACGTGAATACCAGCAGATAAAAAGTCGGATTTCTGAAAGACAGAGGATAGAAACCTTCATAGGAATCCTTTGTCTTTTCTTTTACGCTTGAAGAATGATAGGGCTCCATGCCGATATCCTTAGGTCTGAATGGAATGAACAAAGCCGGAACAGACAATAGGATCATCAGAAAGATACAGATCAGATAGGCATCATGGAAACTGCGTGTTTCCAGGATCGAAGACAGGACCGGTGAAAACAGGGCACCCATGATGCCGGTAAAACTCATGATCAGTCCGCTGATCGTTCCTCTGGCGCTCTCAAACCAGTTGCCGGTGATCATCGTGATGATCACATTGGTCGTACACGCCAGGCCCAATCCTCTGAAAATGCCCATCAGATCGACGATAAACAGGTTTTTTGCCGAAGCGATGAAATAACCGGAAAGCAGAAACATCGATAATCCAAGGATCATGATCGTTCTGTAGGACACTTTTTTCAGTGCCCTGACGATCAAGGGAGAAGAAAAACCCGTCACCAGACCGGCGATGGAAACATGAAGCGTCGCATTTCCTTTTCCGGTGTTCAGGGCATCAGCCAGAGGCTGGTAGAAAAGCCCGTAGGTATTTGGGATACCGATCGTGGCACAGGCCAACAGACAGGATGCGAATATGACATAAAGATAGATCAGACTGTTTCTTCTCACAGAATTATCTTATCACGGTCTGATTGAGTGTCATTCCAAATGTATCAGTTCTGTGATGCCAGGTGCTAAAATGGATAGTGAAAAAGAAACATGTTACAGAGAAAACTGCTGATCATCAACATACTTGTCATCACTCTGGCGCTGGCGCTCATCACTTTTTCTGCGGTCAGGGAGCTGAGATATCTGCTGTTCCGTGAGAATACACTCTCTTACAACAACCTGATCTTACAGGACTGCAATCAGCTGCAGGAGATCTTCGACACCTCACAGGACAGACTGCTGACGATCTGTTCCAACAGGCAGCTGCATGAACTGCTGGAAGAGGAAACGTTCGATTACGAGAAGATATCCAAACTCTGCGATGAACTGCGTTCGACCGTCGGTGTCGATGAAGTGGATGTCTTTCCGGTCTTTGAAGACGATGTCTATTATCCCAACCCCATGGGCAACGGCTATTCCCTGATCGAGGAAGGACTTTTTGATTACGATATTTCCAACAACTATACCTGGAGCAGGCCCGAGGACAGGGACTGTATCCGGGTCAGCAGGCCGATCTTCTCTCTGAACGATCTTTCAAGGGTCATCGGTATCGCCTCTGTCGATTATGCGATGCCTGAGATCGTCGACATGGTATATTCCTTCGGATCTAAGCAGGACCGCAAAGGAAAGATGTATTTTCTGGATGAAAACAACAGTTTCATCCTGCCGTATCATTATGCGGGAACACTGGAACTCAAGGATGAAAGCGAGTTCATCTCCTATGATTATCCGCTGCGCGAAGATGCGACCTACACGCTGGTCCATACCTTCCGCAACAACGGCTGGAAACTGGTCGCTGTCGTCGAAGGTTCTTCGCTTTATATCGACTCTTCCAACCGGATCCGTTTCATCATCCTTTCAACACTGGCTTTGGAGGCGATCGGTGTCTTTCTGACGGCTTATTTCATCAAGAAACTGACAAAACCGATCGTTTCTCTCTCGGATTACATGAATACAGCTGCGGAAAACGAGATCTACGAACATATCGAAGCACCGGAGAACGTGACCAGCGAAGTGAAGAACCTGTATGATTCCTATAATAATCTGGCCGATGAGGTGAACAATTCGATCCGCAATATCCAGGATTTCTCAAAAAAGGAAGTCGAGAACCAGTTCATGCTGCTGCAGGCCCAGATCAATCCGCATTTCCTTTACAATACCTTAAGTACGGTATCCTGGATGGCTGCCAATCATCAGGATGACGACATCCAGAAGATTGTCGTCGATCTGGTGAATCTGTTTCGGATCTCTTTGAACAGCGGAAAACCGATGATCCCCTTGGAAAAAGAGATCGAACATGTCAGATCGTATCTTGAGATCATGAAATACCGCTATCCTGACAGTTATGAGGTTTCTTATGATATCGCCGATAATACCAGGGATCTGATCGTGATCAAGCAGATCCTGCAGCCTCTGGCGGAAAATGCGCTGACACACGGTTTTCTGGAAAACAATATCCGCGGTCAGATCTTGATCTGCTCCCGTATCGAGAACGATCAGCTGATCCTGCGCATGTCAAACAACGGAACCGATGCCGATCTGGATATGATCGAAAGGCTCCTGCAGAACGATGAGGAACTGATCAGGAAACATTACGGCATCCGCAATGTCAATGACAGACTGAAGATGTACTACGGCGAAGAAAGCGGTCTGTCCTACAGGATAGAAGAAGGCAATACGATCGTTGAGATCAGACTGCCTCTGGATAAGACAAGGGAGGAGAATCTATGACAAGAGTCGTGATCGCCGATGATGAAAAGCTTTCCCTAAACGGCATCGCCAGTATCGTGAATGAGATCGAAGGATTTGAGGTCTGCGGACTGGCCAACAATGGTGCCGCAGCTTTTGACATGGTGAAGGAAACACTTCCCGATATCCTGATCACCGATATCCGCATGCCTGCGAAAGACGGGATCTGGCTGATCGAACAGATCGATGAAAACGGCTGGGATATCCCGATCATCGTCATCTCCGCCTACGATGACCAGAAATATATCAAAACAGCGATACGCAGCCGGAATGTATACGATTATCTGTTCAAACCGTTTCTGAAAAACGAGCTGGAAGAGGCCTTATTATCTGTTTTGAATTACAGAAACAAAAAAACAGATGCGTTTTCTCATGAAGAAGGAATCGTCAGCGATCTGGCCAGGGCTGTCAGCAGCAACGATTATTCTCTGATCAGGGAAGAACTTGAGGATTATTTCATCAATCATAAAGAGAACCTGCACGATCTGAAAAACAGGGTCTACGGATGGATCATGTATATCCATTACGATGTCTTTCCTTCCAACCGGGCGATCCCTCTGTATACGCGCAATGCGATGAAAGAGATCTATGAGTGTTCTGATTTCCGGCAGATCAAGGATGTGATCTGCGCCTATCTGAAGGACTGCTGCGAGCGTTATGTCGGCAATGAGGAGATCACGCAGATCGTCAGCGAATGTCTGCGCATCATCCACAGGGAGATGTCAAACAATGATCTCAGTGTCAACTACTGTGCCAGAAAGCTCAATGTGACACCCAATTATCTTTCCAGCCGCTTCTCCAGGGACATGCAGCAGAATTTCTCTGTCTATCTGAACAATCTGCGCATGGAGAAGGCAAAGGAACTGCTGGGAAACATCAATATGAAGATCTATGAGATCGCCGATCTGATCGGTTTTGCGGATGTGGCGTATTTCAACCGTGTCTTCAAGGAGAAATATGATCAGACACCGTTGCAATACCGTCAGAAAATGATCGATGAGCAGGAGTGATAACATTTTTACAAGAAAAAGTGTAGTATAGTCTAATCCAATCAGACCTCGCATTCTTTACAATAAAATTAAAGAACGCGAGGTTTTTATCATGAGCAATATCAAAAACAAGCCGAACATTACCGATGACTATGTCGTAAATGTCAGAAGGGCTGCGATCGAGCACAGAGGAAAATGGGCTGCTGCTTTTTATGAAGAGGCAAAAGCCGAAGGGATCGATCTGGAACCGATCATGAGAAGAGCGATCCGCAAAGTCGGATTGAAAGCCGGAGAAAAGGAAAAGAAGGATTTCGAAGGAAAGGATCTCAATGCGGAAACTTACGCAAAGTATTTTACCGGCAAGGCTCTGTCCGATACGTTTGAAAAGAAACTGGTCAGTGCCGATGAAAACGAAGCTGTCGTCACCCTGAACTACTGTGCGCTGCTCAAGGCATGGCAGGACATGGGCATGAGCGATGAGGAATGCGCAATGATGTGTTCCATCGCCATGGAAGGTGACAGGGGCATTGCCGAAGGAGTAGGCCTGGATTTCGAACTGGAAGGCACTCTGGCTGAGGGATGCGAGTGCTGTACGCTCCGTTACAGGACAAAGAAATAGGTCGATAGCGGTATATCCGCTGTACATAAGAAAAGGAGACATCATGAAAAAATTATTGAGTTTATTACTGGTTTTACTGATGGTTCTCACGATCGCCGGATGTGCAAAATCCGAACAGGGCGGTGGTGAGGAAGCAGCTGAAACCGCTGCTGATGCCAATGGTGATTACCACATCGCAGTCAGCCTGCCTTTCACAGGCACGAACGCTTCCTATGCTGAATACATTCAGATGGGTCTGGAGATCGGTCTGAAGAAGCTGGAAAACGAAGGCTGGATCAACGGTGACGGTACCGGCAAGCTGATTCTTGACTACTATGATGACAAGAACGATGCTACCGAAGGTGCTACCATTGCCGAAAAGGTCGTTGCAAGCGAAGATCCTTACTATCTGCTTGAGATCGGCTCTTTCGCATCAGGCGTTTCTTATCCGTGTGCTACCATCTACAGAGATGCAGAAGTTCCGCAGTATGCTCTGACCTGCTCTAAGTCAGACTTCCTGCCCACCAGCGGTGACTGGGGATTCTCTCTCTCCGTTACACAGGATACTGCTGCTGCCAGAGTTGCTGCTTATGACATCGAATACTTAGGCAAGAAGAACATTGCCCTGATCTATTCCAGCGACTCCTGGGGCCTTGAGACCTGCAAGTACTACACAGAAACAGCTGAAAAGCTCGGTGTTACTCTGCTGGCAAGCGAGAAATACGAAGACGGTCAGCAGGACTTCCAGTCCATCCTGACCAAGATCAAGGAAACCAATCCGGAACTGGTCATGTGCTTCTGTGCTGAAAACGATATCGTTCTGATCAGACAGCAGGCTGAAACAATCGGTCTGGAATGCGACTGGCAGGTTTCTTCCAAATCACGTACTTCCAACGTCTTACAGAACCTGGGCGATCTCGGTGAAGGCTTATACGGTATCTATGCAAGAACCAAGGACCTCAACGATCCTGTCTACATCGAATACGAAGATCTCTACAAGGAACTCTATGCTGACAAGTTCAAAGAGGACAACAACACGACTCAGAAGTATGCTGACCAGGGTTACAACTGCATGCTGACTGTCATCTGGGCAATCAAGAACGGCGGTGTTACTCGCCAGAGCTTCAGAGACCAGCTTGCAACTCTTAACGAATTCCCGGGTGTTCAGGGTTCGATCACATTCGGTCCGGGACGCCGTGTATTACAGACACAGTATCTCTCACAGATCGTGAAAAAAGACGGCGAACTGAAGTGGGTCAACTATGAAGATATCCTCGATACCTTCGATGTTGACGCTGTTGCCGGATTAAAATAATTCAATAAACAGTCATTGACTCTGATAGACTTCACTTCATCTTCTGAAGTGAAGTCTATTTTGAAAGGAGAACCATATGTTATTACAGATATTGGTAAACGGTATTTCCTTGGGATCTATCTATGCTTTGACAGCAATCGGATATTCTCTGATTTATTCGATCCTGCAGCTGATCAACATGTCAAACGCAGCTGTATTTCTGACCAGTGCCGTGATTTTCTATGCACTGTATACGTCATTGACAGGATCATCCATATTGCTGACTTTCATTCTCACACTGATGGCGGCCGGAGCGATCGGCTACATCATCGAAGTCATCGCCATCAGGCCGATCAGGGAAAAGGGTGACAGCAATACCTATGCACTGATCTCATCGATCGGTGTCAAGACGATCCTCGAACAAATTTGCCAGGGAACATTCGGCAGTGAGATCAAACAGTTTCCGACGCTGCTGGATGGTAAATATATCGATCTTTTCGGTGCCCGTACGAGCGCCATTCAGATCATCATCATCACGACGACCCTGCTGATCCTGGGCTTCATGAGCTGGTTCACACAGAACAACCGTGTCGGACGCGGTTTGAGAGCTCTGTCCCAGAACCTGAATGCCTGTCACCTGATGGGCATGCCGGTCAATACGCTGATCGGCGTATCTTTTGCGGTCGGTTCGATGCTGGCGGCAGTCAGCGGTGTCGCTTACTGCATGTATTTGAAATCCATTTCTATTTCCGTCGGTTCGGCGATCGGCAACAAAGCCTTCGCTGCGACCGTTTTAGGCGGTATCGGTGAACTGAAAGGTGCGGTCGTCGGCGGCTATATCCTGGCGATCGCTGAAAACCTTGTTTCCGGTTACTGGTCCATGTCGGCTTCCAACTTCATCAGCTTCGGCATTCTGATCCTGGTGCTGATCATCAGGCCGACCGGAATCTTCGGCAGAAAGGAACAGAAGAAGGTGTAAACGATGAAAAAGTATTTAGACACTAGAACGATCATCTTTCTGATCATCATGGCCGGAATGGCCGTTGCACCGTTTCTGACCAACCCTTATCAGCTCAGGATCCTGATCAGCTGTGAGCTGAACATGATCTTTGCAATGTCGCTGAACCTGCTGATGGGCATCGGCGGTACTGTTTCTTTCGGTCACGCGGCTTTCTACAGCATCGGTGCCTACACGACAGCATGTCTCTGGTATCATTTCGGCTGGGATTATTCCACAAACTTCTTATTAGTCGTCCTGATCACCGGTCTGGCCGGTTTATTGCTGGCATTACCGATGTCAAGGATCACGGGCCGTTACGTCACGATCATCACGCTGTCCTTTGCGGAAATCGTCAACCTGATCATCAGAAACTGGGATCCGGTGACTCTGGGACAGATGGGCATCGTCGGTATCCCCAACATCACATTATTCGGCTATCGTTTCAAGACCAAGATACAGTTCTTCTATTTTGCGCTGATCTTTGTCTTCATCACCTATATCCTGATGAAGTGGCTGGTCGATTCCAAGCTCGGACGCAACCTGCAGGCGATGAGAGATGACTCGATTGCTGCCGAAGCAATGGGCATCAGGCTTTTCCCCAACAAGGTCATCGTCTTTACGATCTCGGCCATTTTCGCAGGCATTGCCGGAAGTCTGTATGCGCATCTGATGACCTATGTCGAACCGGCGACTTTCAACGCCAACCTGAGTTTCACCTGTATCAGTATCGTCGTCGTCGGCGGTCTGGGCAATTTCACCGGAACGCTGATCGGAGCACTTTTCCTGACGATACTGCCGGAATATCTGAGACGTTTTGATTTCCTGTTCAAATACCGTATGATCGCCTATGGTCTTGTGCTGGTCATCGTCATGTGGCTGAACCACTCCATCCCCGGTCTGAAACTGAAACAGGGTTTCGCAGCTTTCTTCAGAAAACTGCTGCATCGCAAAGCAGCTGAGGAGGAGGAGGTATAGACATGTCATTACTGGAAGTTAAAAATCTGACGATCCGTTTCGGCGGACTGGTCGCTGTCGATGATCTCAGCTTCACGATGGAAGAGGGGCAGATCACTTCTCTGATAGGACCCAACGGTGCCGGCAAGACGACAGTCATCAACCTGCTGACTGGTTTCTATACACCGAATGAAGGAAAAGTGATACTGGACGGCGAAGACATCACCGGTGCATCGACCGATATCGTCGTTTCCAAGGGCTTGAGCAGGACATTCCAGAACATCCGTCTGTTCTCCAACATGACGGTAGAGGACAATATCCTGATCGGCATGCAGCATCGTATCGGCTACGGTTCTTTCCTGTCATTGTTCCCAAATCCGAAGAAGATCGAATGGGAAAAAAGAGCCAAGGAGGAGACCACAGCTATCCTGGAAAGAGTCGATCTGAGCCAGTATCGCTATGAAAAATCAACGAGCCTGCCGTATGGCAAGCAGAGAAAACTGGAGATCGGCAGAGCACTGGTCGCCAAACCGAAGATATTGCTGCTGGATGAGCCGGCTGCCGGCATGAATCCGGTGGAAAAGAAAGAACTGTCATTATTCATCAGATCGCTTCTGAAAGATGTGAAGGGCATTCTTCTGATCGAACATGACATGAAACTGGTCATGGATATTTCCGACAAGATCGTCGTACTCAACCACGGTGCCAAGATCTGTGAAGGCAAACCGGAAGAAGTCCAGAACAATCAGGAAGTCATTGAAGCATATCTGGGCAGGAAAGGAGCACACAACAATGCTGCAAGTAAATAATCTGCATACTTATTACGGCAATATCAAAGCCTTGCGCGGTGTCTCTTTCCATGTCGAAAAAGGAGAGATCCTCTCCTTTATCGGTGCCAACGGTGCAGGCAAGTCGACACTGATGAATACATTGAGCGGTGTATTAAAACCCAAGATGGGCGAGATCATCTTCGAAGGCGAAGATATCACAAAACTTTCTCCCCGTGACCGTGTCAGGAAGGGTATCATCCTGGCTCCGGAAGGCAGACAGATCTTCCCGAAATTCACGGTAGAGGAGAACCTCTTGATGGGTGCCTATACTGTCACTGACAAGGAACTGAATCAGCGCCACTACGAGAAAGTATTCGAACTCTTCCCGCAGATCAAGGACAGACAGAAACAGATCGCCGGTACGCTTTCCGGCGGTGAACAGCAGATGCTGGCAATCGGCAGGGCTCTGATGTCCGATCCCAAGATCCTGATGCTGGATGAACCGTCTCTGGGCTTAAGCCCGATCCTGGTCGAACAGATCTTCGATCTGATCAATGAGATCAACAGACAGGGCACGACGATCCTGCTGGTCGAACAGAACGCCATGGCTGCTCTGGAGATCTCCGATCGTGCCTATGCCCTGGAGACAGGCGAGATCACGATCGAAGGAACCGGTGAAGAACTGCTTCGCAACGACATGATCAAGAAGAGTTATCTCGGAGGTTAGGAAATGAACGGCACACAGCGTATCAGAGCCATGATCAATCATGAGCCTTTTGACAGGATCGGTGTCAGCGGCTGGGTACATATGCCGATGGTGGATCACAATGTCCATGACATGACAAAGGCTACGATCAGTGTCACAGAGTACTGCGAATGGGATTTCATCAAGATCATGTCGACCGGACACTATCCTCCGGAAGCCTGGGGCGGAGACATCACTCTGTCGAAAGATCTGACTCACTGGTACGGTACGATCAACCGCTACCCGATCAGGGATCTGGAAACACTGAAGAATCTGGAAATACTGGACAGAAACAATCCTGTTTTTCTGAGGGAAACAGCGATCGCAAAGAATCTGACTGCTTATTATAAAGACAAAAAACCTGTCATCTCAACGATCTTCACGCCTCTGACAACCCTTCAGGAACTGATGAGCAGGGGAACCAATGATAAGACGCTTCCTCTGATGAAGGAACACAAGGCTGAAGTTCATGAAGCGCTGAGAAAGATCGTTGAAAGCACAAAAGTATATCTGGACATGCTGATCGAGGAAGCCCAAATCGATGGTATCTTCTTCGCCAATCAGTATGCATCAAGAAACGTGATCACAGATGAATTATATGATGAGTTCTGTTCACCTTACGATAAGGAGATCCTTTCCTATATCAAAGACAGGACCTGGTTCAATGTCCTGCATGTACACGGCGAAAACAATCTGATGTTTGACAAGTGCATCGATTACGATGTACAGGCCTTCAGCTGGGAAAACTGTGTTCCCGGACTGGATTCCGATACGATCTCTTCAGTTGCTGAAGTCAGGGAAATGACGGATAAGATCCTGATTACCGGTCTGGCCAGACATTATGATTACTACAACGAAGACAATAACCGAGATGAACTCAAGGAATTCTTCAGGAAAAGATTGCTGACGGTGATCAACGAAAGCAAGGACAGACGTGTCGTATTTGCACCGGGCTGTGCCTTGCCGATGGATGTGGACCGCTATGTCTTCACGCTGATGCATGAAGTCGTCATGGAGGAGGGTATCGTCAATGATGAACTCTGAGATTTCAAAAGTATACGGACAGATCCTGAAGGAAGAACTTCAGGAAGCTACCGGCTGTACCGAGCCGATCGCTCTGGCGCTTGCCGGCGCCAAAGTGAAGGCGGTATTAGGCGATCTTCCGGAAAGGGTGGAAGTCTACTGTTCCGGAAACATCATCAAAAACGTCAAAGCAGTCGTCGTACCCAATTCCGGCGGGATCAAGGGCATTGATACAGCCGTTGTTTTAGGCATGTGTGCCGGTGATCCGGATGCCGGACTGCAGGTCATATCCAGAGTTTCCGATGAGGAAAGAGAGAAACTAAAGGAACATCTAAAGCAGATAAAGCTGACATGTCATCTGGAAAAGGATGTACCGACACTTTATATCCGCATTGAAGCGTTCAAAGGGAATGAAAAAGCACTGGTCGAGATCCGGCAGACGCATTCCAATTTCACAAAGATTATCAGGAACGATGAAGTCCTGCTGGACAGGGAGTGCTGTTCCGATGAAGATGTCGGCGCCGATAAATCGCTTCTGAACGTTGCCGATATCCTGGAATATGCGGAAACGGTGGATCTTGATGAAGTGAAAGATCTCATTGAACTGCAGATCAAGGACAATACGGCGATCTCCGAAAGAGGTTTGAAGGACAAGTGGGGCGAACAGGTCGGTCAGACGATGCTGTCGTGCCGTGAATGTCCGGATGTCCGTTTCCGGGCGAGAGCCAAAGCGGCAGCCGGATCCGATGCCAGGATGAACGGCTGTCCGATGGCGGTCGTCATCAATTCCGGAAGCGGAAACCAGGGAATGACGGTGTCGCTTCCCGTGATCGAATATGCGGAAGAACTGAAGGTATCGCATGAAAAGCTGATCAGGGCTCTCGTACTTGCCAATCTGATCGCTCTGCATCAGAAGCGCTATATCGGCTATCTGAGTGCCTACTGCGGTGCCGTATCGGCAGCAGCCGGTGCCGGATGCGGCATCTGCTGGCTGAAAGGCGGAGGCTATGAAGAGATCTGCGATGTCATCACCAACTGTATCGCTGTGGTCGGCGGAATGGTCTGTGACGGAGCGAAAAGCAGCTGTGCAGGCAAAATATCGATTGCAGTGGAAACAGCGCTCATGAGCGTCGATATGGCCTTAAATCACAATGTATTCCGCAATGGCGAAGGTATGGTCAAAAAAGATGTCGAACGTACCATTGAAGCCTATGGCCGAATGGCTGCCGAAGGTATGAAAGAAACGGATATTGAAATACTCAATATCATGCTGGAGGACTGATGTTAAGCAAGAAAGAGAGAATACGCAATGCGGTAGAGGGAAAGAAAGTCGATCAGCTTCCTTATGCGATCTGGACTCATCTTCCCGGGATCGATATGGATCCTGAAAGACTGGCAGAAGAAACGTACCGGTTTTACAGAAAATATGACACCGATCTGATCAAGACCATGAACAACGGAATGTATGCGATTGAGGATTTCGGCTGTGAGATCGATTATTCGCAGATCGAAAAGGGCGGTGTCGCTAAATTAATCTCCACGCCGGTCAATTCCGTAGAAGACTGGAAACTGATCCAGAAGAAGGATCTCAGTGAGTGCAAGGCGATCCAGAGAGAGATCTATTCCCTGAAACTGCTGCTGGAAAAGGTGAAGGATGAGGATGTTCCGGTCATATTCACGGTGTTTTCTCCGTTTACGACAGCCAACAAGCTGTGCGGAAACAGGATCCTGAAAGATATCGCCGAAGGAAATACAGAACTTATCCATGAAGCACTGCAGAACATCACGGATCTGACCGTTCAGCTGGTAAAAGAAGTCAACAGGGTCGGCGCCGACGGTATTTTCTTTGCTTCCCAGATGTCTTCCTGCGACGTGACAGATGAAAAGACATTTGAAGAGTTCGGTGCTTTCTATGACAGGCAGGTCCTGGAAGCCTCATCGGGCTTCTGCGATACAGTACATTGTCACGGCACCAACATCATGTTCAGTATCCTGAAGGATTATCCGGTGGATATCTTCAACTGGCATGCCTGGGAATCACTTCCCGATCTTGAGGAAGTCAAGACCTGCGGCAAGTGCATTATGGGCGGTCTAGACAGAAGGGATATCACCGACAGGAACCTGGAAAAGATTGATGAACAGATCGAAGCCTGTCTTGAATCATTCAAAGGAGTGAAACATATCCTGGCTCCGGGCTGCGTCATCCGCTATCCGCTGGATGAACAGACACTGAAATACATCAAAGAAAAAGCCTTGGAACTTTCCAAGGACCGGATATAAGAAGAAAGGGTAAATCGAGATGATTTACCCTTTTAATATCTGATTGAGGATCTCATCGAGATCGAAGCTGTTTTCTTCGAATTTCAATGTGACCGTATCATTTTCATCATATCTGGGAATGATATGAACGTGTGTATGCATGACACTCTGGCCGGCAACTTCATTGGTGTTGATCAGGATGTTGCATCCTTTGGCATTCAATGAAGCGATGACCTGTTCTGCGATCTGCTGTGTCTTGGACATCAGTGCTTCAAATTCGGCAGCAGGCATTTCAAGGAAATTGTCATAATGCTTTTTCGGCATGACCAGGGTATGGCCCCTGGTCGTCTGTGAGATATCCAGGATCGCGAGGAAATTTTCGTCCTCATATACTTTTCTGGAAGGGATGTTTCCCTTGATGATTTCACAGAAAACGCACATTATTTGAGTACCTCGTAGGCAGCAGACATCATTTCATAGAGGTCCTGATCATAGAACTTGATGTCATGTGTCGACAGGAAGTATTCCTTGACTGTATCCGTGGAGACAGATGAAGCCAGCAGTTCGATCAGTTCTTCCGTGAAGTCTTCGGTATTTCTGCTTTCGACATTCAGAAGATAGTAGGTATTGACATCGACTGCATTTCCGTTCTCATCGGTTGAGGAAGCGGTGCTGACAAGGATCGTGGAAAGACCGGTGTTTTCAGTCGAATTGAGATATTCCTTGATCTCATAAGCCAGGCTGGCATCGTCATCGGTATAGACAGCACTCTGCGGCGCATTGGCGGCATTGTTGTTGACGGCAGCCATATCGAATGTGGAACCGTTTTTGACATCTTCGATACACTTTTCGGCATCTTCCAGGTTTTCAAACGTTGCGATCTGCATCTTGACCGGCTTCTTGTCGGCGACAAGCGTATCATAGTTTTCTCTGGCATACTGCTTTGACAGTTCCGACAGGATCAGCGACGAGATATAAGACTGTCTGTATGCTTCAAGGGAACCGTAGGAAGCAACGATGTAGGATTCATAGCCCATGGACACGTATGTTTCGATCAGGCTGTCGGCATCGGCATAGATGCTGTCAAGATCGATACCTTCGATATTCCTGGCGATACGCGTGAGTATCTCATTGGTGATCGCACCTTCAGATGCTTTCTTCAAAGAGGCGTACAGATCGTTCTTGGTATAGGAATACTTGTTCGGTCCGCTGATGAGGACTTCATCGCCCTCACTGACGTAGGAATAATGATTTTTGGAAGAACAGCCTGCAGCGAGCAGGAGTACAAACAGGATGCATAATATCTTTTTCATATCAGTTTTCCTCCAGCTGTGACAGGATCTGTGTCTTGAGATCCTCGTTCTTGATCTCAAAGCCGAGTTCATCAGCCTTGTTTAAGATGGCTTCCAGTATCATCGTCGGGAAATTGCTTTCCAGATCGGAAAGGAAGTAGTAATCATTCAGGATCGTATCCGCATCCACACCGGCATTTCTGATGATGTGATAGCCAAACTGGGAAGTGATGACATCGGAGACTTCGCCGTCAGCAAGTCTCATGGACTCATCGGCGAACGCCTTGTCATACATCTCTCTGTTTTCTTCGTTGATCACACCGATATATCCGCCTTTGTCCTTTGATCCGTCATCGGAATAAAGATAGGCAACATATTCGAATGTGTTGTTTTCATCATTCAGGGCATCCTGGATCTGAGCCAGCTTTTCTTTCTGTTCGTCAGTCGGAACAGCTTCATAGCCGATCACGTTGCCGTCTTCATCAGTTACTTCGTTGACATCGGTCTTGACCAGGATGTGATAGATCAGGCGTCCGTCAGTTCCCAACATATCCTTGAGATATTTGTCGCTGTTGGCACTGACATATTCCTTGATCAGCAGTTCCTGTTTCTGACCGTCGATGTAGTACTGCGTCAGATCATCGATCCCGCCGGTATAGCCCATGGCAGCCAGTGACTGCAGGACATATTCTTCGGAATAACGGGAGAGGATGGATGCAGCAGAATTGGCGGCAATGTTCTTCATTTCTTCGGTCGTCTCATATGCTTCATTGAAGATCGCTCTTTCAAAGGCGACGACAGCCTGAGAAAGTCCGTCTGCTTCGTATAACGATTCATAAAGTTCATCTGCATATACCGGTTCACCGTCAAGTTCGAACGCGACATACTTGCCGTCAGTCTGTTTGTTGCTGACGACGACGTCTCTGTTTTTATACGCCTGTACTGCATAGAATCCGACAAAAGCCAGCAGGACAAGCGCTACGAGGCCTACGAACCAGTATTTCTTGAACAGTTCTTTTTTGTCCATAAAAAAACCTCCAAACGTTATATATTATAAACGTTCATCTATATTAATACAATTTAATCTTTCAAAGTTCAGAGAAATTTCAGATTGGATAATATTTCATTTCAAAAAAAGATACGGTGCTATAATTTTGATGGTGATGAATATGCAAAAACTGGAAATCAAAGACCTGCATGTTTCCGCAGGCGAAAAAGAAATATTAAAGGGCATCGATCTGACTGTTGAAAAAGGTGAGATCCATGCGATCATGGGCCCCAACGGCAACGGCAAATCCACGCTCTTACAGACGATCATGGGCCATCCGGCATACACGGTGACAAAAGGAGAGATCCTTCTCAACGGTGAGGATGTACTGGCCATGAGCGTCGATGAAAGAAGCAGAAAAGGCCTCTTTCTGGCGATGCAGTATCCCAAGGAGATCGCCGGCGTGACCAACTCCGATTTCTTAAGAGCAGCGATCAATTCCCGTCTCGAGAAGAATATCTCCCTGTTTAAGTTCATCAAAGCCATGGAGGGCAATATCTCCAAGCTGAAGATGAAGGAAGACCTGGCCCACCGTTTCGTCAATGACGGTTTTTCCGGCGGTGAGAAGAAGAGAAATGAGATCCTGCAGATGCTGATGCTGGAACCGGAATTCGCGATGCTGGATGAGATCGACTCCGGTCTGGATGTCGATGCGATCAAGCTGGTATCCGATGCCATCCTGGAACTCAAGGAAAAAAGCGATCTGGGACTGATGATCGTTTCCCACTATGAAAGATTCTTTACTCTGGTAAGACCGACTCATTCCCATGTCATCGTTGACGGAAAAATCGTTGTTGAAGGGGATGATGAACTGGTATACAAGATCGATACAGACGGCTATGACTGGCTCTATGACGAACTCAAGATACAGCCGGTCAGAGAAAGCAGACCTCTTGTTTATTCGTTAGGCACCTGTGCCAGAAATCCGAGAGGTAAAAATGCCTGAGATCATCATCCGGGACTCTCAGTCTGTTCTGATCGACCGTTCTTTGACGGTCATACTTGACTGCAAAGAGATTAATATCGAATATGATCTGAAAGACGGAGAATATGCGATCCTGATCTTCAATGATCATCATGGAAATGTCACGCTGAATGAATCGGGAAAAATAAGCCATTCCCATGTACAGATCAGCTATCTGCAGCTTGAGAAATACGATCTGAAACAGTACAGCAGGATCGATGTCATGAAAGACAGTCAGCTGGAAGTTCATACGACATATCTGGGTACCGCGAAGAAGGATGTCGTTTTTGATCTGTTCAACAGGGAAAGTGATTCTTCCGTCAATATCAGCAACAATATCGTTTGTCTGGATCAGTCATCTTTTTCAATGGACTGCATCGGTACGATCGTCAAAGGGGCAAAACACTCGAAATGTCACCAGTCTTCACACTGTCTGACGATCGACGATCCGAAAAAGGCGAGAGTGCTGCCGGTGCTCAATATCGATGAAAACGATGTCGAGGCCTCACATTCGCTGGCCATGGGCACCATTGATGAAGAAGTGCTTTTCTATATGAATTCCCGCGGTCTGAACAAGAAAGAATCGCTGCAGCTGATCTTAAGATCCTATCTGATGCCTTCGGATGATTTTTATGAATCTTTTGATAACGGCAGAAAGATACAGGAAGCTGCAGTCAGAAAGGTAGATGAAGTATGTTCGATGTAAACAAGATCAGAAACGATTTTCCGATGATCCGCAATCATCCGGATCTGATATATCTGGACTCCGGTGCGACTTCCTTCAAGCCGCAGTGTGTCATCGATGAAGTCGTGAAATACTACGAATGGGAAAATGCCAATATCCACAGAGGCGATTATGATATTTCTTTCAGAGTATCGAAGATCTACGATGATACCAGAAAGACGGTCGCTGATTTTATCGGAGCCGAAAGGCCGGAATGTATCGTCTACACCTACGGCGCGACTTCTTCTTTGAATACCGTTGCCATCAATGCCGGAAAGAAATTCCTGCAAAAAGGGGATGTCATCCTGACCTCTCAGGTCGAACATGCCTCCGATATCCTGCCCTGGTTCAAGGCGGCGGAAGCATCGGGAGCCGAGATCAGATATATCCCGTTTGATGAACATGCGGTGTTCAATCTGGATGAATATGAAAAGTGTTTTTCCGACAATAGGGTGAAGATCGTTGCCTTGCCTTATGTTTCCAATGTCATGGGCTATATCTATCCGGTGAAAGAGATCGTGAAGATCGCACATGAACATGGTGCACTGGTTTCGATCGACGGAGCGCAGGCTGTTCCGCATCTGAAAGTGGATGTCAGTGATCTGGATGTCGATTTCCTCTCATTTTCTTCCCATAAGATGCTGGGGCCGGCAGGTATTGGTATCCTTTATGGAAAATTCGATCTGCTGGAACAGATGGATCCGATCTTCTACGGCGGCGGAAGCAATGCCCGGTTCTACGAAAACGGAGAGATCATCCTGCAGAAGACTCCGGAAAAGTTTGAAGCAGGTACGCCCTGCATCGAAGGTGTCCTCGGTTTAAGAAAAGCGATCGAATATCTTGAAAGCATCGGCATGGATGAGGTCATGGAGTACGGCATCGAGCTGTCGGATTATTTCATTGAAAAACTGGAACAGCTGGACAATGTCGAAGTCTATAACAGGGGATCCAAAGCCGGTATCGTCACGTTCAATCTGAAGGGGATCTTTGCCCAGGATGCGGCTTCTTATTTCAACAGGCTCGGCATATCCGTCAGGACGGGCAATCACTGTGCCAAGCTGCTGCATCACGTGATCCATGTGAATGAAACGATCAGGGCTTCGATGCATATCTACAATACGAAAGAAGAGATCGACCGCTTTGTGGATGTGATCAGAGATACGACGATAGAGAAATGTGTGGACAGTGTACTATGATGGACAAAGAACTGAAAAGAGAGATCATGCTGGATCATTACAATCATCCCAACAACAAACAGACGGTAGAGGACGATTCATACCGGTCTGTTCATAATGCTTCCGAATCATGCATCGATGACATCACGGTATACATGAAAGCCAGTGAAGATCATATAGAAGATGTCAAATTTGACGGTGTCGGCTGCACGATCTGTACGGCTTCCACCGATATCATGTGCGATCTGGTGACCGGAAAGAGTTTTGAGGAAGCAAAGGCGATCATTCAGGAATACTACAACATGGTAGATGATAAACCCTTTGATGAGGACGCGCTGGAAGAGGCGAATGCCTTTGACACGCTCTATCAGCAGGCCAACCGCATCAAATGCGGCACCATCGGCATACATGCCATAGAGGAACTGATCAATGAATTCGAACAATAAAGATATCCTGCAGTCGCAGGATGACTACAAATATGACTTCAAGGATCAGGATGTCACGATATTCAATACCGGCAAGGGACTCAGTGAGGATGTCATCAGAGCCATTTCGGCTGCCAAAAACGAACCGGAATGGATGCTGGAACTCAGATTGAAGGCTTATCACAAATTCCTGGAATTTCCGTTACCGAAATGGGGTCCCGATCTCAGCGAGATCGATTTCAATGACTTCACTTACTATAAAAAGCCTTCGGAAAGGGTGGAGAAAGACTGGAATGATGTTCCCGAGATCATCAAGAATACCTTTGAAAAGCTGAAGATCCCCGAGTCGGAACAGAAATTCCTCGCCGGTGTATCGACACAGTATGAATCGGAAGTCGTCTATCACAACATGCTGGAAGAAGTCGAAAGCAAGGGTGTCATCTTCTACGATACCGATACGGCACTGAAGAAATGTCCCGATCTGTTCAGGGAATATTTCGGGAAAGTCGTTTCCTATGCCGACAACAAATTCGCAGCGCTGAATACGGCTGTCTGGTCCGGAGGTTCCTTTATCTATGTTCCGCCCGGTGTGAAGCTGGAAAAACCGCTGCAGTCTTACTTCCGCATCAATTCCGATCAGATGGGACAGTTTGAGCGTACCCTGATCATCTGTGACGAGGGATCCGATCTGCATTATGTAGAGGGCTGTACAGCTCCGAAATATTCCAACGATTCCCTGCATGCGGCTGTCGTTGAGATCTTCGTCAAGAAAAACGCCAAATGCCGCTATTCGACAGTACAGAACTGGTCGGCAAACATCCTGAATCTGGTCACAAAGCGTACTCTTGTGGAAGAAAACGGTATCATGGAATGGATCGACGGCAATATCGGCTCCCATATCAACATGAAATATCCGGCCTGCATCCTTGCGGGCGAAAATGCGAAGGGGGTCTGTATCTCCATCGCCGTCGGATCTCACTCTCAGATACAGGATGCCGGAGCCAAGATGATCCATCTGGCACCGCACACCTCATCGACGATCATTTCCAAGTCTCTGGCCAGAGCCGGAGGCAAGGTCAATTACAGGGGAACAGTGTCGATGTCTGAAAAAGCGAAATTCTCCAAAGCAAAGGTGGAATGCGATACGCTGATCCTGGACGATGTATCTTCATCGGATACGATCCCGACAAATATCATCTCCAACAATACTTCGACGATCGAACATGAGGCGACCGTATCGAAGATCTCGGAGGAACAGCTGTTTTATCTGATGTCCAGGGGCTTAAGCGAAGCGGATGCTACGCAGATGATCATCCTGGGTTTCATCGAACCGTTCACAAGAGAACTGCCGATGGAATATGCGGTGGAACTCAATCAGCTGCTCAAGATCAACATGGAAGGGGCTATCGGTTAGCTCCTTTTGTTTTATAATGAAGATATGTATTTAACTGAAGTCTACGTCACCAATGCCAGTCTCAATGTCAACAGGCCTTTTACCTATTATTCAAGGCAGGAGATAGAGAAATTCTGCCGGGTGAAGGTCATGTTTCACAAAGCTCTGAATCAGGCGATCGTTTCTGACTGTGTCTATACGGAAAAAACGCCTGAAGAGATCGGAAAAGAACTCGGCTACAAGGTTGAGGAGATCGCAGAAGTCATCGATGAAAGTCCTGTCATTTCACAGGAACTGTTCGATCTGGCTTTCTGGCTTTCCAGAACGACGATCTCGCCGCTGATTTCCTGTCTGAATGCGATGCTGCCGAAGGCTTTGAAGACTTCGATCGGACATAACGATCCCAAAACAGTCAGAAAAATAAGGAAAATAAATGGTGAACATACGTTCACTGTTAAACAGAAAGAAGTATATGATCAGATCATAGACGGAATGAATGCCGCCGATGCCAGAAAGATCTCTGTTTCGATCATCAGGAAACTGATCGATATGGGAGCGATCGAAGAATACAGGGAAGAAAGTGTTTTTGAAAATCAGCTGATCGAGTCTGCTGCCTTCAAAAAACTGACGGATGAGCAGCAGGAGGCTTATGACAGACTGATTTCAACGGATAAGACCGTTTCGATGCTGTATGGCGTTACCGGCAGCGGAAAGACAGAAGTCTATCTGCATCTGGCCAGACACTATCTGTCTCTGGATAAAGATGTGCTGATACTGGTACCTGAGATCTCGCTGACGCCGCAGATGATCGAACGGGTCAAACAGCGTTTTTCCGATGTCGTATTCTATCACTCGGAACTTTCCGATCAGGAACGCTACGAACAGTACAAGAGAGTGAAAAACAGGGAAGTCAGGATCGTTGTCGGCACCAGAAGTTCTATCTTCCTGCCGTTTCACGACCTCGGTCTGATCATCATCGATGAGGAACATGATTCTTCCTACAAACAGGACAACGTTCCCTGTTACCACGTCAAAAACGTGGCTTTCAAAAGGGCCATGTATCATAAGGGAAAAGTCCTTCTGGCAAGCGCTACGCCTTCTCTGGAATCCTATACGAGGGCTTTGAAAGGAGACTATCAGCTGCTGGAGCTGAAAAACAGGATCAATCTTTCGTTCCCGAAGATCGAAGTCGTCGATCTGGATGATGAGATCAGAAAACATCATTCCTACATCATTTCCAAGAAGCTGGAAGAGGAACTGAGCCTTTGCCTTCATAATCACAAACAGGCCATCATCCTGCTCAACAGAAGAGGCTATTCACCGATCATCAAGTGTATGGACTGCGGCGGTGTTCTGATGTGTCAGGACTGCGATACGCCTTTGAATTACCATAAAAACCAGAACGTCCTGAAATGTCATCAGTGCGGCAGGGTCTACAATCTTCCGGAGAGATGCCCCAACTGCGGCAGCAAAAACCTTCTATTCTACGGCTTCGGCACGATGAAAGTGGAGGAAGAACTCCATAAACTCTTCCCGCAGGCCAGGATACAGCGTATGGACAGGGATTCCGTATCCAGAAAAGGGGCACACGAAAAGATCCTGAAGGGCTTTGAAAAACATGAGACAGACATCCTGATCGGCACACAGATGATCGCTAAGGGTCTTGATTATCCGGATGTCACTTTAGTCGGTATCCTCAATGCCGATGCAGGACTGATGAGACAGGATTACAATTCCGCCAAAGTGACGTTTGATCTGCTGATGCAGGCATCAGGCAGATCAGGAAGGGCCAAAAGCACAGGCAAAGTCATCATCCAGGCCTTCAATACGGAACACTATGTCATCAAAGCGGTTCTGAACCAGGATTACCGTTATTTCTACAACATTGAAATGAACTACCGCAACAAGACATCCTATCCGCCTTATGCGCATATCGTGGAAGTCATCCTTTCGGATCATATGCCGGAAAGGATGCAGCGTTCGGTAAAGTTCCTTTACGAACGCTTTGAGAAACTCGACATGCGGGTCTATAAGCCCTATGAACTGGGCAAACTGAAAAAACTATACCGATACCGCATCCTGATCATGGACAAGGATCTGCTGGAAATGCTGAAGAAGACCCAGGAGATCATCGATGATTATATCCGGGAAAGCAATATGTCCCATGTTAAAATTGATGTTGATCCTCTGTATCTGGAGTAACTATGAATCAGCGTGAAATGGCTCTGAATATTCTGTATCAAACGATCAGGGAAGAATCTTATTCCAATCTTTTGATGCGGAAAGAATTGGAAAAACTGCCGCAGATCCAGAGAGCTTTCGTCACGAATCTGGTCAACGGTGTCTTAAGGAATTTTGAATTCATCTGTTTCCAGTTCGAAGACAAGATCACTTCTTCAACATCATTCAGGACAAAACTGATCCTTTGCATGGCGCTTTATGAACGTTTTTATTTTCACGAGAAGGATTACGTCGTAAACAATGAATACGTTGAACTGGGCAAAAACAAGTATGAAAAATCATTCATCAACGCTGTGCTGCATCAGATCAGTGATCTGAAGATCAGCGAAGATGACCATATCCGTTATTCTTTGCCCGAATGGATCTGCAAGCTGCTTAAAAGTCAGTATGAAAAAGAGGAATTCGAAGCGGTCATGAAGGTCTATCATGAGATACCGAAGGTCTACTACCGCATCAATAAGCTAAAATGCACTTATGATGATCTGAAAGATCTTGATATCGAGATCATCAATGAGGATATATTTACTTCCAAAGACAATCTGCTGAACAGCGAGGCGTATCGGAATGGATGTTTCTATGTACAGGATGTCAATTCCGCATCTCTTTATCAGCATCTGGATCTTGAAAAAGATCATGTCCTGCTGGATGTATGCAGCGCACCGGGATCCAAGCTCTTCAACTGTCTGGATATCATCGGTCCCGAGAATGCGTATGGCAACGATCTTCATGAAAACAGGGTGGAACTGATGAAGAAGATGGCGAAGAAACTGGGATTCTCCGGTATCCATTTCATCAATGAAGACGGCAGGAAACTGAAAGATATTCTGGATGTGAGATTTGACCGTATCCTTCTGGACGCACCGTGTTCGGGACTTGGTGTCATCGGCAGAAAACCGGATCTCAAGTTCCATATCACTCCGGAAAGTCTGGATGAACTGCAGCAGCTTCAGTTTGAACTGCTGGAGAGTATCGATCCGCTCCTGAAGCAGGAGGGGATCCTCTTGTACAGTACCTGTACACTGAATAAAAAAGAGAATGCGAGACTGACAGGAAGATTCCTGAAACAGCATGAGAATTATTCACTGCTGGAAGAAGATACGATCATCAATGAACTCGGTGACTGTTTCTATTATGCTAAGATGAGAAAGGTGAGAGAATGAAACCGATCTACGATTTGTCATTAAGCGATCTTGAGAATTATCTTTCCGAAAACGGCATCAAGCCGTTTCACGGAAAGCAGATTTTCAGGTGGCTGTATCATAAGCGGATCGACAATTTTGAGCTGATGAGTGATCTGTCAAAAAAACTGATCGAACAGCTCAGAAACGATTTTGAGATCAGAGCGCTTAAGATCAGGGAT
>JAEEGG010008433.1_pt1 | contig 23348 bp, 17 predicted proteins | sample 9134161 | NCBI WGS metagenome assembly JAEEGG01 (sample SAMN16246543, study PRJNA631951) | gut metagenome | biome: gut microbiome; feature: rumen; material: CR-attached | host: Bos | place: Iran: Karaj | collected 2018-10
TCACCATCCCCAATAGTGTGACGAGCATAGGCGACTTTGCGTTCTCTGGCTGCTCTGGCCTGACCTCCGTCACCATCCCCAATAGTGTGACGAGCATAGGCAACTTTGCGTTCCGTGATTGCTCTAGCCTGACCTCCGTCACCATCCCCAATAGTGTGACGAGAATAGGCCAATATGCGTTCACACGTTGCTCTAGCCTGACCTCCGTCACCATCCCTAATAGTGTGACGAGCATCGGATACGGTGTTTTCTATGGCTGCTCTGGCCTGACCTCCGTCACCATACCCAATAGTGTGACGAGCATAGGAGATGCTACTTTCCGTGATTGCTCTGGCCTGACCTCCGTCACAATCGGCAATAGTGTGACGAGCATAGGAGATGCTGCTTTCCGTGATTGCTCTGGCCTGACCTCCGTCACCATCCCCAATAGTGTGACGAGCATAGGAGAGTTGGCGTTCTCTGGCTGCTCTGGCCTGATCTCCGTCACAATCGGCAATAGTGTGACGAGCATAGGTAGTTCTGCGTTCTCTGGCTGCTCTGGCCTGACCTCCGTCACCATCCCCAATAGTGTGACGAGCATAGATAATTATGCATTCTATGGTTGCTCTGGCCTGACTTCCGTTGTTATCGGCGGTGGTGTAGAAACAATCAACAGACAAGCCTTTGCCAATTGCCCAGAACTGACTGATGTCACCTGCTATGCTGAGAATGTTCCATCAACGCAAAGCAATGTTTTCGAGGGCTCCTATATAGAATACGCAACGCTACATGTACCCACTGCCTCTATCGATGCCTATAAGACGACGGTGCCCTGGAGTAGTTTCAAAACCTTCATGGGATTGGACGGCACGCTGCCAGATACGCCTGATCCAGAATTACCGAAGTGCGCAACGCCTATCATCAGCTACGGTGGAAAGAAGCTGACGTTCAGCTGCGAGACGGAAGGTGTGGAGTATGTGTATGAGATCAAGGACTCTGACATTAGGAAGGGCTACGAAAGTGAAGTGTCTCTCACGGCTACCTACGAAATCAGCGTCTATGCCATGAAGCCGGGCTACGAGAATTCTGACATCGCTACCGCTACGTTGGTTTGGGGCTCGGCCAGCTTCACAGAGACAACTGGCACAACGTCAGCAAGACCGTTTACCCTTGATGTTCCCATGCTGATAATGAGCCAGGGAGGCGTGGTGACTATTGAGGGTGCTAACGATGGTGAACGCATCACCGTTTACAGCATCAATGGTACCCAGGCAGGCTCAGCCATCAGTAAAGATGGTTCTGCTGTGATTAACTCTAATCTGCAACCAGGCAATGTAGCCATCATAAGGATTGGCCAAAAGAGCGTGAAAATGATGGTGAAGTAGCTCCATTCGCGGAGCGTTCCAGCCTATGCTTCAAAGCGCCGTTCGCGTTTGAAAAAACCCCGTTCACGCTTTTTCAAGCGGCGTTTGCGCTTGAAAAGCGGTCTGAAAAAATTTTTCGGCAAAAGTGGCGAAAAACCTTGTTAACAACTGTTAAATTGTTTGGCGGGCGAGGCTTTTTTTAGTACCTTTGTAGAGTCCTTAACGCGCGGAGGACACGTGAGAAATTAACCTTAGTAATTAATCCAGGGACGTCTGTTCAGACCCCCAACCCCCTGACTCAGGGGGCTCGTTCAGACCCCCAACCCCCTGACTCAGGGGGCTCAAAAAACACTTTTAAAACTATGCTTTACATCAATCTCTACAAGAACAAGAACCAGAACTCTACCCAGTTCGGCCGCGTCTACGGCCGCGTGAAGAATGCCGACCCCATCGGCGTGAAGGAGCTGGCCAAGCACATGAGCGCACACAACACCCCCTATTCTGAGGGCGTGATTGCAGGTATCCTCACCGACATGGTGGATTGCATCAAGGAGCTGATCCTGCTCGGACAGCCCGTCAAGCTGGCCGACCTTGGCATCTTCTCGGCACAGGTCACCTCCAAGTCGAGTGCCGACGCTGCCCACTTCGAGATCGGCAAGCACATCAAGAACATCCGTCTGCTCTGCAAGGCCACCGGCGAGATCCGTCAGGCCAAGCTGACCGAAGAGGGACTTCTCGGCTTCACCGACCTGGCTCAGAGAATCATCAACGGCGAGGCCGTGCTGTCGAACGAGAAGGGCAAGTACCTCGCCGGAGGGGAGTAAATGAAGAGTGATTTACAATTTTTCGATTTACAATTTACTATTTATTTGTCAATTTGGTTATTGAATTATTTTGCCATACGGCCGGAGTGAAATCATAAAATAATAAAATCGTAAAATAAATTGTAAATCGTAAATTGTTAAATCGTAAATAAAAACAAATTCACCATGAAAATCTTCGACAAGCTAGGCGAGAAGGTGTGGAACCTCATCAAGAAGAAGGCCGTTGAAGTCATCGTCGCGATGCTGACCGCAGCCATCACCGCCCTCACGACTACAAGCTGCATGGGGCACGGCCCCATCAGCTTTTGAAAATGAGAAATGAAGACAATGTGAAAATGAGAAATTCCCTGTCGAAAGCGCGTCCGGCAGGGAATTTCTCATTTTCTCATTTTCTCATTTTCTAAATTTTTTGCACACTCCTGCTGCAAGTGTGCAAAATATACCTAGGTGTGTTTTTTGGGTGTAAAAACGCTCGAACCCCAGTGTTTTCGGGGGTTGTAGCTATTCTATCATTCCTATCATTTCAAAGTACCTATTTGCGCCTCTACGCTTAATTTTCGCCAACTCCGTTTAAAAAAGGGAGGTAAACTATTGCAGGGTTGAAAGAAAATTTGTAACTTTGTAGGCCATTTTCTAAATACACTGAAGCTTAAGAAGATGAACGACATCTATAGCAGATATCTCACGTTGACGGCAGGGCAGCGCAAGCTGCTCTGCTTCTTGGCCTATACCGGCCGCGCATCGGACGCCCAAAGCATGAGTCTCTTTAGAAAGCACGAAGGCCTGCGAAGCGAAGAGCTGTCGAAGACGCTGCGCGGCCTGATGACATTCTTCAAGGGCCAATACTACAGCTACTACGACGAATACTGGCTGCACCCCTACCACCAGGCTCCGCTGCTGATATATCTGCTTGCGGAACACCCCATCTGGCTACGGGAGTTCGACGAGCGCTACAAGCGGCTTCAGCAGGCCAGCGCGTCGGAGCTGCTCGGCATGCTGCGCCTGTGCATGATGGGCAAGGAACTGCAGCGGGCCACGCTGACCGTGAACAAACAAGCGGTGGCTGCGTTGGTCCCCCTGACGGGCAACAAGCAGTTTCTGCCCTACCTCACCACCATCAGCTCGCAACTCATCTGCGACTTTGTGGGGCAGGCGCTGGTGTGGCTGGCCGAGAACGAGGCCTTCGACGCGGACAATACCCTTGGCACGCTGGCACGGCGCTACTACGCCATGCTCGACGCTGAGAAACGCCACGAGCTGCAGGCGATGGTGGCGCTCTACGAGTACTACTTCTACGGACGCTTCGACGGCGAGGCAGCAGCGATGAACACCATCTGCGGCAACATTCTCAGCGGGCTGCACGCCCTCTACACGGGCAACTACGACTCGGCCTTCACCCACCTCACACTGGCCGTGCGCGAGCGGAACCGCACGGCGAATGCATCGGGCAAGGGGTTCCTGGGCAACGCAATCAACAACTACGTGCTGGCGTTGGCCTACCACTTCAAGGAGAGCGACCAGCACAGGAGGCTGGCGGCACTGGTGAAAAGGGAGAGGTTCGTGGAGGAAGAGGCGTTCTTCTGCCCCGCATCGCTGGCCGTGTACCTCGTTGAAAAGAAGCTGCCCTCCACCACGCGACTGAAAGCCCGCCAGAAAGACGAATGCTCACACCTGCCGCTCTACCGTCACTTCCTGTTGCTGACGGCACGGTTCTTCGGGCTCGACTACAGCCCGACGACCGACGACGGCCTGCCCCGCATGTGCCTGCTGCGCCACGAGCTGTCGCCCTGGCTCAAGCTGGACGACGGCGAGCGACAGCAGCTGGAGCAGGACTTCGGAGGCCCGCCCCTGCTGCGCCGCATCCGCTACAAGCAGCCCTGGGAGCTGCTGCTGGAGGAGCTGACGCCGCAGGAAAAGGAGAACGACAGCGGCAGGGAGGAGCAGACAGAGCGGGTGGCCTATGTGGTGAACTACGACCGCGTGGAGATACGCCAGCAGACACGCCTGAAGTCGGGGCTGTGGGGCGCCGGCAAGCGAATGTCGGTGGATGCTTTCCGCAGGGGGACGGATTTCATGGACGATGCCGACCGCGAGATTGCCAAGAACGTCCACAACTGGTACAGCTACGACATCGACGTGAAGCTCATCCTGCCCCACCTCGTAGGCTCCGACCGTGTCTTCACCGGCCACTACGCCCCCTTCTCGCCCGTCACCATAGAAGAGGAGAAGCCCTACCTCATCATCGAGCGCACGAAGACGGCCTTCAGCGTGAAGTCGAACCTGGGCAAGGCGAAGGTCGACAGCTCGGTGGTCTACCGCAAGGACAGCGACAACCACTACACCGTCATCAGCATCACCGACAAGCAGCGTAACTACTACAAGAAGCTGCTGGCCATCGGCAGCTTCCCCCTGGAGGCCGAACAGCAGCTGCGCGAATTCCTGCCGAAGGTGAGCGACGTCGTGGAAGCCCACACCGACCTCGTGGAGGGCGGCTCCACGCTGCAGCACCGCGACGGCCTGCCGCAGCTCTGCCTGCAGGTGCTCCCCACGGCGGGCGTGCGCAACACGTTCTCCGTCTACTGCATGGCTCATCCGCTGAACGGCGGGAAGAGCTACTTCGATCCGGGACGGGGTCTGAACCCCTGCGTGGCGGAAGCCGACGGCGAGCGGTTCCAGGTGACACGTGACATACGGGGCGAGCGCGAGAACCTGCAGCTGCTGACCACCTTCCTCGACGACAACGGCGTGACGGGCGACACCATCGCCGAGCCGTTCGTAGGCCACTCACCACTGACCGTCGACGTGGAGGGACTGCTCATGCTCATGCAGTTTGCACAGGAGCAGACGGAGCATTTCTACATGGAATGGCCCGAGGGCGGACAGCTCAGCCTGAAAACGGCGAACCCCTCGACGTGGAATATCGGCCTGAAGTCGAAGAACGGATGGTTCGAGGTGGAGGGCGAGGTGCCTGTCGACGACGACACGGTACTTACCGCAGCACAGCTGCTGCAACTGGTGGCACAAAGCCCGCAGAAGGGATTCATACGGCTGGGCGAGAACGAGTTCATGGCCATCTCCGACCGGCTGCGCAAGCAGCTGGCACGACTGGAGAGCCTCACCACCAGCCAGCGCGGACACCTGCACATCAGCGAGCTGCACGCCTCGCTGCTGGGGTCGGCACTGAGCGGCGAAATCAGCATCCGTCACGACGAGAAGATAGAGCACCTGCAGGAAAAGATTAAGCAGAGCATGGAGCTGAAGCCCAAGACGCCCAGACTGCTGAAGGCCGACCTGCGCGACTATCAGCAGGACGGCTACCAGTGGATGACACGCATGACCGACTGGGGCGCCGGCGTCTGTCTGGCCGACGACATGGGTCTGGGCAAGACCGTGCAGACCATCGCCTTCCTGCTGCACACGCAGAGCGGCGGCCCGGCCCTGGTGGCAGCACCGGCCTCGGTGGTGCTCAACTGGCGGCGCGAGCTGGAGCGGTTCGCCCCCTCGCTCAATGTCGTCGTGCTCAACACGAGTGGCGACCGCAAGGCCGCCATCGGCCAGGCAGGAAAGGGCGACATAGTCCTCACCACCTACGGCCTCTTCGTCACCGAGGCAGAAAGCCTGCTGGAGAAGAAGTGGAACACGGTGTGCCTGGACGAGGCACACGTCATCAAGAACCGCGAGACGAAGACCTCGCAGGCGGTGATGCAGCTCAAAGCCCGCAACCGCCTCATCCTAACGGGCACACCCGTGCAGAACCACCTGGGCGAGCTGTGGAACCTCTACCAGTTCATCAACCCCGGACTGCTGGGCAGCTACGACCAGTTCCAGCAGAAATACATCGTGCCCATCGAGCAGCAGGACAACAAAGAGCGGTCGCGACAGCTGAAGCGCATCGTACAGCCATTCATCCTGCGACGAACGAAGCAGGAGGTCATCGAGGAGCTGCCCGACAAGACCGAGATCACCATGCCCGTGGAGCTCAGCGAGGAGGAGATGGCCGTCTACGAGGTCATACGCCGGCGCGCCAAGGAGCTGCTGGAGGTGGAGACGGCCGCCAGCCCCAGCGTGAACACCCTGGCCGAGATTACCCGGCTGCGCCAGGCCGCCTGCGCTGCACAGCTGGCCGAGAAGGCATGGAAGGGCGAATGCTCGAAAATCGGCGTCCTCCTACAGCTGCTCACCGAGATTGTGGGCGGCGGCAACGGCGTGCTCGTCTTCAGCCAGTTCACCTCGTTCCTGGAACTGGTGCGCAAGGCGCTCGACAAAGCCAAGCAGGAGTATCTCTACCTCGACGGAGCAGTGCCCATGAAGAAGCGTGAGCAGATGGTGCAGGACTTCCAGCACGGACGCTGCCCCGTGTTCCTCATCAGCCTGAAGGCCGGCGGACTGGGACTCAACCTCACCGGCGCCAACTACGTCATACACCTAGACCCCTGGTGGAACCCGGCCGTGGAGCAGCAGGCTACCGACCGTGCCTACCGCATAGGCCAGCGACAGAACGTCACCGTCTACCATCTCATCTCACAGCATACCATCGAGGAGAAAATACTGCGGCTGCACGAGACGAAGCGCAACCTGGCCGATGCCATGCTGGAAGGCACCAGCCAGAGCCATAAGCTCACCAGCAAAGACTTGCTGCAGATGATTGGGAATTGAGAAAATGAGAAATGAGAGAATGAGAGAATGAGAAAATGAGAGAATGAGAGAATGAGAGAATGAGAGAATGAGAAAATGAGAGAATGAGAAAATGAGAAAATGAGAGAATGAGAAAATGAGAGAATGAGAGAATGAGAGAATGAGAGAATGAGAAATATAATACTGATAGTTGCTACAACAGCACTTTTTTCCTGTCAGGCAAACGGCAGGAACCTGCCAGCGCTGCAGGCCGACACCGCCGACGTCGGCTCACAGCCAGAAAAGCGCCGCATCAGCCTGCTCTTCGCAGGCGACCTGATGCAGCACGGCCCTCAGATAAAGGCGGCCCTGCAAAAGGACGGCACCTACAACTACGACGAGTGCTTCGACAGGGTGAAAGAGGAGATGGAACGGGCCGACGTGGCCATCGGCAACTTCGAGGTGACGCTGGGCGGGAAGCCCTACACGGGCTATCCGCAGTTCCGTGCACCCGACGAATATCTGCAGGCCTGCATCGACGCCGGCTTCGACATCCTGCTCACGGCCAACAACCACTGCATGGACAGCTACCGCCAGGGGCTGGAGCGCACCATCCTGACGATGGACTCGATGGGGGTGCAGCACCTGGGCACCTATATCGACCAGGCGGCACGCGACAGCACCTATCCTTTCCTGCTGGAGAAGAACGGATTCCGCATAGCCCTGCTGAACTTCACCTACGACACCAACGGCATCGCCATCGAAGCCCCCAGCGTGGTGAACCTCATCGACACCGTGCAGATACTGGCCGACCTGGAGAAGGCACGGGCCATGCTGCCCCACGCCATCATCGCCCTGCCCCACTGGGGTATAGAGTACCAGCAGCTGCCCTCGGCCCAGCAGCGCGAACTGGCACAGTGGCTGCTGGACAACGGCGTAGACCATATCATCGGCGGCCATCCCCATGTGGCGCAGCCACTGGAGCTAAGCGACGACAGCCTGCACCTCGTGGCCTGGTCGCTGGGCAATGTCGTCAGCAACCAGTCGAAGCCCAACACCTACGGAGGGTATATGGTGAGGATGGAGCTGAGAGAGGGCGGGGATGATGCCCCCTACGGCAAGGCCAAGCTGGAGGATGTCGCCTACATGCTCTACTGGGTGAGCCGCCCCAACGACAACCACTTCAAGCACAACTACCGCATCCTGCCCATCGACGTGCCAGACTCGGAGCTCACCGGCATGGAGAGGAAGCAGCGCCATGCCATCCGCTCCAGTATGCGCCGACTGATGGAACGCCACACGAAAGGCGTGCGGGAACAACCCTTTGAATAGACAAACAGTATGGGCAAGCTAACATCGCTTTCATCAATAGCACCAAAGAACCTCAGGCTCAAAGCACGCTGGCGCGCCTTCCGCCTGTGGAGACGGAGGCCCCACATGGTGGCTCCGCTCAAGAACGAAGCACACACCTGCAGCACCTGCGGCACCAGCTTCCGGGGCAACTACTGTCCACGTTGCGGACAATCGTCACGCATAGGCCGCTACTCGCTCAAGCAGGCATTTTTGCTCTTCCTCGATGTCTGGGGACTGGGCAACCGGGGAATGTTCCGCACCATGCGCGACCTGCTGCTGCGCCCCGGCTACATGATACGCGACTACCTGCAGGGCATGCAGATGGCCTATTTCCCACCCTTCAAGATGTTCTTCCTCCTGGCCACCTTCTCCATCCTCGTGAGCAGCGGCTTCAACATAGCCGGAAAGAACACGCTGAAAGAGAACAGGGTAGACATAGAAATGGACGAGGCCGACAGCAAACACGCCGACGGGGATTTGACAGCCGACGGGGATTTGACAGTCGAACACGCTGACGGGGATTTGCAATCCCCGTCCTCACCCGCTGGCGGGGATTTGCAATCCCCGTCCTCACCCGCTGACGGGGATTTGCCTGCCAAACACGCTGACGGGGATTTGGCAGTCGAACAGGCTGACGGGGATTTGGCAGTCGAACAGGCTGACGGGGATTTGCCTTCCGCTGACGGGGATTTGCAATCCCCGTCCTCATCCGCTGACGGGGATTTGCAATCCCCGTCCCCATTATCCCCGCAAGACCTTATCGCCAAGAAACGGGTGCTAGGTGCCCTTGACGCCCTGATGACTTTCGCCGACAGTTATCCGGCCATCTTCTCCCTGTTTATCCTCGTCCTCCTCTCCGCCCCCATCTATCTGTTCTTCCGCCGCTGCCCCGCCTATCCCGACTTGAGCTATTCCGAGCTGCTGGTGGCGCTGGTCTACACGGCGAACATGGCCTCCATCTTCTCCATCATCTTCGACTTCCTGCAGCTGAAAGGCATCTTCCAGGTGATGGACATCCTGCTTCCCCTGGTGCCGCTCCACCAGCTCTCCGGCTACAGATACCGCAAGGTCATCGTCTACGCCCTCCTCTCCATCGTCATTCTGGGACTGAGCATCACGCTGGCCATCATCCTGCTGGCTTTCTTCACCTACCAGTTTAACTCCTGAGCGACTATTCTGCGCCGCTATACATGGTGTGTATTTCTGCTGCTCCCAGGTGATAGCCCTGGGCTTTCAGCGTGCCGTTACCACGGACCACGGCCATGCAGCGGCCGAAGAAAGCCTTGCGGCGGGGGGAAGTGAAGCGCTCCATGGAGGTCTGGCAGCCATTGTCGGTGGCTATGACCTTGGCGTCGCCCTCGGTCGTGAAGAACAGCTGGTCTTCGGCCCAGGGGCAGAGGTTTCCGTCCTTGTCCACCACCTCGGCATTGACGAAACAGAGGTCACGCCCGGCATAGTCTACAGCCAGACGGATGTGGTGGGGAGCACCGGCCGTGCGGATGGTCTGCTCGGCCACCACCTGCCCGTTTCTGCGGCTGACGGCCTTCACCTCGCCCGGCTGGAACGGCACGCGCCAGCCTACGTGGAACTCCGTGGTAAGCGGCGCCGTGGCCTGTTCGCTCTTCCTGCGTGTTCCCATGCTCTTCCCGTTGACAAACAGCTCCACCTCGTCGGCCTGGTTGTAGTAGCACCAGAGGTCGACGGTCTGGCCGGGCAGCCAGTTCCAATGGGGGAAGAGGTGCAGCACAGGCTTGTCGCTGGTCCACTCGCTCTGGTACATATAATAGACATCCTTGGGGAAGCCCGCCAGGTCGATGATGCCGAAGTAGCTGCTGCGGGCGGGGAAGCCGTAGGGCGTGGGCTCGCCTATATAGTCGAAGCCCGTCCAGATGAACTGTCCGCCGCAGTAGGGCGTATGCTTCACCACACGCCACATCTCCTCGTGTGTGGAACTCCACGAGGCGTGCATGTTGTCGTAGGCCGAGCACATGAACGTGGGGTCGGTATAGGGCAGCCACCATTGCACGGGTGCCTTGTACACCGAGTCGCTGGGCATCATGTAGTAGCCGCGAGTCTGCAGGGCGCTGACGCTCTCGCTGAAGATGAAGGGCTTGCCGGGGAAGTGCTGAGGCACGTCCTTCGCCCACTGGTGGTGGTAGTTGAAGCCGATGATGTCGATGGCACCACTCTTGAAGAGGTGGTTGCCGGGCGACGGCTCGTTGCAGCCGGCCGTGACGGGGCGCGAGGTGTCGTAGCGGCGCACGATCTCCGCCAGATGCTGCGTCAGCAGGCTCTGCACACTCAGCTCGCCCTCCTTGGCCAGCGTCGAGGCATCGTGCCCGGCATTCAGTATCAGGTTGGCCTGCTCCAGCGTCAGCGTGTCGGCCTCGGCACTGCTCCACTGCTCCAGCACCTCGTTGCCTATCGACCACATGACGATGCTGGGATGGTTGCGGTCGCGCAGCACGAGGTCGCTGAGGTCGCGCTCGTGCCACTCGTCGAAGAAGCGGGCATAGTCGTTCTGCGTCTTCCGGCGGCGCCACATGTCGAAGCTCTCGTCCATGACGATAAGCCCCATGCTGTCGCACATATCCAGCAGCTCCGGTGCCGGAGGGTTGTGGCTGCTGCGTATGGCATTCACGCCCATAGCCTTCAGCTTCACCAGCTTGCGGCGGAGGGCATCCTCATGCAGCGCAGCACCCAGACAGCCGAAGTCGTGATGCTCGCATACGCCGTTGAGCTTCATGTTCACGCCGTTGAGCCAGAAGCCGCTCTCGGCGTTGAATTCAAAGGTGCGGAAACCCGTGCTCGTCTCCACCTCGTCGACCACCCGGCCGCCCACCTTCACCTGCGTGCGTACCTTATATAAATAGGGGTCATCACACGACCACAGCCTGGGCTTGGCCAGCGTAATGGCAGACTTCAGACCGCGTCCGTGCCCGACGGTTTTCCCGTCGGGAGCAACCAGCGTATGCTCAATGACAGGGCGCTGGTCAACCGATGCCGTCCCCTCGAGGGTCACCTCTATGTCCACCTTCCCATTGCCCTTGGCAACAGACGTCGTGACATGCGCCCCCCAATGGGCCACATGCACGGCATCCACCGTCGTGAGCCACACATGACGGTAGATGCCACATCCTGAATACCAGCGCGAGTTGGGCTGGTCGCTGTTGTCCACCCTGACGGCCACCACATTCCTGCCCTCCTTCACAAACGGCGTGATGTCGTACTCGAATGAGCTGTAGCCGTAGGGCCGGAAGCCCACCTCCTGCCCGTTCACGTAGACCGTGCTGTTCATATACACGCCGTCGAACTCCAGCAGCAGGCGGTCTCCCTGCCTGAAGGACGAGGGCAGCGGGAGGCTCTTCCTGTACCACCCCACCCCTCCGGGCAGTGCACCGCCGCCCGCTCCGCTGGGGTTGCCGGCAGAGAAGTCGCCCTCGATGGCCCAGTCGTGGGGCAGGTCGAGCCGCCGCCAGTGAGAGTCGTCGTAGTCGGTCTTCGCCATAGCTGCCGAGTCGGCCAGCAGAAAGCGCCAACCGGCATCGAAGTTCATTCGCTCACGGGCCGTAGCCGGCAGCACGCTGAGCAGCAGTGCTGCTGCCAAAAGGGAGAATCGTTGTTTCTTCATATTGTGAATCATTGTTTTAGTTGCGTCATAGCGCTGTCGCACCATCAAAGTCGCTTGCAAAAGTACAAAATAATGTTGAATCTGCCAAATAGGGAGGTAAAAAAAATGGCAACAATATAGCAGTTGACACAGGGCTTAATTATCCGCAAGGCACTCCCCTCCCCTCAAGTTTCGTGAATGCGGCTGCCGCTTTGTTCGCTTCAGGAAGTCCTCAAAGCCCGGGGGCAACTGCTAAATCATTGTCGATAATACTATATGCAGCAACACTTTTTTTCCGTATTTTCTCCTCCTTTTATTTGCAAACCTCAGTTTTTCTTTTTATCTTTGCACCACCTTCATTCTGGTAATGACATAGCAGTTGCCCATAATAACCATCAGCGATGAAAGAGACTGACATGTTGCTTCCTGGGCTACGACGGCCAGCCAGAAAAGCTTAGACATAACCGGCAAGATGATTTTAAACAGCAAATAAAAAAATGAGGAAGATTCAAAAGCGTCAATGGATCATGCTGTGTGTGATGTGCTTGGTGTGCATCACCGCCAGCGCACAGCGTGTACGTGAGAAGACGAGGCTCGACGAGGGCTGGCGTTTCTCGTTTGGTCATGCTGCCGACCCGAGGAAGGATTTCGGATGTGGCACGGAGTACTTCAACTATCTGACGAAGGCCAACTCGATACACAACGAGGGCCCCTACGCCATGAAGTTCGACGACAGCCGGTGGCAGGAGGTGAACATCCCTCACGACTGGGTTGCAACACTGCCGTTCGCTCCGGGAGCCAGCCACTCGCACGGATACAAGACCGTGGGCTACAAATATCCGGAGACCAGCGTAGGGTGGTACAGGAAGGTAATCACCATCCCGGCGGCAGACCTTGGCAAACGCATCGCCCTGCAGTTCGACGGCATCTTCCGTGACGCCCGCGTCTGGTTCAACGGCTTCTATATGGGTACGGAGCCCAGCGGCTATGCCACGCTGGTGTATGACGTGACGGAGTATGTGAACTATGGCGGCGAGAACCTCATCTGCGTACGGGCAGATGCCACGCTCGAAGAGGGTTGGTTCTACGAGGGTGCAGGCATCTACCGAGATGTGTGGCTTCTGAAGTCGGCTGCTGTCAGCGTGGCTCCCTTTGGCACCTTTGTCCATGCAGACTTAAAAGCGCCATACGACAAGGCCACAGTCACCATAGAGACGGAGGTTCACAACCACGCCTTGCTGGCAACGGCATGCACCGTGGAGCAGCGGCTGCTTGACTCCGAGGGCCGCGAGGTGGGCAAGGCCGATGCCGCATCGCTGAAACTCGAGGCCAAGCAGACATTAAGCTGCAGGCAGACCATGACCCTCAGCAGTCCCCGGCTGTGGAGCACCACCGACCCTTATCTCTACAAGGTAGAGACAATCGTCAGGGTGGGTGGCCAGGTGACAGATGTTTATGAGACGACAACGGGCTTCCGCGACATTGCCTTCGATGCCGAAAGAGGCTTCCTGCTCAACGGCCGGCCGATGAAGCTGAAAGGGGTGAACATGCACCAAGACCATGCCGGCGTGGGGGCTGCCATCCCCGATGCCCTGCAGGCCTGGCGCGTCAGGCAGCTGAAGCAGTTGGGCTGCAATGCCTACCGTGCCTCCCACAACCCCATGACCCCCGTCCTGCTCGACATCTGCGACCGTGAGGGCATCCTCGTCATCGAAGAGAACCGGCTCGCCGGCATCAACACCGAGCATCTGAGACTTCTGGAGAACATGATCAGGCGCGACCGCAACCATCCGAGCATCATCCTCTGGAGCGACGGCAACGAGGAATGGGGACTGGAAAACACCGTGCAGGGCACCCGTGTTGCCGCTGCCATGCGGGAATACACCCGAAGGCTCGACCCCACACGCCCGTCGACCATGGCCAATGCCGGCGGTACGCAGCTCGTCAAAGGGCTTGACGTAGTTGGCTTCAACTATATCGTGCAGAACGATGTCGACAACCGCAAGCGGCAGAACCCCGCATGGAAGATTGTAGGCACAGAGGAGACCACGGGCTGCGGCACACGCGGCGTGTATTTCAACACCAAGGAACAGCCGGGACACATGGCCAGCCTGAACCGGGGCACCGAGCCGGGCATCCTGAATGTCATCGCGCGCGGCTGGCAGTTCTATGCCGAACGCCCATGGGCAGCAGGACTGTTCTACTGGACGGGGTTCGACTATCGGGGCGAGCCCAATCCGCTCAGCTATCCCGCCCATGACTCGGAATTCGGCATCCTCGACTACTGCGGATTTCCCAAGGACGAGGCATGGTACCTGCGGTCGTGGTGGACCGACGAGCCTGTGCTGCACGTCTTCCCCCACTGGAACCTGCAAGGCCACGAGGGTGAGGAGGTGGAGCTGTGGGCCTACAGCAACTGCGACGAGGTGGAGCTTTCGGTGAACGGCAAGAAGCTGGGGCGCCAGACGATGCCCAAGAACGGCCACCTCTCGTGGAAGGCCATCTACCAGCCGGGCAAGGTGGTGGCCATAGGCTATAAGAACGGCAAACGCATCCTCACGCAAACCATCGAGACCACCAAGCCAGCAGCGAAGACAGCCCTCAAAGCCGACCGCCTGCAGCTCACGGCCGACGGGCGCGACCTCAGTATCGTCACCATAGAGGTGCAGGATGCCAAAGGCCGCCTCGTGCCCGATGCCTGCCCCATGCTGAACTTCACGCTCGAGGGCGATGGGCGCATCCTTGGAGCGGGCAATGGCGACCCGGCCTACCTGGGCGAAGACCATCCCAAAGAAAAAGACTGCCACGCCTTTAGCATCCCGGCCTTCAACGGCCTGGCGCAGGTCATCGTCCAGAGTGCCCGCACACCGTCTGTCCTCATGCTCCATTGCAATAGCGAGGGACTGAAGGAATCCGTTGTGAGCATAACGACAGAGCAACCATAACAACAGCAGAACGAAGTATGAAGAATCTAAAAACCATTTTTCTGGCGCTGCTGGCTGTGCCATTCCTCGCAGCCAGCGCCGCCGAGACCGTTGTCTGGCAAGGCTCGAAGCAGTTCCTCAGCTGGAGCGACGTGCTCAACATCGAGGGCAGCAAGCTGAGCGCCGCCAAGGCCGACGACGTGCTACACCTCAGCATTACCGCCACTGCCGGAGCACAGCTGCAAGTGTCGTGGGGCAACGGCTGGACGAACTTCGACGGGCTGGAGTCGCTCTCCATCAATGGCGACTACGACATGGTGGTGACCACGCAGGATGCGAGCCGCCTGCGCCAGGGCATCCACATCAAGGGCGTGAACTTCACGCTGACAGCTGTCACGCTCAAGACCAACGACGGCAAGTACGAGACGCTGGCCGACGATCTCTTTGCCTGGCACGACATGCTGCTTAGCGGCGCTGCACAGGGACAGACCTGTACGGTGAGTCTGAAGCCCTACGGTGGAGCGGGCTGGTACTGGCAGGAACCCAAGGACCTGAGCGGCTACGGCAGCATCGTCATCGACCTGTTGCAGCCAGCCTCCGAGACGATGACGGCGCAACTGTTCTACAACGAGAAGAATGTGAAGAGCCAGACCATCGCCAAGGGTGCGACGCAGTGCAGAATCACGCTTACCACAGCCCACAGGAAGACATGCAGCGTGAACATCATCTCGGAGAAGGCGCAGACGGTGGCCATAGGCAGCGTAAACCTCGCCGACAAGCAGGGTAACATCGTGTCGACGACGGTCAGCCCATTGCCCGCTGCCACCCCGCAGGTCCTCTCCGTGGAATACTACAACACGGCAGGTGTACGCCTCAGCAGGCCGCAACACGGAATGAATATCGTCAAGACTCATTATCAAGGAGGCCGGACCATTATCCGGAAAGAGATAAGATGAAGAAAATGTTTTGCGTCCTGGCGCTGATGGGACTGGTGGTCTCTGTCGGTGCACAAATAGACGAGCATCCTGTTGACCCCGATGCCAACGACGAGACTCGTGAACTATACCGCTATCTGCGTGATGAAGTATGGGGGAAGAAGGTGCTGTCGGGCTGTCAGGCTGAATGGAACTACAACACCGACGATGCCGAGCGCATCAAAGACGCCTGCGGCAAGTACCCGAAGGTGAACGTGTTCGACTTCCAGCACTTCGACCAGTCGTGGATCAACTACCGCACCACCACCGCCAAGCGGTGGCACGACGCTGGCGGCATCGTCGCCTTCATGTGGCACATACACATGCCGCTCAACGCCTTTGCCGAGCAGAAGAGCGACTGGGAGGGCTTCTACATTCACGGTGATAAGCCGTGCCACATCCTGCCCTCACGGTGCGCCACCGAAGGAACGCTGGAGAACCGCATCTTCCGCCGCAAGCTGGAGGGTGTGGCCAGCCTGCTACGCTATTACCAGGGTCAGGGGATACCCATCATCTGGCGCCCCCTGCACGAGGCGTCGGGACGCTGGTTCTGGTGGGGAGCAGAGGACGGTGCGGCCTACAAGAAGCTCTACATCTATATGTTCGATTACTTCCGCGAGGCGGGCATCCACAATCTGCTGTGGGTGTGGACTTCGGAGCTGAACGATGACGACTGGTACCCCGGCGACGAGTACGTGGACATCGTGGCTCGCGACGGCTATCCGCAGAACAACACCACCCACCAGTCGCAGGCCGCCGACTTCCTCAAGCTGCGCAAGGCCCACCCCAACAAGATGACCGCCATGCCTGAGTGCAACAGCGTCCCCTCATGGGAGAACATGCAGCGCGACGGAGCGCTCTGGCTGATGGTGGCTCCATGGTGTGGCGGCGGTGCCTTCGACCACGGCAACACCGCTGACTTCTGGCGTCAGTTCCTTGGAAATGAGAATGTCATTGCAAGGGAATAAGGGGGACGTGCATCAAGGCATGCCGTCTTTCGAGGAGGAGAAGAAAGGGATAGCCCCCTTCGTCCAGCGAAAAGCATTCCTGACTTCATCACTTTTCCGTGCCACATGATGGCACCCACGGTTTTACAGGGGTTTTGAGGGATTTTTCGGGTGTCTTTGGGTGTCGAAAGGCAAAAATTGTGTACCTTTGCACCATGTATCCACGTAAGAAACCCAACCGATCCGGCACGATTAGCGTAGTCGTGGTCAGCAAGTCGCAAGGCAAAATCAGATATGTTCATAACTTCGGCACCGCCCAGACCGACGAGGAGGCAGATGTCTTGATGGAGAATGCCCGTCAATGGATTCGCGGTCATGGTGGCCAGCAGGAACTGGACTTCGAGAATGTGTGTGGCAAGGAGCAGGAGGAGACTGTCCGTGTACTTGACAACATGGACGCCATCCTTATCAACGGTACCCAGTTGCTTCTAAACCGCATATACGACAGCATCGGCTTCAATCAGATTCCGGACGAGATACTCCGCCATCTGGTCATCGCCAGGGTGTCACAGCCCAGGAGCAAGCTTGCGACGGTGGCCTATCTGAAGTCATACTACGACGAGGATGTAGACCTCAACCACATCTACCGCTACATGGACAAGCTCTACAACAGCCAAAAGGAACTGGTACAGCAAATCAGCGTAGAGCACACACGCAAGATTCTGGGTGGTAATATCGGCCTGATGTTCTATGACGTCAGTTATACCGAATAGATTTTTATTCCGAATCAGGAATGTAAGATACTGGCTATGAGCGCATTTTTTGTCCACGATTCGGAATAATGAAGTACGAGGTTCACTGTTTTTTATCTATCAGTGAGCGTAGCCCGCCTTTCACGTTCTTGTACTTGCCTCTGCCATCAGACATTACCGGCTCCCTCTTAGCCATTGCCTCTGCAAGCTCTTCCCTGCTTATACCAAGATAGATCCTTGTAGTTTCTATGCTCTCATGTCCCAAGTAGGCCGATATCTTGGCCAGGTTGATGCCATCCTGGTACATGTGTGTGCAGACTGAGTGACGCAGTTGGTGGGTGTGCAGGTTTTCCGGTATCTCCGGACACTTCTTATGAGCCAGTTTCGCATAGATTTTCAGCCTGCTGTTTATGGCATCGATGCTGACAGGCGTACCCCTGCCCTTTGTCCTGGAATAGAACAGATAGCCTTCTGGCCATGGCTGGTTGCCATGAGTATCCGTAATGTAGGCCTTCAGCAGTTTGACAGTATCAGGGGAAAACAGTAGCGTGCGGTGCTTCTCGCCCTTTCCGCATACAATCACATGGGGTGTCTTGTCGTATAGTGCGAGGTCTCTGATCCTGATGCACCGCACCTCACTGACTCTGGCTCCCGTGTCGTACATGACCGTAAAGAACACCCTGTCCCGGTAAGAAACATTGTCTACTGGCTTCATGGCAGAAAAGAGTACGGCTGTGGCATGCTTGCTAAGCCCTTCCACTTGTTTTCCGCGTCCCCTCGTCAGTTTTTTGATGTCCATGGCATCAATGTAATACGGGAGGAACAGGGCATTCCTTGAAGACAGGTATTTAAGCAGGGAGCGTATGCAGGAAAGGCGCAGGTCACATGTCCGCTTCGAGTTCTTCCTCTCGCCGTGTGCCTCGCTGATCCATTCCTCTATCCACTGCTGCCGGAAGCACTCCTCGTCAATCGTTGTCTCCGTCACCTGCTTGTTCTTTTCCAAAAAGTCCAGATACAGCGACAGGGACGACTCGTAGCTGTCAATAGTATGCCGGCTCCTGAAGCGGGTGCCCGGCAGGTAGACTCTAAGCCAGTCGGACATCATCGCCGGCAGCTCTCTGGTATTGCGCTTGATCTTCATGTCCGTAATCCTAATATTCACCAGAGATGACATTCCTGAAGGTCTCACCCTTGTCCGCCACGATGCCCTCAGCCATCGCCGGGGTATAGCTGTAATAGTACATCGTGCTCTCAAGGGTGGCGTGTCCCATACTCCTGCTGAGGTAGACAAGACGCTTGTTGAAGGAGTCGCTGTCCGCAGGCCAGCTGTTGATGTTGGCTACTGCATAGTGGTGACGCAGGCTGTAAGGTACGGCATGACCGCCGTTAAACCTGTACCACATGCGCTCAAAATTCCAGTCAAGCCATGTGGAGGAGTAGTATGCGTCCTTCTCGTTTGCGAAGAAGCACTTCCTGCCGGGCATGGCCGAGTTCATGAATTCATCGTATCGTGTCAGGTATTCCTGCATGGACGGATGGAGTGCCACCCGGTGCTCATGGTGTCCCTTGGATCTTCTTATGTCTATCACTCCATGCACAAGGTCTACATCCTCGCGATCCAGCATCCTGACCTCCTTGGTGCGCATCCCGGAGGAGTACATCAGGCGGAAGAGGGCCGGCACCGTGGCCTGCCGCATCAGGGTGGCCTTTGACTTGTGTTCCCTTGCGATGTTGTCGCATGCAATGAAGAGATTCCTCAGCTCCATGTCGGTGAAGGCGTGCGGTATCGGGCGAGTGCCGTCACCGGTAGGAATGTCTGGCGCTTTCAAATGTGTACCTAGAGTGTTGTTCGCATATCTGCACAGACCGGAAAGGAACGCCACACGTTTGCCGCAGGATGTCAGGCGCTCCGAGTCCTTTTTCAAGCTCCATCCGTCTATGTCTGACTGGGTGGGGACGGCTCCGCTTCCATGCTCCTTACAATACAGGTCAAAAGATTTCAGTGCATACCCGTAGACTTGGCACCAGTGCTGCGATGCCCTCTGGAAGGCAGCAAAATCCTCAAACAGCTGACTGCATTGGCTGACATAACCGTCTGGAAAGGCATTCCTTGGCTTCTTTTGGGGAGGATACCCTTCCGTAACACGCAGTCCGTATCTTGACAGTTCCTTGTTAATCTTGTCCTTGTGCGTCATGCGCTTACGGTACTGAGTGCGTGTCTCGCCTTCCATCGGCAACGACCATCTGTCAATGATATCCTGTGTAAGAGGCATGCCGGGATATACAGTACTGCAGTATTCGTCCAGTGAGCAGAGGACGCGGTGTATGCCAGGATCCACCCCGTCCGTGTCTGCAAGCTTTTCCGTAACATCATGCAGAAGGCCGCTCCAGCTGCTCTGATACTCCGCCATGTGTGCATGGGCCGGACTGCAGTCACTGAAAACTTCAATGCTAAGTGCGCATGAGCGCAGATGCTCTATGTCCGCATCAATGTAGCTGTTAAGGGACGCGAAGGACGAGTGGCCAAGCAAGGCAGACACCGTCTCGCCAGGCACGTCCTTGGAGACGAGGTCCGAGGCAAAGGCATGGCGGAACAGATGCAAGCCGCGCCGTCCTGCTTCTCTTCTTATACCTGCAGCATCCATGATGCTACCGGCCACGTTTGCCATGCTGCCTGCACAGAGGCGTCTGTTGGGCACCTGACTCGTCAGGAACACGTGCTCGTCAGCACTCGCCGGTCTTCCTTTCTCCACGTATTCACAGATGGCATCGCGCACTATGGGACGAAGCGGCAATGTCAGTGGCAGCTTGGTCTTCTGCTGGGTAGTGATGTTAATCCGGCAGTGGTCCAAATCGATATCATCCAGTGTCAGGTTGGCTATCTCACTGCTGCGCAGTCCTGTGTAGTAAGCCAGTATTCCTATTGCCTTGTCCCGCAGTGTGAGAGAAGAGCCTGCCAAGACTCCCTCGATGCCGACACGCTCCTCGGGTTTCAGATAGTCGAAATTCTTCTTGAAGTCAGGAACGGGAGGGAGATACGAAAGGACTGTGGCACACCAGGGGTCACTGTCTGCATTGGCAGAAAGGAACAGGCTCACCTGGTACCTTTGGGCACTGTTCCGGAGTGATTTCTTCCCGTCGTGGAAGTACTCCAGGACAACATGCTGCTTGTCTGCCGACTCGAAGGTACTGTGTCCATGCTGTTGAAAATAAAGGCAGAACACCGAAGCGGCACTCTTTACACTCTTGATAGTCCCAGATTCGTACCCACCCGAAGCCCTGCATTCCACAAGACTGTTATCTACGAGTCCCCTGTAATACGGGTTTAACTGACTGTAGCTTGACTGATCCAAGAAACCGCTCCTATAGGAGTAATCCCTATGGAACTCCCCGGTCTCAACAAAATGCTTCAAGGCTCCGAGACAAGTCTTAACCTCCGGCATAGAGCGGGCTGAGAGTTTCCCCTTAAGGTGTTCATAATAGTCCTCAAAGGAATTGAACCTTGACGAATGTGCCTCACTGAGGAGGCGGTTGATTACCCATCGGTACTTTTCGATGGTAGACTCCGCATAGCCTCTCCCGCTTAACAATGCAAGGAATTGCGGATACATCTCCTTTACTCTTGATAAATCCATAAGCATAATATATATATTGTGAAAAGACAGCTGAGCACATCCCAGCTGTGCCACAATATAATTATTATGCCTAATAATGCAAGTATATACTCCTTATTTTCAATGAATCATCTCCTTAATTCGGAATAAAAATCTATTCGGTATAAGTCATGTCGTAGAAGCAAACCGTCACCTCGCCGCCCACGACCTTCTTCGTATGCTCGTAGGATATCTGCTCGACAATGGTCTTGTAGTCCTGTCCCTTCTTCTGCCCGGCATCGCTTTTCCTGCCCTCATCGGTACCAGGGACATTCTCACCTTTCTTCTCCACCACTTCCTCTTCGTCTTCCTCTGGACGATAGCAGAGATTGTCAAGGAAACGGTAGACTTTGCTCAGGCTGTATCTCACATGAAGGTAGCGTTCCAGATAGTCCACGGTCTTCAGCTTGCTGCCGGGGTTGAACAGGCGGCAGATGACCATGTGGCGGAACAACTCGCTTGGTATCTTGTCATAGCCGATTCTGTCAAAGAGCCTGCCAAATACCAGTTCAGGCCCAATCACCTGTATCTGCGAATTGTTCAGCTGGCCGAGAAAACGCTCAAAGCCAATCTCCTCTTCATCAATACCTGGCAGCAGAGGTTCGTGGTGGCGGTTGATATAGTCGCGCCCCTCTGCCATAAGACGCTCTATCTCCTTCGGATCTTTGCTGGAACCGATGGACTTGATGACCTTCTGCCTGCGGCTCCTGGTCTTTGCCACCACTTGGACACTGACCGAGCCAGACTTGTTGGGTTTCTTGCGTACAAACATGCTGCAAAGATAGTGCGGGACACCCAAAAATCCAAATTTTCAGGAACTTTTCTACTGAAAATCAGCCATTTATTTTTTTTAGAGTTCAAAAGTGGCGAAAACAGGAATACTGCCGCTCACATAATTTCGCTGCCGACTATGAACCGTTCTTCAATAAATGGACTGACGAGGAGGCTGCTAACACAGCCATCACGCTCTGCCGGATGGTGGACAAGATGATGATGAGTTATCAGAAAAAGAAAGAAACGGAGTTCATCACCGAGGGCGGTATCCGAGAGCGCATGACCGCCGCACGACTGAACTACCGAACCAACCAACGGGAGACTATTGAGGCCCTCCAACGGCAGGTGCAACAACTCATAACCGAAAACAATCTGCTAAAAGCGGAAATCAACAGAATAAAGGGGGGAAAGGAATGAGAGAGGGATGGACATATAAGAGATTGGGAGAGGTCTTTGACCTGCAAATGGGCAAGACTCCAGACAGGAAAAACCAGCAATTCTTCGGGGGTGATAATGTTTGGGTGTCTATTCGTGATATGGTAGGCAAAGAGATAGATGATTCAAATGAACACATATCGGATGCCGCTGTGGCTTCCTCGAATATACGCAAGGTCAAGAAAGGGACGGTTATAATGAGTTTCAAACTGACAGTAGGTAAGTGCGCTATTGCCGCGAGAGACCTTTATACCAATGAAGCAATCATGGCCTTCAACCTAAAAGAAGGCCGTGGCACCCGGCTCTCGGAAAGCATCTTCGGCTACGGACAGGACAAAACGGAGTTCTACATCTTCGACTGGTGAAGCACCTGGAGAGCGTGCAGTCGAAGAAGTTCACGCTGAACATCGAGGACATCGTTACCGATGGTGGCGAGACCGAGACCGTCAGCCTGAGTGGCAACACCTACCGCCAGCGTGTCATCGACTACATCCGTGAGCACCGCGACGATGAGGTGTTCCGCAAGATTTTCCGACTGGAACAGCTTACGCCGGATGACATCTGCCAACTGGAGCATGTCATGTGGGAAGAGCTGGGCACCCGCGAGGACTACAACCGCTACACGCAGTCGGACTCGATGAACGTGGCCATGTTCATCCGCTCGGTCATCAAGGTTGACCGTCAGGTGGCTTTGGAGAAGTTCACTCATTTCCTGAACGGCTCTACGCTGAACGCCCGCCAGATGGAGTATCTGAAGAGCATCATCGCCTATGTCTGCGAAAACGGTGACATCGAGCCGCAGACGCTGATGAGTGTGCCGCCTTTCAACGACATCAACATCATCGACCTCTTTGATGACAAGGCCGTCCACGTCGGCAAATACGTGAATATGCTACATACATTGATAACAGCTTAACCCAACTTTGACCCCACTTGTCAAAAGTTTGGAAAATTTTGAGGTATTTTGAGCAGTATTGCCCTTCAGGATGCCTTTGTTTACGTGTTTTTTTGTTTGGAATCTGATTTGTAGTACCCAGAAATTTCGCAGGAAAGTGTTACCTTTGCACCCGCAATGCACTTCATCAGCGAGACGAGATACAATCCGAGGACTCAAAGCGACGACTGCTACTACCGCATCAAGGAGT
>JAEEGG010008446.1_pt1 | contig 23345 bp, 16 predicted proteins | sample 9134161 | NCBI WGS metagenome assembly JAEEGG01 (sample SAMN16246543, study PRJNA631951) | gut metagenome | biome: gut microbiome; feature: rumen; material: CR-attached | host: Bos | place: Iran: Karaj | collected 2018-10
ATACCCAAGCACTCATACATTATTATATAATATACAAGCACTCGCTTCTTGTACTACTTCTGTCTATGTAAATCTTTCAAAGAACTCTTTCTTCATGCCCCCGCACTGATTTTTTGCGCGAAAGCGGATGCAAAGGTACTACATTTTTTAATACCCTCCAAATTTTTCGAAGACTTTTTTTTAAAAACCCCAAAAGTTTTCGGGATTATTGACAAAACAAAAGACCTACACCTTATTAATATATAAAAACTACTCGAAAATTTCCTCAATTTCGTTGTCACCGAGTGCGTCATCGATATACGAACAGGGGTTATATCCTTCGGGCATGTCGAAGACAGCACTTTCGTTGATTCCAAGTTGAGGATCGGCGTAAACTTTTTGCATATAGTAGGCAAAAACCGGCAATGCCATCGTAGCGCCCTGCCCCATATCCATCGAATCGAAATGGATGTCGCGATCATCGCCTCCCACCCAGCAAACGCTGACAAGCGAAGGTGTCACGCCAACGAACCAGGCATCACTATTATTATTGGTCGTACCAGTCTTACCACCAATCTCACCTTTCATATTATACTTATGACGGAGTCTTCCAGCCGTACCGCCATCCACAACAGCCTTCAACATATAGAGCATCTTGTTGGCACTCTCCTCGCTAATCACCTCATTCATTCGCGGCTGGAATCGTGCAATCAGATTGCCTTCTCCATCTTCAATACGTGTCACGAACATGTGAGCAGCACGAATACCGTGATTCACAAAAGCCGTATAGGCACTGGCCATCTCGCCAACGGTAATCTCGCAGGGGCCGAGACAAAGCGCCATCGAAGGATGAATATCGGGATTGCTGATGCCATACTGTCTGAGCAGATCCACAAAAGCCTGCGGGTTCAACTTACTCATCAGATAGGCAGAAATCCAGTTATTAGACTGCTGGAGTCCCCATTTCAAGGTCACCATCTGACCATATCTAGAACGGCCACTGTTTCGCGGTGTCCATGGTTTGCCTGCCACCATATAAGTCTGCTGCACATTCGGTGCCTCATCGCAAGGAGAGAAACCATTCTCCATTGCCAATGAATAAAGAAGCGGCTTGATGGTAGAACCCACCTGACGACGACCTTCCATTGCCATATCATACGCAAAATGAGAGAAGTTCAATCCACCAACATAAGCCTTTACATGACCATTCTGAGGACAGATGCTCAGGAAACCTGTGCGAAGGAAGGATTTGTAATATTTTATCGAATCGATTGGCGTCATTATCGTATCCAGTTCCCCATGATAGGTAAAGATAGACATACGCACAGGCGTATGGAACGACTTCTGTATTTCTGCGTCAGAAGCATTATTCTCTTTCAGCGCGCGATAACGTTCACACTGACGAACGGATCTCATCAGAATTTTCTGCACTTGGGATACTGAAAGATCCTTGGAGAAGGGTGCATTGGGTTTCTTGAGATTAGCTTTGTCGAAAGCAGGCTGGAGATATTTTGCCACATGCTTCTCGACGGCCTCCTCAGCATATTTCTGCATGCGCGAGTCGATGGTAGTATGCACGCGAAGGCCATCGGTATAGATACTGTAAGGCTCACCATTTTTCTTCTTGTTTTTGTTACACCAACCATACAAAGGATCTGATTCCCAATTAATTGAGTCAACGTAGTATTTAACCATATTCCAAGAAGCATACATTACTCTTTCCGGTTTTCTGGCCATCAGGTAACGACGTAGGAAATCACGGAAATAAGTTGCAATACCATCCTTATGATCGCTCACATGGAAATGCAACTGGATGGGTTCTGCACTGTACTTGTCATAGTCGGTCTGAGAGAGACAACCAGCTTTTACCATTTGTCCAAGTACCACATTACGACGCTCACGGCTACGTTCCGGATTTCTTACAGGATTATAGTAAGAAGGATTCTTACAGAGGCCTATCAAGGTAGCTGCTTCATTAACCGTCAGATCCTTAGGTTCCTTACTGAAATACGTATTCGATGCCGTCTTGATACCGACCGCATTATGAAGGAAGTCAAAATAATTCAAATACATAGTAATAATCTCATCCTTCGTATAATTGCGTTCCAGCTTGACGGCAATTACCCACTCGATAGGCTTCTGCAACACACGTTCCATTGTGGTCTTGGCATGTTCTGAATACAACTGTTTAGCCAACTGCTGGGTAATAGTAGAACCACCACCCGCGCTCTTCTGCCCCAAGATACCACGCTTAATGACAGCACGCGCCAAGGCATAGAAATCGATGCCGGAGTGTTCGTAGAAACGAACGTCTTCTGTGGCCACAAGTGCCTGAACCAAAGATGGCGACAGTTTTGTATAATCCACCAACACGCGGTTCTCACGGTTGTAGTTCCACGTACCAAGCAATTTTCCATCAGATGAATACACCTGTGTGGCATAACGGTTGATTGGATTCTGCAAATCCTCAATGGGCGGCATATAGCCAATCCATCCTTGGTCAATCGCATAAAATGCAGTAGCAGCACCCAGCACTACCAATATCAATAACGTCCATAAAAAACGCACAAACCACTTCATCATAAGCCCAAAAATTCGTCTCTTTTAATTATCTTGGTGCAAAATTACGATTTTCTTTGAAAATATCGCACGGAAATCAGAAATAATATGTAATTTTGTGCCAACAAAACGAAAATAGTGGATGGAAAAGCATAATTTTGTGACAATTGCCGATCTCACCAAAGAGAAAATCCTCTATATGATTGAGATGGCAGAAGAGTTTGAGAAGCACCCTAATAGGGAATTACTAAAGGGGAAGGTGATTGCGACACTTTTCTTTGAGCCCTCGACCCGTACCAGGCTGTCTTTCGAGACTGCAGCCAACCGTCTTGGCGCACGTGTCATCGGATTCGCTGACCCCAAAATCACCAGCGGTACAAAAGGTGAGACGCTGAAAGATACGATTCTGATGGTCTCTAACTATGCTGATGTTATCGTTATGCGCCATTATATTGAGGGTGCGGCAGTCTATGCCTCCGAGGTAGCCCCCATTCCTATTGTCAACGCTGGCGACGGAGCTCACCAGCACCCCTCGCAATGCATGCTCGACCTTTATTCGATTTATAAGACACAGGGTACGCTCGACAACCTTAATATATATATGGTGGGTGATTTGAAGTATGGCAGGACGGTTCACTCCCTGCTGATGGCCATGCGCCATTTCAACCCGACATTCCATTTCGTGGCCCCAAAGGAACTGGCTATGCCGAAAGAGTACAAGCTCTATTGTGACGAGCACGGCATCAAATACCAGGAGCATACCGCCTTCAACGATAAGGTCATCGCCGATGCTGATATTCTCTATATGACACGTGTTCAGAAAGAGCGTTTTTCGGATCTGATGGAATACGAGCGCGTAAAGAATGTGTATGTACTCAACAACGAGATGTTGAAAAGCGCCAAACCTAACATGAAGATTCTCCATCCCCTACCCCGCGTTAATGAAATCGCCTATGATGTGGACGAGAATCCCCATGCTTATTATATCCAGCAAGCAGGCAACGGTCTCTTCGCTCGTGAAGCCATCTTCTGCGACGTACTCGGTATCACGCTTGACGAAGTGAGAAATGACAAGACTATTATCGATTGATTTCAGACAACCCAGAATACTCAGAATATGAACAAGAAAGAACGTTTGGTTGCCGCTATTGAGCACGGCACCGTCATCGACCACATACCCACTGCCAAGACCTATCAGGTGGCTAGTCTTTTAGGCCTCTTCGACCTGAAGACCCCTGTCACCATCGGTTTCAATTATCCCTCGCAAAAAGTGGGTAGCAAAGGCATCATCAAGGTGTCGGATAAGTTCTTCACCGACGACGAGATTTCCCGTCTTTCCGTGGTGGCACCAAATGTCATCCTCAGTATCATCCGCGATTATGAGGTTGTGGAGAAGAAGGCCGTCGTGACACCCGATGAAATCAAGGGCATCGTGAAGTGCAATAATCCCAAATGTGTGACTAACAACGAGCCGATGGCCACCCATTTCCATGTGGCAGATGGCATCCTGACTTGTCACTATTGCGAGAAAGAACAGGATATCAATAAGGTAGAATTAGTATAAACCCAATAAACAAAGACAATGAACAGAGACAACACAATCTTTGAGTTGATTGAGAAAGAGCATCAGCGTCAGTTGAAAGGCATTGAGCTGATTGCCAGTGAGAATTTCGTAAGTGATCAGGTGATGGAAGCTATGGGCTCCTATCTGACTAACAAGTATGCCGAGGGCTATCCTGGACACCGTTACTATGGCGGCTGTCAGGTGGTTGACGAGGTGGAGCAATTGGCTATCGACCGTGTGTGCAAACTCTTCGGTGCTGAATATGCCAATGTGCAGCCCCACTCAGGTGCTCAGGCTAATGCTGCCGTATTGCTCGCAGTGCTGAAGCCCGGTGACACCTTCATGGGACTGAACCTTGATCACGGTGGCCATCTCTCTCACGGCTCACACGTGAACACCAGTGGTATCATCTACAACCCCATCGGCTATAATCTGAACAAAGAGACAGGTCGTGTGGATTACGACGAGATGGAGCAGCTTGCCCTCAAGCACAAGCCGAAGCTGATTATCGGTGGTGGCTCTGCCTATAGCCGTGAATGGGACTACAAGCGTATGCGCGAGATTGCCGACAAGGTTGGCGCTCTTCTGATGATCGATATGGCCCACCCCGCAGGTCTGATTGCAGCCGGACTGCTGGAGAACCCCGTGAAATATGCCCACATCGTGACCTCTACTACCCATAAGACCCTACGCGGTCCGCGTGGCGGTATCATCCTAATGGGTAAGGACTTCGACAATCCTTGGGGCTATACCACACCTAAGGGCATCGTCAAGAAGATGTCGGCCCTGCTCAACTCCGCTGTCTTCCCCGGACAGCAGGGTGGGCCGTTGGAGCATGTCATCGCCGCCAAGGCCGTTGCCTTCGGTGAGGCGCTGCAGCCTGAGTTCAAAGAGTGGGCCAAGCAGGTTCAGAAGAATGCCAAGGTGCTGGCAGAGGAACTGGTAAAGCGCGGCTTCGGCATTGTCAGCGGTGGTACCGACAACCACTCGATGCTCGTCGATCTCCGTTCGAAGTATCCCGACCTGACTGGTAAGGTGGCTGAGAATGCCCTTGTTGCAGCTGATATCACGGTAAACAAGAATATGGTACCGTTTGATAGCCGCTCGGCTTTCCAAACCAGTGGTATCCGTCTTGGCACACCTGCCATCACTACCCGTGGTGCCAAGGAGGATTTGATGGTTCAGATTGCTGCCTGGATTGAGGAAGTTCTGAATGATCCTGAAAACGAAGAGGTCATCGCTTCCGTTCGTAAACGCGTCAACGAGAAGATGAAAGACTATCCGCTCTTCGCATACTAAGAAGATTAAGCCCCACCGTTTGGTGGGGCTTATTTTTTATTTCATTTCAGCGTTGAAATGATTGATAGCTTGTCGGAACAAATGTCGACGAGTATTACCACCGAAGATACTATGATTGCGATTGGTATAGACCAACTGATGGAAATCCTTATCGGCCTGCACCAAAGCCTCTACATATTCAGCCGTATTCTGATAGTGTACATTGTCGTCTGCCAGACCGTGACAGAGCAACAATGCTCCACTCAGATTTGAGGCGCGGGCGATGGGATTCACCTCGTCATAACCTTTGGGATTCTCCTGAGGCGTACGCATATACCGCTCTGTATAGATGGTGTCATAGAAGCGCCAATTGGTGGGTGGTGCGATGGCCACGCCAGCCTTGAAGACCGGGCGCCCTTCCGACATCGACATCAGTGTGTTCCAACCACCATACGACCAGCCCCAGATGCCGATGCAATTCTTGTCGACATATGACTGCTGTCCCAGCCAGATAGCCGTCTCCACCTGATCGCGTGACTCCAGTTCACCAAGCCGCAGATAGGTGCATTTCTCAAACTCAGCCCCACGGCCGCCAGTGCCACGATTATCGACACAGACACAGAGATAACCCTGCTGACAGAGATACTGTTCCAAGAGGGCACCATTACCGCTCATGCCGATACCCCACTGGTTGAGCACCTGCTGATTGCCAGGACCACCATACTGATACATAATCACAGGATATTGCTTCGAAGGATTAAAGTCGGCAGGCTTCACCATCCAGCCATTGAGCGTCACACCCTCAGAGGTTTTAAACTGAAACATTTCTTTCTTACCGAGGTCAAACATCGCCAAACGCGCCTTGAGTTCGTGGTTGTCGATGAGTGTCTGCAGGACCTTACCATTGTTCTGGCAGAGTACATACTGCAAGGGGTTATCCAGATTGCTCCAGATATGGATGAAATATTTGAAGTTCGTGCTGAAGATGGCATTGCTGACACCTGCCTTCTGCGTCAGTGTCTCAATCTTGCCATTCTGATGCGCCACCATCACCTGCTGTTCCGTCGCACCTGTAGGATTGGCTGCAAAGTAGACATCTCCCGTCGCATCATCCACACCATAGACTTGCTTCACTACATAACGGTCGTTGACAATCTGACGCAGCTGTTGACCATTATGGTTGTAGAGATAGAGATGGTTATAGCCATCACGCTCGCTGGGCAGGAGGATATATTTGTCGCTGATCTGCACATCCTCGAAGGTCTCTTCTTTTACATACTTGTCGACCTTGTCCTCAATAATGAGTTTCGCCACCGTCGAGAGCGGATTAGCCATATAGATCTTCAGATCGTCCTGATGTCGGTTCAAGGTGAAAATCATGATGCGTGTCGGATCGTTGGTCATCTTGATGCGGGGGATGTAGCCGTCGGCTTCCAAAGGCAGGTCGATTGTGCGTGTCTGATGACTCTTGATGTCATACGAGAGCACCTTCACCTTGGCATTCTGTTTACCTGGTATAGGATACTTATAAATGTAGAAGCCGGGATAATCGCGATACGCTTCCTGCTCAGGAGCCAGTCCCTTGAACAACTGCATGGAATATTGTGGCACATCGGTCTCGTCGTAGCGGATCCAGATAATCTGCTTGGAGTCAGCTGAAAACACCATCGATGAATTAGTCGAGAATTCCTCCTCGTAAACCCAATCCGGTATGCCATTGATAATCTCATTGCGCTTGCCGTCCTTCGTCACCTGACTCTCCGCATTGTCATAAAGCAACTTGACCAGGTAGATGTTATTGTCGCGGACGAAGGCAATCTGATTACCGTCGGGCGAGAACACAGGTGTCTGCTGAGGACCGCCATCACTAAGCGGCTCCAGTTTGTTGTTCTGAATCATAAAGATGTAATACTCCGCCGTGAACGATCGACGATAGATTGATTTGGTGTTCGTCTGAATCAACAACCGACGTCCGTCCGGACTCACGATATAACCCTGCACACGACCAATCTGAGCACCTCTGGCCGTCGCAGCATCGAACAAAACGCCCACCTGCTTGCCAGTCTTAAAGGAATACGTGACGATACGCTTACCATCGGCACTAATCTGTGCATAGGTCTCGCCATCAGCCATCGGATGCACTTCCGACAATGTCTCCTGACGGAACTCTCCGCGTGTGATATCGCCTAAGTCCAGTTTCTCACCCGCCATGATGCAGACAGACGACATCAGCAGGGCGGCACCAATCAATGAAAGTCTTATATTTACCATAGATATAATTGATTTTTCTGTTTGATTGTGCAAAGATAGCGATTTTTTCCTTAACTTTGCACGCTGATGGAATTAAATAAAGTGAATACACCTTATTATTATGATTACGGCACGTGGATTCGCAGCCGTTTCCCTTTCCGTGTGCAGAAGATTTCCATCGATGCCGGCTTCACCTGTCCCAACCGTGACGGCCGTCTATCCACGGGTGGCTGCATCTACTGTGACAACCGCACCTTCAACCCCGCCTATTGTCAGCGCCAAGATAGCATCACCCTTCAGTTAGAGGCCGGCAAACAGTTCTTTGCACGCAAATATCCCGAGATGAAGTATCTGGCCTACTTCCAGGCTTATACCAATACTTATGCCTCCATCGATCACCTCCGCAAGCTCTACGAAGAGGCTTTACAGGTGGAAGACGTTGTAGGCATCGTCATCGGTACACGTCCTGACTGCGTGTCCGACGCACTCCTCGACTATCTTGAAGCCCTGAATCAGCGTTGCTTCCTCATCGTGGAATACGGTGTAGAGAGTGCCAACGACGAGACGCTGCGACGCATCAACCGCGGTCACACTTCCGAGCAGTCGCGTGTGGCTATCGAAAAGACCCACCAAAGAGGTATCCTCACAGGCGCTCACATTATCTTAGGACTGCCTGGAGAAGATGCACATGAGAATCTCCGTCAGGCAAGCATCATTTCTGCACTCCCCATCGACATCCTGAAGATCCACCAGATGCAGATCATCCGAGGCACCCGTCTGGCAGATGAATACACAAAGCAACCCTTCCACATCTATAGCGTCGATGCATATATCCGACTCGTCGCTGCCTACATACAACGACTCCGAAAGGATTTGGTGCTCGAGCGCTTTGTCTCACAGTCACCAAAGAATATGCGCATTGCACCTCACTGGGGACTGAAAAACCATGAATTTACTGACCTTCTGAATAATTATCTGAAAGAAAACGACATCCACCAAGGCGACCTATTGGAATAGCCGATAATCATTGTTGGCCAACAAGTCTACTGGTGTCAAATTCTTATTGTTTTTCATATATTCATCCACGCGACTCACAAAGACGTTATCGAAAACGACACGGCCCACCGCCTGGTTCACGACCCACTGAATCTTCGCCATGTGGACATCGCGGTCTTCCTGCGACAGCTGACGGTCGAAGGGCATCGGATAAAGGCTCAACAGGTAGAAGCCGATACAGTCGGGCACGATATACTGGCGCTGCATCATCTGTTTCTGCTCCTGCGTATAGCCGTAGTTCTCATTCTGATAAAGGGCATAGTCGGCACCCAGGTACTTGTCGAGACAGATGCCTATCTGACCGTTACCCACGATGACGCTCTGATCCAATGAGCCTATCTGCGCATAGACCACGGGAATCTCGATATTCGGCAAACACTGTAGCAGATACTGAAAGGCTGTGGTCAGTTCCTGGTTGATGTCGTCCATACTGGCATACTGCTGCTCAGCCTCATTGATCAGCATCTGGAGCGTGGAGTCCTGATAGAATCGCAGGAATTTCATGCTGATATCCGTCTCGTTCACCTTACCGATTCGGAGCACATCCTCTATCAAGGTGCGCGTCTGCGTAGGATAGGCAGTGTTCATCTGCTGAAGGGCCGAGAAGTCACCAGTCGTCAGATAAAGACTCTGGATTCGGTCGTAGCGATCGACGACAATCTCCATGTCCGACTCATCGGACTTGAGTTGCCATTCACACCCGATACAACCAAGCATCGTCAAAAACAATATGAAATATATCTTACGCACTAACGGCAAGTCTGAGTTTTACAATTCTTTAAAATTTCTGCAAATTTACTAAAAATTATTTTCAAATCCAAATTTTAACCTAATTATTTTAAAAATAATACCAGAAAGTGCACAAATTTGTTTATTTGTGTAAAAACAGGAGGTCATTTTCCGACTTTTTGTGTACTTTTGTAATCTACTAAAACAAAGCGATATGAAAACAAAGCGAATACTCTCCTTATTGTTTATGTTGCCCTTGGCAGCTGTTGCCCAGCAGACCTTCACGGTCAGTGTTAGCAATTCATCAAAATCGGTTCGCAACGATGAGCCGGTCGTCATCAACATTGCCCCCTATGGCGACATCCGTTCAGCCCTCGTCACCGTCGACGGCCAGGAGATACCCTGCCAGCTCGACGACCTCAATCAGGATGAGACCTTCGACGAGCTCTGTTTCCTGGTCAATCTTCAGGGCAACGAGAAGAAGCAGTACACCGTGACGCTCCTCACCGAGGGTGAGCCACGTCCCTACCCTGCTCGTGTCTTCGCAGAGATGGTGCTGAGTAACAGCAAGGACAAGAACCTGAAGAAGAACCAGCAGAACAATTATATCGAGTCGATCACCGCTCGTGGCGATGCCGCCTACACTTATAATATCCAGCACCACCATGGTGTCGACTTCGAAAGCGAGCTCAATGGCATCCGCATCTATTTCGACGAACGGCAGACGCTCGACCTCTATGGCAAGTTCAAGAAACAACTGGAATTGAAAGAGACGCAGTTCTATACCGACAAAGATCAGAAAGCAAAGGGCTACGGCGATGATGTGCTCTGGGTGGGACAGACCTTTGGTCTTGGTGCCTTCAGAGGGTGGAACGGTAAGGAGCCCACACTAGTGGCGCCCGTCAGGAGCCGCACACAGCGCATCATCTCTTATGGGCCGTTACGCACCATCGTCGAGGTCATCGATAAAGGCTGGCAGACGGATGTTGCCAAAGCACCTCTGAACATGACCCTTCGCTACACTCAATATGCTGGTCATCGCGATACCGATGTCGACGTGTTCTTCAACCGTCCTGTGGCCGACTACCAGTTCTCTACGGGCATCATCAACGTCAAGAATTCCGTCGAGTTCAGCGACAAGAAGGGTCTGCGTGCCTGCTGGGGTACTGACTGGCCATCAAACGATACCATCAACTTCAAGCGCGAGACCGTCGGTCTAGGCATCTACATCCCCATGAAATATGTGCGCAGAGAGGAGCCGGCCAATAAGGATAACTATGCATACGTCGTCGGAACACCCGACAAGCACCTGCAATACAAGGTCATCTATTGTTCCGACAACGAATCGTTCGGCTATCACAGTGCCAAGGAGTGGTTTGCGTTCCTGACGGAATGGAAGAAGGAAGTCGAAAAGCCTATTCAGGTAAAGTACTAAAAGTTTTCCGTCCCTTCACATAATATTGCCAGAGCAGGGAGAACATCTTCCGCTCTGGTTTTTTATTGGCCACACGACTGGCCTGAATCGTCTTTCGGTCTGCCTCAAAATCCTTCCGCCACTGCTTGAAAGCGCGACGCGCACGGTAGATAGCCTTGAAATCGCCCAGGTTACGATTCAGGATCAGCGTTTCCCAGGCAGCCAGATAGTCCAGCCACCAGCGCCAGCGCATCACCGCCTGTAGTTCCTCCTCAGGCAGACACTTATAGAGCATCGTCAGATTATTGCGGAAATTCAGGAAGGTCTTCATCGGATTGCTCTTTGGCAATGTTCCGCCACCAACGTGATACACATAACTATCTGGTACACACACGATTCTTCTTTCACGGATTCGCAGTCGCCAACAGAGGTCTATCTCTTCATTGTGCGCAAAGAACCGTCCGTCGAGGCCACCGACCTCCCAATAGTCCTTCGAGCGAATCAGCAGTGCAGCGCCCGTCGCCCAATGGCAGTCCGTCTGATGATCATACTGCCCGTTATCACGCTCCACCGTTTCAAAAATGCGGCCTCGACAGAAGGGATAACCCAGTCGGTCGATAAATCCTCCACTCGCGCCAGCATATTCAAATGCATCGCGATCATAGATACTAAGCAACTTCGGCTGGCAAGCAGCGATGTCCTGATGAGCATCCAACAGTTCCAACATCGGTGTCAGCCAATGATGGGTTACCTCGATATCGGAATTCAGCAGAAGATAGTAGTCTGCCTCAATCTGATGCAAAGCCTTATTGTAGCCCTCAGCAAAACCCCAGTTCTTTTCAAGTTCTATCAGCCTGACTTGTGGGAAATGCGTCCTCAGCATCGCCAGCGAATCGTCGGTCGATGCATTATCCGCCACATAGACCGTAGCTTCATCCTGCGAATACTGCAACACGGAGGGCAAATAGGCTGAGAGCATCTTACTGCCGTTCCAGTTCAATATGACGATTGCCAGTTTTTCCATACGCGCGTACATTATTTATTATATAAGGGAACAACGGAGCGCCTGCTTATCGTGCGTCAGCTCACCGAGCCTCACTTTCATAATCTGATTGTCCAACGCAGGATCGGCCATCTGTGCTGGCAACTCCACCCGGATATAGTTCTTCGTGAATCCGTGCATCGCCTTACCTCGTGGCGCCTTCTCAAACAGCACCTCAGCCTGTTGGCCAATATGTTTCTGATAGAAGGCGATGGTCTTCTCATCGCTCAGATCCAGCAACCGCTTCGAGCGCAGTTTCTTGTCCTGCTCACTCACGACATAGGATATGCTCAGCGCAGAGGTGCCAGGTCGCTCTGAATAGGGAAACACATGCAGCTGCGTCACATCGAGCTCACTCAAGAACTGATAAGTCTCTTCGAAACACTCAGGCGTTTCACCACGACAACCCACCATCACGTCGACACCGATAAAAGCATCGGGCATCACAGCCTTCACCTTATGGATCTTATCCGCAAACAACTGTCGGTCGTAGTGTCTGTGCATCAGCTTCAAAACCGTGTCGCTTCCGCTCTGCAAAGGGATATGGAAATGTGGCATGAAGGCCCGGCTCTTGGCGCAATAGTCAATCAACTCATCCGACAACAGATCGGGTTCCAACGAACTGATACGATAGCGACTGATACCCTCGACGGCATCCAGTGCCTTCACAAGATCCAGGAACTGCTCACCCGTCGTCTTACCGAAATCACCGATGTTCACACCCGTCAGTACAATCTCCTTGCCCCCCTCGCGAGCCGCCTCTTCAGCCTGTGCCACCAACGAGGCAATCGACGGATTACGACTGAACCCACGAGCGTAAGGTATCGTACAGTAAGTACAGAAATAGTCGCACCCATCCTGCACTTTCAAGAAGAACCGCGTGCGATTACCCCTCGAACAACTTGGTGCAAACGTCTTGATATCCTTCGTCTTCTGTCGAAAAATCACATCTCTACTGCCTCCCGTCTCCTGACTTCTATCTCCTGTCATCCAGGCTTCTGAAAGAAACTGGATAAGATTCGCTTTCTCATTCGATCCCAGCACCAGACTCACACCTTCTATGGCAGCGACCTCGTCGGCCTCCAGTTGAGCATAGCAGCCAGTTACCACCACGAAGGCACCAGGATGCTGACGAACCAGTCGACGGATGGCCTGACGGCACTTCTGATCTGCCACCTCCGTCACGCTACAGGTATTAATCAGGCAGATATCAGCCTTCTCCCCTTTCTCAGCCGTTCTGACGCCCATATCTTGGAGCATCTTGCCGAAAGTAGAAGTCTCGGAGAAATTCAGCTTACATCCAAGTGTGAAATAAGCTGCCGTTTTACCCTGAAAGGCAGAAGTATCAATCATATCCCCAAATGTATCATGTTTGCGAGCACAAAGGTACTGTTTTTTTTCTAAAAAACGTGCATTTTTGGTATATTTTCATATTTGCGCAAAAATTGCACTATTTTTAACATTTCGTAATCGCTTAGTTTTCAGCAATTTACAAAAAAGTTACAAAAAAGACCTAAAAAAAAACAAAAAAAATGATACGCCGTATTAAAAAAATGTCTAACTTTGCAGCGTTTTAATAAACAAATGATTGTTTTACAGATTTAAAAGCATTAGAAAAATGAAGAAATTAGTATTTATGTTCGTAGCTGTTGCAGCTATCTCTTTCGCTTCTTGTGGCCAGCAGGCTCAGCCCGCTCAGGTTGACACCGACACTATCGAGGAGGTTGTTGATAGCGTTATCGACAGCATCGCTGCTGACACAGTTGCTGCTGACACAGTTGCAGCTGCTGAGTAATTCGCAGAAAGAACAAATTGAGAGAATTTGGAGGCCGTTGGACGAGAGTCCAGCGGCCTTTTCATTTATTCAATTATCCCCTATCCTTCACCCAGTAGCACCAGCCGATGCTCTTGCGATCGTTCTCGAACTTGTATTCCGGACGGCTTAGGAACTGGCCTATCTTCACCAGCGTGCCATCGTCTGGCTTGTAGGCACCTTTGAAAGTTGCCTTCAGACGGGCGGAGATGTCCTTCACAGAAATCCAGTAACCGTTCTCCGGATTGGCTTTCGATGAACCTTCGGGCTTCTCGAAGAGCGAGAGCAGCATCTCACCAAGGCCGCTCACCTTCTGGAATCGCAGGTTGTGCTGCATCAGCGCTGCCTCTTCTTCCTTTGTTAGGAAATAGCGCTCACGCTGCTGTTCCACCTCGTATTTCAGCTGGGCATAGAGTTGGCCGTATTCCACAGGCGTCTCGAAGTCGATATTGCCCTCCACGTTGATACAGACAAAGCGACGGCCACCACTGGGATCCGTCAACGGCATCGGCTCGTTGGTGGTGGCGATGAACGAGGCATAGCGACGATGCGAGGAATAGGCCGTTCCGTAAGGCGGACGGTATTTCAAGTCGCTCGTCGACACCAGATACTTCAGCACAATCTGCTGGCGCTGGGTAATCTTGTCGAACTCATCAAGGTTTATCAAGGCAAACGACGTCAGACCTAAGTTCAGGTCGTGCTCGTTCTTGAAGTTGATGCGGTCATTATAGTATTCACGTTGCGCTCTGGGCAACAGGATGCGACAGAAACTGGTCTTGCCACAACCCTGCCTTCCTATTAAAAGAGGTACGAGCGCGTTGCCCGTCAACTGTCCCTTGCCTTTCCACATAGCCACCATCGAGCGCATCCAGATATGAAACAGGTGAGGCCAGTCCTCGTAGTCGGTCTTGACCCTGCGTGCAAGGGCCTCTACCCTATCCTTCCCGTCCCACTTGGGCAGATGCTCCAGGAAGTCGTCCATCGGATCGTAGAGCGTGATATCATTGGAGTTGACATAGCGCATGATATCCTTATCCCAACATTTAATGCCCTGCGACAAAGCCCTGATAGTGATTGAGTTACGCGCCTCGGTGGTCAGATCCTGAAAAGAGAATCCGTGACCCGTCCTCAAACGGTATTCCGCCACACCTCGCATCACGTTCTTGCGGAGTTCGTAGTTGCTGTTCAGGAAGATTTCGATCTTCATCATCAGCAATGTCTCAGGCGGGATGTTCTTCGTGGGACGCACCTGATTCCTCTTTCTATAGTACTGCTTCTCATGCTCCTTCCGATAGGCATTCTCGAAGATCTTCGTCACCACATCGGGATATTTGCCGTATGTGAGGCTCATCAGCGCCTGCCGTTTGGCGAAGGCCATGTCGAGTCCCGTTTCACGACAGTATTCCGCCAGACGGGTGATGATCAGCGTGTCGCTCTCTTCGCTGTCATCATCGACGAGGAGCGTCACATCATCATAAGCCTTCGTGAGGTTGTACTGATAGATGAGACACTGTGCCTGATAACGGTTGCGCCCTGGCACAATCTCATCAGGCAGCATCTCCTTTGGATGAATGGGCTTGAGGGCCTGCTCCAAATCGGAGGTGTCGGTATAGAAAGGCTGCGCCATCGGATTGTAATACAGGTCAGAATCGATGCCAAGGTAACAGGTACGTTCCAGATGCGGTTCAAGCTTGTCGATGGTCACACCGAGCTGGGCATTATACACCATCCGCGCCTTTTCATACAGATTCAGGTGGAACCGCTTGATATTCTCTTCCGCCTCAGGTAGACCACCCTTGAACAGTTCTCCACGACACACAATCTTCACCGATCGTCCGCTGGCTCCCACAAATGCCAACAGAGTTTGGGGCATCATAGCAGCTCCCTGACGGATGGCGACAGCCTCATCATGGCTCGTCAGATTGTTCACCTCCAGGAGCACCAGACCGGTATAGGCTTTGCGGACTTTCTGACGATTGCGGTTCTCCATCACAGAGGCGAAACAGACGCGTGGCACCTTGTCGGTGAAATTGTTCGCACCCCACACGCTGCCATCGTCCTGACGCTTGAGTTCTGTATAGAGCGAGATGCCCATCACCTCCCTCACAGCCTCATAGTATTCACACGTCTGGATCAGACGGACAACTTCGGAGAGCTCTAACACCCTGAGTGTCTTCATGTTACGATAGTTCTTGACGATAGTTACCTTAGTCATATCTTTTGTTTTTAGAATTCACTCTGCAAAGGTAATCAAAACATTTCAAATCCCCAAGCTAAAATGATGAAATATCTATTCACTATTCATTATTTGTAATAATGTGCAGATAATCAGAAAGTTAAGCAATGAATAGTGCCTATGAATAGTGATGCGACTATTCATCATTTCGTGTTTTCCGATGAAAAGCATTCTATTCTTTATCGAGCAGAATTATTGTCACCGAACTAAAATCACATTGGTAACACTTTGTCACAAAGTCTGTGACACTCTATTACAAGATCATTTACAAAGTGTTACAAAAATAGTTACTATAGGGTAACTATCATATTTTTAATAGTTTAAATATATCTTTAACTATAAAAGGTGACATATAATTTATTAATGATGAATAGTTGAAAAAGAAATGATGATACTATTCATTATATAATTAGCTAATAATAAGTGAATTATATATAAAAATGAATAAATGAATAGAGAAAAGTAAAATTTGGAATGAAAGAATTCTGTAGTATCACATATTTTCACTAACTTTGCAAAATAAACGATAAAATCATCTGGAAATGAAGAAAGAAGACAATACACCGAAGACACGCGAACAACTCTTCGCGGAGAAGGCAGAAAAGAGCTATGCCATCTGTTACTCACAGACATGTCCCCTGCGAGTACACTGCCTACGCTCGGAACTGCTCATCTATGTACCCAAAGACCGCCGTATCTCGTCCTGTGTCAACCTCAACAATCCAGCGATGCAGACCGAGACATGTCCTATGTACCGCGACGACCGACCCGTCCGCATGCCCCTTGGCATTGCAAAGATGTACTACGACATGCCTCTGCGCATTGCCCATCCCCTGAAACAGCACCTTATCCAATACTTTAACCGCAAGCGCTACTACGAATACCACAGCGGCTACCGTCCTGTTCCTCCGGAGCACGAACAGTACATCCGCCAGGCCATCCTCCGCTTTGGCTGGCAACAGCCCATCGAGTTCAACGATTACGTTGAGGACTATCTTTGGTAGAACTTAGAGCGTCTTTTCCTTGGTACTGATTGTAGCCAGAGCGCTCTGGATTTCGCTCTTTTGGACAAATTTTGAATGGTTTTACCCATTTTGTAAAGCAAAAAAAGGCGCAAAACTTGGCTGTTTAAAATAAAAGTTGTATATTTGCACCGTTTAAACGAATCAATAACCTCAAAAAAGAGATATGCCAGTTAAAATACTTAGTGTAGACGATGAGATCGATCTCGAGTTGCTGTTAACCCAGTATTTCCGTAGACAGATCCGAAAAGGAGAATATGAATTTAAGTTTGCCCACAATGGACTGGAGGCACTGACCATGCTCCTAAAAGAAAAAGACTTCGATATTATCCTTAGTGATATCAATATGCCCGAGATGGACGGTCTGACGCTGCTGACCAAGATCAACGAGATGCAGAATCCAGCCCTGAAGTGTATCATGGTATCGGCCTATGGTGATATGGGGAACATCCGTCAGGCCATGAACAACGGTGCCTTCGACTTTGCCACCAAGCCCATCGACCTCGACGACCTGAGTGTGACCATCGAAAAGGCCATAGAGCAGATCACCTACATCAAGCAGATGCAGAAAGAGCACACCCAGTTAGAGTCGATCAAGGGCGATCTGGCTGTAGCCCGCGAGATTCAGCAGGCCATTCTGCCACGCATCTTCCCGCCATTCCCCGAGAATGCCGACCTCATGGACATCGCTGCCTCGATGAATGCCGCCAAAGACGTAGGTGGCGACTTCTACGACTTTTTCCGTATCGACGATGACCATATCGGTTTCGTGATAGCCGATGTCAGCGGCAAGGGCGTGCCTGCAGCCATCTTCATGGCCGTGAGCCGCACGCTACTCCGTGCAACAGGCATCAGAGGCGTCAGTTCATCGGAATGTATCACCTACTCGAACACCCTGCTGGAGAAGGAATCAGTGAACAACATGTTTGTAACGACATTCTATGGTATCTACAACATCAAGACAGGCGAAATCAAGTATACCAATGCGGGCCACAACCCGCCCTATGTACTGAAACAAAACGGCACGCTGGAAAGGCTTCCTGTGACGAAGAATATGGCCATCGGTATTTTCGGCGATTTCGAATATACAGAGGATACGCTCCAACTGGAACAAGGCGACACCCTCCTACTTTACACCGACGGTGTGACGGAAGCCATCAACACCTATGAGGAGGAATTCCAGGAGAGGCGTTTGGAGCAGACTCTGAAGAACATGGTGAACCCGGATTGTCAGAAGATGGTCGACACCATCAAGGCCGACGTGAAGGCTTTCGCTAACGGAGCCGAACAGAGCGACGACATCACGCTGTTGGCACTGAAGAGGAAATAAGTGGTGAGAGACAAATAGAAAATCGTTAGGAGTGAATAAGAACACGATTATAACAGGATGCGTAGGGCTACTGTTAGGGGGAGCGGCTGCTGTAGGATTCTGGGGATGGGAGTCAGAGCGTCTGAAAGTGGAAAACCTGGAGAAGCAACTGTCCGCCCTTCGGAAACAGGAGATGCGCTCGGCCATTGATAGAAGCGTGAGTGCCCAGATGGAGGATATTGCCAATGAGCAGCGCAAGATATCTGACGAGAAACGAGAGGAAGCCCTGCAGCAGACACGCATCGCCAACGAGATGCGCCTGCGTTCGGAAGTGGAACGGCAGAACGCCCTCATCGCCGAGAGAAACGCCGTAGCTTCAGAGAAGAAAGCCCTCGAGGCATCGGAAGTGGCTGAAGCCCAGCGACAGATGGCAGAACACCAGCGCATACAGGCAGAATTCTCAAAACGTATGGCCGACACGTTGAGTTATATCGCCTTGGGACGTTCGCTCGGTTCGATCTCCACCATCCAGTATCAGGCAGGCAACGACGAAGTGGCCGATTTGTTGAGCTACGCTTCCTATCTCTATACCCAGCGCTATAAAGGCGATGTCTATTACCCTGCCGTGCTGCAATCGCTGATGCGCTCAAGCCAGAGTATCAACGTGTGGGCAGAGCATGCGGGTGTGGTGACCAACGTGGAATTTATGCCCAACGAGGACAACAAGGTGGTGAGCGTGAGCAACTACGGCGAAATACTGTTGAGCGAGCGACAGGGCAACCAACTAAAAAATACCATCCTCTTCAACAATCCTAATTATGACTTTCGCGATGTGTACGTGGAGAAAAACACGGGTAATATCTATATCGCCAGTCGTACGGGCCATCTGGTAGTCATTACCAAGCAAAACATGACACCGAAAGTGATTACTCTTGAAGGTATTGAACACCCGATGCGCGTACACGACGTCAATGGAAGCAACCTGCTGATTATCGGGGAAACGAGCATCGGGCTGCTTGACATGAAGCGTAACATCATTATCTCCGTCAAACAGTTGCCCTTTAAGTTTACCATGGGAGCAAGACGGAACAGCCTGCCGTTGTTGTTCGACGATCAGGGGAAGATGCATCAGGTTTCAGGATTAACCGACATCTCTACAGAACAGGTGCCTGTGGAAGGCAGCGTGACGGCCTATTGCGAATCGAAGAACACAGGAATGGAGGCCTACGGCATGAGCGACGGCACTATCTGGCTAAAAGACAAGAACGGAAGGATCCAGAAACTAGTAGGTCACCGCTCGCGCATCTCGAAGATGAAAATGAACGGCCGACGCCTCATTTCCTCGAGCTACGACGGCAGCGTGAACCTGTGGATCAGCGATAGCGAGAAGATTGAGCCTATGACCTTGTTGCAAACCAATAACTGGATTATGAATTTCCAACTCGACTCGACAAAAGAGACCGTGTGGATGTGTGACGCAAAGGGCAACCTGACGGCAGTGAACATCAGTATCAACAAGATGGTGGACGCCATGAAGAAGAAGCTGAAGCGCAACCTGACAACAGAAGAATGGAACTACTATATCGGTCCGAATGTACCATATGAGAAATTCGTGGAAAAGTAAAAAAGTAAAAAGGTAAAGATGAAATCTAAAATTATCCAAATAACCAACAATCTGGTGAAAAGGCTTTTACCTGTTTACCTTTTTACCCTTTTGCCTTTATCCGCCTCCGCCCAGGGCATACCCTTTATCCGCAACTACATGCCGGAGGAGTATCATGGTAACAACATAAACTTCGACATCGAGACTGATGAAAAAGGCAATATCCTGGTAGCCAACTTCGAGGGACTAATGTATTATGACCATGCCCAGTGGCGAATCATACGTACACCAGGCATCACACGTGTCACCGTGGTATACAAAGCGTCAAACGATGTGATTTGGGTGGGCGGCTACAACTATTTCGGTAAGGTGGTTGTAGAAAACAATGGCAAGCTGAATATCAAGAGAGTCGGTGAGCCAGAACTCTTCATAGGCGAAGTGAGCGAGATCTACGAGAAGGGACCCAAACTGCAGTTTATCGTCAGTACCGGCGCTATCTATGAGGTTGACGACAACAAGGTAAAGGAGGTGAAGTCAATTGACAAGAACCTCATGAAGATCGGTATGATGGACGTGGTTGATGTCGATGCCATCGAGAAGGGAAGTAAAGACCTGGTCAAAAACGATACGGTGAAGACCGAAGAATTAGGTAATGGACTGCTGGCGATTCTGCCCAAGAGCAATGGCATGAGAATTGCCAATGAGAAAACCAGCAGTAGTTTCAGCATCACCGACAAAAACGGCCTCTGTTCAAACAACGTTTCGTATACCTCCTACGACGGTCAAGGCCACCTATGGGGAGCTACAACGAAGGGTATCTTCGCCATACAGGTACCATCGGCCTATTCACGGTTTACGCAGCATGAAGGACTCGACGGCGAAGTGCTGTCGATAGAAAAGGCCAACGGCACTATTTACGTGGGCACCGACAACGGTCTGTACCGCCTCAACGGCCGGCAGTTCGAGCATGTGAATAACGTGGATTATGCCTGTTGGGATCTGAAGAATACCGACAAAGGACTATTGGCCGCTACGGCAGAGGGTGTGTTCAGGCTATTACCCAACGGCACGGCCAGACAATTGTCGATACGCACGACGACGGCCCTGATGGAAGACGGGCAGAACATCTACTGCGGAGAACAGGATGGTGTATACCTCATAAGCGCCGACGGTAAGCAACGGAAGAAAATCTCCAGACTGGAGAATGTAAGGAAGATTGTGAAGGATAGCGAAGGTACCATCTGGCTACAAAGCCTCTACGGGATGATATGGTCGAAGAAGAAAGACGACCAGATGTTCACGCATTACCGTTCAGGCGAAATGGCCGAGACTGTGTCAACCATCGTGGTAACGGGCAATAAGGTGACAGTGGTCGATGCCGACGACACAAAGCCTTTCCCCTACCCTCTCTACTCGTTTGCCGACGACAAAGGTGTTACTTGGCTTACGAACAACGAGGGGAAGGCTCTCTACCGTTGGAAGGATGGCAAGCGGCTGGGAGATATGGAGTTACTGCTATTCCCCCTGCACGAGACCATCATCCGCGCGCTGTTTGTCAACGACGATCAGATATGGCTGGGCAGTGATAACGGTCTGACAGTAATCGACACACGGGTGAAGGATCCGATGCTCGATGTCCAGCCGCAGCTCTTTATCCGTTCGGTGGTCTTAAACGGCGACAGCGTGCTATGGGGCGGATTCGGCACGATGCCCGACAAATTGCAAGACCTGAAATACTCGGATGACGACCTGACGTTTACCTTCTCGTTGAACTATACCCCCATCGTGGGAAAGACACTCTATAGATATCGGATGGACAATAATAACTGGAGTGCATGGTCAACTGCTACCCACGCCACGTTTAACAATATACCCGACTACTCCCATATCTTCTATGTGCAGGCTCGCGATGCAATGAACCGACAGTCGGAAATCGTCAGCATAAAGTTTTACATCACACCGCCTTTCTATAAGCTATGGTACATGTTTCTGCTATATACCCTCATTTTGGTTGCCATCGTCTACATGATTATCCAGCTGAGGCTGCGACAACTCGAGAAAGATAAGATACAACTGGAGAAAGTGGTAAAAGAGCGTACTGCAGAGGTAGTGAAACAGAAAGACGAAATCGAAGAGAAGTCGAATCGTTTGGAGACCGCCCTTCAAGAACTGGGTGAAGCCCAGCACGAGCTGATCCGTCAGGAAAAGATGGCCACTGTGGGTAAACTGACGCAGGGACTGATTGACCGTATTCTGAACCCGCTGAACTACATCAACAACTTCGCCAAGCTCTCTGAAGGTCTAGTGAAAGACATCGAAGCCAACATCAATGACGACAAGGAGAAGATGGATCCTGAGAACTACGAGGATACCGTCGACGTGCTGGGTATGCTCGAGGGCAACCTTCAGAAAGTAGGTGAACATGGGCAGAACACTACCCGCACGCTAAAAGCGATGGAAGAGATGCTGAAAGACCGCAGTGGCGGCATCGTGCCGATGAACCTCACAGCCGTCGTCAGACAGGATGAGAAAATGCTTCAAGAGTATTATAAGAACGACATCTCACAGTATGGCATTCAGGTGATTGTCGACTGTCCTGACGGTGAGCTGACCATCGACGGAAATGCCGAACAGCTGAGCAAGACCATCATGAGTCTACTGGGCAACGCCATCTACGCCATTGTGAAGAAAGCCCAACGCCAAAAAGACTTCACACCAACCGTCAGCCTCAGTGTGAAACCAGCAGCAGACCACATTCAGGTGACTATCCACGATAATGGCATCGGCATTGAAGACACGATTATCGACAAGATATTCGACCCATTCTTCACAACGAAGACCACTGGCGAAGCATCTGGTGTGGGACTTTATCTGAGTCGTGAAATCATACAGAATCACGGTGGTGACATACACGCCAAGTCTGTAAAGGACGAATATAGCGAGTTTACCTTTACATTACCATTACCTATCAATAAAGCATAGCGCTATGGAACAGGTGGAACAGATTGAACAGCTCAAGGAGCAACTCAAGAAACAGGAGAAACTGGCATCGTTGGGTATTCTCAGCGCGGGTATTGCCCATGAGATACAGAATCCGCTGAACTTTGTGATCAACTTCAGTAAGATATCGGATAAACTTCTCAAAGACCTCGAAGAGATTGTAGCCGACAACGAGGACAAGTTGCCGGAAGCCGATCGCGAGGATCTCGACGACATTGTGGCCGACCTGAGGGAAAACATGTCGAAGATTTCGGAGCATGGTGAGCGTGCTATCAGTATCATACAAGGCATCTTGCTCGTTTCGCGGGGAAAGGACGGTGAATTCCTGCCAACTGATATCTGTCACCTTGTAAAAGAGTACGTGTGGCTCTCCTATCATGCCATGCGTGCCAACCATAAAGGCTTCAATATCACCATCCATGAGCAGTATGCCGACATTCCTAAGGCGATGGTCATACCACAAGATCTGAGCCGCGCCGTGCTGAATGTGA
>JAEEGG010008449.1_pt1 | contig 23342 bp, 12 predicted proteins | sample 9134161 | NCBI WGS metagenome assembly JAEEGG01 (sample SAMN16246543, study PRJNA631951) | gut metagenome | biome: gut microbiome; feature: rumen; material: CR-attached | host: Bos | place: Iran: Karaj | collected 2018-10
TCGGTATGCACAACATAATTCACCTTTGACAACAGTCGCTTTGCATCCCACTGAATGGCAAGCGGATTGTTAACTTGCTCCACCAATGTCTGATAGCTTTTGACTATATATAGTTGAAAGACAGGGCTTATCCACATTCCAAAATTGAAAGCTATGTCTTTGTGGGCAAAAGTGCCGCCGCCGTAACGCCCCGATTTAACACGAATGCCAATGGCGTTGGTGGATTCAATCCATTTCTTTGGTGACATAGTGAACCGCATTATAACCCGCTTCGGATTTAAACCTACCGAATTTGGTGGGTTTAAAATCGGTGGCTCTCCCACGTGCCGAGATATTCCAACGTGTTGATGGACTACGAATGTAGTGGCGAGAATGAAAATGCTACCACTTCTTTTTTTGCCTAATTTCACATACGAAAAACGGGGACTCTCGTCCCCGTCTATTATCTTTCAGACCTGCGGCCTTTGGCGGATGCGGCAATGCCACGTCTCTACATCCTGATTTCTAAATCCTAACTAACATATCACCGACCCGTTCTTGAAATCCTTCTCGCACGGAATCATCGACAGAGCGCCGTCGAAGTTTTCGGCCATCAGAATCATTCCGTGGCTCTCGATGCCCATCAGTTTGCGCGGGGCAAGGTTGGCCAGAATGGTGACGCGTTTGCCGATAAGTTCTTCGGCGGTGAAGTGCTTTGCCACGCCCGACACAACAGTGCGCTTGTCGATTCCTGTGTCGACCAGCAGTTTCATTAGTTTGTCGGATTTTGGCACGCGCTCCGCCTCAAGGATTGTGGCTGTGCGGATGTCCATTTTGCTGAAGTCGTCGTAGGTGATGAGCGGCTTCATTGGGGCGGCGGGGGCGTTGGCCAGTTCGGCTGCCTCGTTCGCCTTCTTGATGTCTTCCAAGCGCTTGATTTGAGCGTCAATCGGCTCATCTTCAATCTTCTCGAACAGCAGGAACGGCTCGCCAATTTGGTGCCCGTCCTCAATCAGATTTGGCGCACCCAGATGCTCCCAGTTCAGTTGCGGAATGTTGAGCAACTTGCGCATTTTCTCAGCGCTGAACGGCATAAACGGGTCGCACGCAACCGACAGATTTGCAACAATCTGCAGGCAGATGTTCATTATGGTGCGCACGCGGTCGGGGTCGGTTTTTACAACCTTCCACGGCTCGGTCTCGGCCAGATATTTGTTACCCAGACGGGCAATGTCCATTACCAGTTTCAGGGCTTCGCGGAAGCGGAACTGCTCAATGGCCTCCTCAATGCGGGCCTTGCTTGCGGCCAGTTCGGCGAGCGTATCGCGGTCGTAATCAGTGAGTTCGGCAGCAACGGGCGCCTTTCCGCCGTAGTATTTCTGCGTAAGCACAATGGTGCGGTTCACAAAGTTGCCCAGAATGGCCACCAACTCGTTGTTGTTGCGGGCTTGGAAGTCCTTCCAGGTGAAATCGTTGTCCTTTGTCTCAGGTGCGTTGGCGGTGAGCACGTAGCGCAGAACGTCCTGTTTTCCAGGGAAATCCACCAAGTACTCGTTCAGCCAAACGGCCCAGTTCTTCGAAGTCGAAATCTTGTCGCCCTCAAGGTTCAGGAACTCGTTGGCGGGCACGTTGTCGGGCAGAATGTAGCCGCCGTGCGCCTTCAGCATTGATGGGAAGATGATGCAGTGGAACACAATGTTGTCCTTGCCGATGAAGTGGATGAGCCGCGTGTCGCTGTCCTTCCACCATTTCTCCCAGTTGCCCCAGCGTTCGGGTTGGCTGTCGCAAAGTTCCTTGGTGTTTGATATATAGCCAATTGGCGCGTCGAACCAGACGTAGAGCACCTTGCCCTTCACGCCCTCGATTGGCACGGGAATGCCCCATTCAAGGTCGCGCGTCATTGCCCGCGACTGCAAATCCATATCCAGCCACGACTTGCACTGTCCGTACACGTTGGTTTTCCACTCCTTGTGGCCCTCGATAATCCATTTTTTGAGCCACTCCTGATAGTTGCCCAGCGGCAGATACCAGTTTTTGGTGGGGCGCTTCACAAGGCCGTGCCCAGGGTGGTTCTTGTTGGTTGGGTTGATGAGTTCGTCGGGCGAAAGAGTTGCGCCGCACTTCTCGCATTGGTCGCCGTAAGCGCCCGTGAAATGGCAGCGCGGGCACTCGCCCACAATGTTGCGGTCGGTCAGGAACTCGCCCGTCTGCTCGTCGCAGAACTGCTCCTCGGTCTTCTCCTCAAGCAGGCCGTCGTCGTAGAGTTTGCGGAAGAAATCGGCGGCAAACTTATGGTGGATGGCCGATGTGGTGCGGCTGTAAACGTCGAACGAGATGCCGAACTCCTCAAACGATTTTTTAATCAGATTGTGGTAGCGGTCCACCACCTCCTGCACCGTGATGCCCTCTTTCTGCGCGCGGATGGTAACGGGCACGCCGTGCTCGTCGCTTCCGCCGATGAACATAACGTCGCGCCCGCGAGCCCGCAGGTAGCGTGCGTAGATGTCGGCCGGCACATAAACCCCGGCCAAATGTCCGATGTGCACCGGCCCGTTGGCGTAAGGCAGAGCCGATGTGATTGTGTATCTTTTATATTCAGTCATAACCTTGAAATTTTGGTGCGAAAATAATGTTTCTTTTTGGTTTTGAAGGTTGAGAAGGTTGAGAAAGTTGAGTGGGGGCAATATGCTGTGTGGCGCACAAACAAATTGAGTTGGCAACAAATCGTTACCAACTCAATTATTTTGAAAAGTCTTTTTCTGTCAAAATTATTGCCGCACAGTTGCTGTTGATAATATCTCACTAATTGTCTGTAACTTATTTATATCAAAACTGACACGGAAAAACAAAACGTAATAATTGTCTTTTTTAATGAAATAGCGACCTTCTGCCATTGAATCGGCATTTGTTGAATAATACAACAATCCTACTTCCGACTCATCCTTGTAGATTCGCTCAAGATGGTCATATATTTTCGCAATACTATCAGTCTTAATATATGAAGCGGAAGTATTCGGAACCAAAAATGGCTCTTTATATACGCTGTCAACATTGTAAATAGTATCTACAGCATAATACGCACTATTGTATTCTATATCAACATTTTCAGAACACAGGAAAAAGGTAACATCACAGTCTCCGTAAAATTTGGATACGGAAAAACCTTCGGTAACCAATATTGTACCTTTATCAAATATATCAACGGTGTAATCCTGCCAAGGGATAATGCAAACAAAAGGTTCTATTCCTTCTTCGTCTTCAATTTTGTAGTAGTCGAGAAGAACCGATACCGAACCAGTGTCAGGTATGGTAAAACTACCTTTCACCATAGTGTAAACAGGATACAACGCTGTTTTTCCGCTATAAAGAATGGCTTTATAAGAATGCTCGCCAGGTGACAGGTTTAGATAAACTTTTGTGTCGGTCAACCCTTCATAATTAGCAAACACGCCGATGTAAAAACTATCTATTCGATTGCCCGGCCACACACCAACCTGAACACTATCGACAAATATATTGAACGTGGGATTAGCGGCGTTGGTTAAATCAGAAATGTTTGAATCGAAGATGCAATTGTATTGTTCTTTCGGTTCTTCTGGTACAACGGGTTCATTGTCATCTTTTTTGCAACCGGCAAACGCAGCAATAAGCAATAGTGCGATTAAAGATTTGTGTTTCATAATAGTATTTGAATTAACAAACACAAATATACGTGAAATTTTAGTGCGAAAACAATGTTTTTTACCTACTTAATGGGCGAAACATAAAAACTCACTCCGTCCTGTACTCATTCGGAGTCAGTCCCGTCTGGCTCTTGAAGAATTTCGAGAAAAACGACTGGTTGGGGAAATTGAGTTCAATGGATATCTCCTTGACAGTCATATCGGAATATTTGAGCATTGATTTGGCCGACATAATCACAAAACCGTCAATCCACTTTGGGGCCGAGCGGCCGCTAACCTCACGCACAATTTTCGACAGATATTTGGGCGTAACGCACAGTTTATCAGCATAAAAGCCAACCATTCGCTCGCTGTTGTGATTGTCTTTCACGAGTTTGATAAACGCCTCAAACATTCGGCGGTGGCGCGAGTTGTCGGGGGCGGCCACGGTTCTGGTATGCTCATCGCGCAGATAATCATCGAAATAACTGGCAAACTGATAGAAAACCGACGACATTATGGCGCTCACGCTCTCGCGGACATATTTTGCCGTTGAGTTGGTGATTTTGTAGATTAGGTCGATGTAGTCCGACAGCAAACGTAACTCACTGTCTTTTATTTTGATACACGGATTCTGCATCAGTGCCATCGCTTCCGAGAAGAGCGAGTTGAAATCGACGCTCGCATTCGAGATGTAATCGACCGAAACGGCTATGAACGTGAAACTTGCGTTGCTCAGAGCCTGCTCCCAATCGGGCGATGTGATGCGGACAATGTTGCCTGGCGTGATTACCATCAGCATGCCTTTGCTGAGCGTGTACTCGTTCATATTCAGCATACACGAGATGCTGCCGCTGCTGCAAAACACTGCCATATAGCAATTTATACGGAACGGATGGCCGAACATCGAAACATTGTTCAGGTTCCGCTGCCGCGAAACGACAAAATCGTCGCCAATTGAAATATTGGTGCCCGAGGTGAGCATGCTGGTGATGACTGACGGCGTAATGTGAGTTTCCTTATTCTTCATACTTATTATGTATCACTCGTTTTGTCTTTTTTTTCGACAAATAAAACACAAATATTTCATATTTTAATTTCTTAAGCCGTTTTTTTCGACCTTTTGACCAATTCTTACTACAAATACGTAACCACTATCCGAATTGGCCACCATATTTTTGCAGCAAATAAGAACGAGATATGAATATAAGAGTTAAAATTTTGACACCGCTTGTGCTGATTTGCCTGACAAACATTGCTTTAGGCCAATCGGCACTTACTCTTCAAGAGTGCCGCGACATGGCAATAAAAAACAACCAGCAATCGAAAATCGCACGCGAGAAATTGAGCGCCGCCGAGTACGACAAGAAAGCGGCTTTTGCCAACTATCTGCCAAAAGTTTCTGCCACAGGCGCTTATCTACACAACAGTGAGAACATATCGCTGCTGAGCGACGACCAGTCGGCTGCGCTGACCAACCTTGGCGGAACGGCCGCTACCTCTGTGGCCAACTACGTGCAAGGGCTGATGACCGACCCGACATTCCTGCAAATCCTGCAAAACAGTCAGGCTTCGCAATACCTGATGCAGCGGCTTCAGCAAACCGACATTGCCACAGCCCTCAACGAGATTGGCTCTAATCTTGCCAACGAGTTCGAAATGGACATTGCCAACGTGTATGTGGGCGCGCTGACCATTGAGGAACCGCTCTACGCTGGTGGCAAAATCCGCGCATATAATAAGGTGACGGCCTACGCCAAAGAGTTAGCCGAAACGCAGATGAGCGGCGAGGACCAGAAGGTGATTGTGAGCGTTGACGAGGCCTACTGGCAGATTGTGTCGATAGCCAACAAGTTGAAACTCACCGAGAAATATGTAGAGTTGCTTCGCAAGTTGAACACCGATGTTGAGAAGATGCGCGGTGAAGGTCTTGCTACCCAAGCCGACCAATTCTCTGTAAAGGTGAAACTTAACGATGCCGAGATGAAACTGCTGAAAGCCCGCAACGGCTTGGCTCTCTCGAAGATGCTGCTCTGCCAACTCTGCGGAATGGACCTCCACACCGACATTATTCTGGCCGACGAAACCAATGAGAATCTGACAGTTCCAGCCGATACGGTTATCTACACGCAAGAGGAAATCGACGAGAACCGCGTTGAACTGAAAAGCCTGAAGTTGGCCACCGAAATGTATAACCAAAAGGTGTCGATTGTCAGGGCCGACTACTTGCCAACCGTCGCATTGCTAGGCAGTTACACGCTAACCAACCCGTCGGCGCAGAACGGTTTTCAGAACAAGTTCGGCGATATGCTGAGCGTGGGCGTTGTGGCGCGGATTCCGCTCTTCCACTTCGGCGAGGGAATGAACAAGGTGAACAAAGCCAAGGCCGAGGCTCGAATCGCTCAATACCAATTGGACGAGGCCCGCAACAAGATAACGCTGCAAGTTACTCAGTATGAGCAACGTATCAAGGAGGCCGACTCGCGGCTCGAACTTGCCAGCGGCAATATGGAAAACGCCGAGGAGAACCTGCGGATGGCGAATATCGGTTTCAAAGAGGGCTATCTGGCCTCGACCAGCGTGCTTGAGGCGCAAACAGCCTGGCTGCAAGCCCACTCCGAGGAAATCGACGCCAAAATCGACAAAATTATGGCTCTGGTTTATCTGCGACAAGCGACAGGACAATTAAAATAGTGAGGATTTAGGAATTGTAGGGACGTCACATTGTGGCGTCCAAATCAAAAATCAAAAATCGAAAATTCAATAAATCAACAAAATAATTACAGTTATGGCAATCAATCAACAAGAAAAAAACATTTTTCTATCGCTGGCCGCGCTGGGCTCGGTCATTGTGATAGTGTGCGTTATCGGCATTGTGATTTTCCACCAGAAAGAGACGGAATTCATTCAGGGACAGGCCGAAGTGAACGAGTACCGCGTGTCGAGCAAGGTGCCTGGCCGAATTCTTGAAATTCGCGTACGCGAAGGCCAGCACGTGAAGGCTGGCGACACGCTGGCAATTCTTGAGGCTCCTGATATTCGGGCAAAACTTGCTCAGGCAAAGGCAGTTAAGACCGCCGCCTCGGCTCAGAACGCCAAAGCGCAGAAGGGCGCTCGCCAAGAAGAGATTCAAGGCGCTTACGAACTTTGGCAAAAGGCCAAGGCTGGACTGGAGATTATGGAGAAATCGTACAAACGTGTGGAAAACCTTTATAATGAAGGTGTTGTGAGCGAGCAAAAACGCGACGAGACCAAGGCTCAGTACGATGCCGCCGTGGCCACCGAGAAGGCCGCTCACGCCCAATACACAATGGCGCAGAACGGCGCCGAGAGCGAGACCAAGGCTATGGCAGCCGCGCAAGTGCGTCAGGCTGAGGGAGTTGTGGCCGAGGTGAACGCCTATATCGACGAGACAATCCTCACCGCCTCTATCGACGGCGAGGTGAGCGAGATTTTCCCAATGACTGGCGAACTCGTTGGCACAGGCGCGCCAATTATGAACATTGCCGTTATCGACGACCTCTGGGCAACCTTCAACGTGCGCGAGGACCTGCTCCGCGACCTTAAGATGGATGCCGAAATCACAGGCTACGTTCCCGCTCTCGACCGCAACATTACGCTGAAAATCAATTATATGAAAGATATTGGCTCGTACGCCACCTGGAAGGCCACCAAAGCCACAGGCCAGTACGACCTCAAAACATTCGAAGTCCGCGCCGTGCCCACCGAGAAAGTCGAAGGCCTGCGCCCAGGAATGTCGGTGCTGATTGAGAAATAGTTACAAGGTGTAAGGGAAAAGGGACAAGGCAAAAGTTAAAAAGGCATAAGGCAAAAGTGGTGTTGGGTATTAGGCATTAGGCACTAGGCATTAGTTAATTACGAATTACGAATTTTGAATTACGAATTTTCAACCTGTTAAACCTATTCAACTTTAAACCTCTTAACTTCTCAACCTTCTAAACCTCTCAACATTAAAGAAATGGGCTCAAAAAAGAGAATACGATTACTTCTGTTGTTGCGGCGCGAGATGAGGCGGTTGGCTTCGCGGCCGATATACCTGATGAGTATGGTCGGTGCGCCGCTTATCTGCTTCATTTTCTTCACTTCGCTGATGCGCGACGGTCTGCCGCAAGACATTCCCGTGGCCGCCGTCGATGCCGACAACACCGCCACCTCGCGGTCGATTCTGCGCAACCTCGACGCCTTTCAACAGACCGAGATAGTGCACCAATACTCGAACTTCGCCGAGGCGCGAAAGGCAATGCAGGAAGGCAAAATCTACGGATTCTTCTACATTCCCGAGGGCACCACACGCAAGGCCAACCGCAGCGAGCAGCCACGCATATCGTTCTACACTAACGCCTCGTACCTGATTCCCGCGTCGCTGGTCTATCGCGATATGAAGATGATGGCCGAACTGGCTGCAGGTGCCGCTGGACGCACCTCGCTACTCGCCCGCGGCTACACCGACGACCAGGCGATGGCCTTTCTGCAACCAATCAAAATCGACACCCACGCAATCAGCAATCCGTGGCTTAACTACTCTGTCTATCTGAGCAATACACTGCTTCCTGCCGTGTTGATGCTGATGATTTTCCTTGTGACCATTTTCGCGGTTCAAACCGAACTGAAAGACGGCACTGGCCGCCAATGGATTGAACTCGCGGGCGGCCGCACCTGGCTTGCGCTCTTTGGCAAACTGCTGCCGCACACCGTCATTTTCACAATGATGATAGTCTTCGCGCAGATTTACCTCTATAAAATACTCGACTTCCCGCTCAACGGCGCAATGTGGCATATGCTGTTGTTGGGGCTGATGTTTGTGTTGGCCTCGCAGAATCTGGCGCTGTTCATTTGCGGACTGATACCGTCGCTGCGGTGGTCGCTGAGTCTGGCCACGCTGTGGGGCGTGCTGTCGTTCCCAATCTGCGGCTTCTCGTTCCCCGTGATGGCAATGCCGCCAGCCATTCAGAGCCTTTCGGCGATGTTCCCGCTGCGATACTATTTTCTGATATACGTCGACCAGGCACTCAACGGATGGTCGCTGCAATATTCCGCGCAATACTATGCCATATTGCTGATATTCATTTTGTTGCCGTTGACCGATATGCACCGAATCAAACACTCGATGCTGAATTACGAATATCTTCCATAAACCACTGGCTATGAGTTTCATAAAGAATGTCATAAATGTTTGGAACGCCGAAACCCGCAAGTTTATCGTCGATGATGGCGTGCTGGTTTTCTTCCTGATAGTGCCGTTCCTCTACCCTCTTCTTTATATGTATCTATATAGTAACGAGGTGGTTAGAGAGGTGCCCGTGGTGGTTGTCGACGACAGTCATTCGGCCTTGAGCCGCGAGTTTGTCCGCAAGGTCGATGCCACGCCCGATGTTCAGATTATCGACCACTGCGGCGACATTGAGACGGCCAAGTTGCAGATTAAGAACCACAACGCCTACGGAGTTATCTGGATTCCAGCAAGTTTCACCAAAGACATTGCCGAAGGGCGGCAGACAATGGTGAACATTTATGCCGATATGAGCGGCCTGCTCTACTACAAATCGCTGCTGAGTTCGTGCACCGAGGTCTCGCTCAGTATGAACAAGGATATCAAGGCCGTGCGGCTCTCGGGCCTGAGCGACCGCGAGAAGGAAGTGTCGGTGCAACCCATTGAGTATGACTATGTTCCGATGTTCAACTCGCAGAACGGCTTTGCCACATTCATTCTGCCCGCCGTGCTGGTGCTGGTGCTTCAGCAGACTCTGGTTCTGGGCATTACAATGATGGCTGGCACCGAGCGTGAGCGCCGCCGCCGCAAAAACCTGCGCCTGACCGAGGAGTACGGCAGCCCAATCGATGTGCTCACAGGCAAAGGCCTGGCCTACTTCATTTTCTATTGCCTGATTTCGTTCTACGTCTTGTGCATTGTGCCGAAATTGTTCGGATTCAATCAGTTGTGGAACTTCTTCGACCTGGCAATATTCACCATTCCGTTCCTTCTGGCTTCGGTTTTCTTCGCCATAAGCATATCGTGCTTTGTCCGCGACCGCGAATCGTGCTTCCTGCTGTTTGTCTTCATATCGGTGCCGCTACTGTTCATTTCGGGCATATCGTGGCCAGGCTGCAGCATTCCAACGTTCTGGAAATATGTGTCTTACATTTTCCCCTCAACGTTCGGCATTAACGGCTTTGTTCGGATGACAAACTCTGGCGCCCTGCTGCCCGACGTCAAAACCGAGTACATTGCCCTCTGGGTGCAGGCTGGCGTCTATTTTATGACCGCGCTGCTGCTCTACATTAAACTCTACCGCTCCGAATCAACCCCCGAAACCGAGGAGGAGATTGCGCTGGACTTGGATGTGGAGAAGGAGGAATAGCAATTGAAAACATAGGGATTGATTGCGGCCAATCAATCAGTTGAATAATCGGCGAACCGGTTGTCTGGTTCGCTGTGTTGTTTCATATTGCCTCCATGTCTAAAACCATCGACCTAAAAATCTAACACCCAAATAAATTTTTATCTTTGCCACTTAAAATAACGTTTTTGCAATGGCAATATCTATCTCAAAACGACTTCAAAGGAATATAATCATTTGGTCGATAGTGGTGTTTCCAGTTGTGCTGGCAGCAGTGATTTTCTACAACATCTGGCAAGGGAATTTAGGCAAGATGCCTTCGTTTGAGGAACTTGAAAACCCAAAGAGCAATCTGGCTTCGGAAATCTACTCGGAAGACGGCGAACTTCTTGGCACATACTATATTGACAACCGCTCACACGGCACCTACAACGAGTTGTCGCCATATTTGGTCGATGCCCTGGTTTCGACCGAGGACCAGCGCTACTACAAGCATTCGGGCATTGATTTTCCTGGACTTGTGCGCGTTCTTTTCAAGACGATTGTTTCGGGCAACAAGAGTTCGGGCGGCGGCAGCACCATCACCCAGCAGTTGGCCAAGATGCTTTTCCCGCGCGACGAGGATTTGTCGACCGCACTGAAAATGGCCAACCGCAAATTCCGCGAGTGGGTTATCGCCATCAAACTTGAGCGCAGTTACACCAAGGAGGAGATAATTGCAATGTATCTTAACCAGTTCGATTTTATGTATCAGGCAGTTGGCATAAAATCGGCGGCAAAAACATATTTCAACACCACACCGCAGGATTTGCGCATTGAGGAGGCAGCCATGCTTGTGGGCATGTGCAAGAACCCGTCGCTTTTCAATCCGCTGCGCCGCCCCGAGCAGACCAAGCAGCGCCGCAATGTGGTGCTTTTCCAGATGCTGAAAAACGACAAACTCTCGCGCGCCGAATACGACTCGCTGAAACAGTTGCCTCTGGAACTCGACTATCACAAGGTTGACCACAAACTTGGCTCTGCAACCTATTTCCGCGAATTCCTCCGCATGGAGATGAACGCCAAGAAACCCGAGCGCAAGAACTATTCTGACAAATCGCAATACATTGAAGACTCGACAGAATGGGAGACAAACCCCTTGCGCGGCTGGTGCAACCGCAACCTCAAACCCGACGGAACGCCATACAATATTTATAAAGATGGCCTAAAAATCTACACCACCCTCAACTCAAAAATGCAGAACCACGCCGAGGAAGCCATGCGCGACTATCTGAAAAACACACTTCAGAAGCAATTCGACTTGCTGAAAAAGGGACAGGAGAACGCACCTTTCTCAACCAAGTTGACGCCAGAGCAGGTGAATCAGATTATGACCAACTCAATGAAATGGAGCGAGCGCTACCGCGTGTTGAGCAAGGTGAAGAAGATGAACTACGACGATATTGTGAAGAACTTCAACACCCCGACCGAGATGAAGGTCTTCTCGTGGCACGGCGATGTTGACACGGTGATGACGCCAATGGACTCGATGCGCTACTACAAGCATTTTCTGCAGTCGGGCATGATGTCGATGGACCCGCACACGGGCTACGTGAAGGCATACGTGGGCGGTATCGACTACAACCACTTCCAGTATGACCATGTGGTGAAAGCCAAAAGGCAGGTGGGCTCAACCTTCAAGCCGTTCCTCTACACGCTGGCCATGATGGACGGCTTCACGCCCTGCGACCGCATTCTGAACGTGCCATATACCGTTACCGACCCCACAACGGGCAAGACATGGACTCCGAATCCTGACAGCCCCAGCCGTATCGACGGTTACATGATTACGATGCAATATGCCCTTGCGCTGTCGCTGAACAATGTTGCGGCATGGCTGATGAACCGTTTCAATCCGAAAGCCGTGATACAGTTGGTTCGCAATATGGGCATCAAGAGTTATATTCCCGAATACCCGTCAATTTGTTTAGGTTCGGCCGATCTTACTCTGTATGAAATGGTTGGCGCCTACAGTTGCTTTGCCAACAAGGGCGTTTACACTCATCCGATTTTTGTGACACGAATCGAGGACAAAAACGGCAACGTACTGGCCAATTTCCAACCCGTGAAGCATGAGGCCATCAGCGAGCGCTCAGCCTACCTGATGCTCACAATGCTGCAGGGCGTTGTCCGCAATGGCACCGGCTCACGCATTTGGAGCGACAAATATCCGTGGCAAATAAAGGCACAGGTGGGTGCCAAAACAGGAACCACCAACGAGAACTCCGACGGCTGGTTCATAGGTGTGACGCCTAATCTGGTGACTGGCGTCTGGACAGGAGCCGAGGACCGCAGCGTCCATTTCGACCAGATGACCTACGGACAGGGCGCTTACATGGCTCTGCCAATTTGGGCTGGATATATGCGGAAGGTTTATGACGATAACAGGCTGCCTTATTACGAGACCGACAGGTTTGACAAGCCCGCCGACTGGGACGAAGTGTACGACTGCCCCAACTATGAGAAACCTGGCAGCAGCGATTCAGAAAACGAGAATCTGGAGGAGGACGAATTCTATTTCTAACTGATAATCAAACTGCTACCCCAATCCTAAAAAGCACGGAGAATGAAAAAGGGATTAATCATAATTGCGATAGTGGCGGTGGCGGCAGCAATGGTCGGCTCATATATCTATTTCAAGCATCAACAGAACAATGCGGGGTCGGCTATTGATGCGGTGCCAGTGAACACTGCGGCCATCATCGAGTTCCGCGACATTCCAGGACTGCTTAAGAAAACACAGGCCAGCAAGGTTTTTGCCGACATCAGTCAAATTGGCCGCGCCGATGATTTTGCAGAGAATCTGTCGGCCATCGACTCGCTGCTGAAGAACGATGCCGAATTTGCCGAAATGTTCCGCGGACTGCCGCTTGTGGTATCGTTCCACAACACCAACATGTCGAACTATGAGCCGCTGGCAGTGATGGCCTTCAGTTCGAACCTGCACGGCAAACGCGCCCTTGAGGCCATCGTCCGCCGCCTTGAACCGCTTGGCCAATTCAGCAACACAAAATACAACGATGCCAAAATCAGCAAGTTTGAGCATCAGAATGGCAAAACTCATATTTACATGACGTTCCATCAGGGTTATCTGATTGCATCGACCAACGAGATGCTGCTCCAGGAGTCGGTGCGGCAGACCGAAAGCGGCTACGGAATGAACCAGAATCCGCCGTTTGTAAAGGTCCGCCAGTGGTCGGGCAAGAACGTCGACGCAAATGTCTATCTACAGTTTAAATTTCTCAATCCGTTCATTCAGAAGCAGTTCGTTAACAATCTGTTCAGCGATATGGCCATTCAGTCGCTTTCCGACTGGGGCGGTTTCGACCTCTCGCTGAAAAACGACATCTGGATGGTGAACGGCTTCACGCTTCAGAATGCGGTCAAAAATCAATGGTCGCAACTGTTCGACGGACAAGAGGCCGTGTCGTCGGACCTGATAAAGAAGGTTCCGATGGATGTCAACGGATTTACCTGGCTGGGAATCAGTAACTTTCAAAAATATCAGCGGTCGCTGGAGTCGTACATGGAGAGTGTGGGACAACTGAACCGACATCAGACCAACCAAAACTCTGTGAAAGAGAAGTTTGGCAATCTGATGCTGAACCAGATGACCGATAATTTCAGCCACGGCATAATGCTGATTGCCATGCCCGACGGCTCGTCGGTCTGCGCCATCGAGACCAAAGGCAGTTACGAGGCGGGCCATCTGCTCGACTATTTTGTGAAAGGTCGGGCGGAAAGTCCTAATGTTCAAGTGTTTAAAATCGACAACGACACTCGGTTCGACATCTATGAGATGCCTCTGACACAAGTGCCTGCACGCATTTTCGGCCCGTGGTTCAGCCATTGCAAGGCGCAGTTTGTCTGCCAAATCGACAACGCGCTCGTCTTTGGCGACACGTATGCGGTGCTGTCGCGCTTTCTGTACGACAATGTGCTTCACAAAAAACTGCAGTATGACCCTGATTTCGACCAGTTCAGCAACTACATAACCAACAAGTCGAACTTCTGCTCGTTTGTGTCGCTGAACGGTGCCGAAACGCTCTTGAGCCGCATTCTGTCGAGCGAGAATATCACCTGCTACCATAACAATCAGACCGATTTCAGCAATTTCTACGGACTGATTTGGCAGTTCTCGTCGGAGAACGGGTTCTTATATCACAACACCTTCCTACGCCATCAGCCAACGCAGTCAAACTCAGCCTCAACGCTGTGGGAGACGCACCTCGACACACTGGCCGCCTTCAAGCCCGTGCTGGTTGAGAACCACAACACTGGCGAGAAGGAAATCTTTATTCAGGACCTGCGAAACAACATCTACCTAATCAACGCCGCTGGCCGCATCCTGTGGAAGAAACAAATCGACGAGCCGATAATTGGCGGTGTGCAACAAGTTGATTACTATCGAAATGGCAAATTGCAGATGTTCTTCAACACGGCTTCGAAGATGTATCTGGTTGACCGCAACGGCAACCCCGTTGAGCGCTACCCGATTGCGCTACCATCGCCCACTCACCTGCCCGTTTCGGTGTTCGATTACACAAAAACCAAAAATTACCGCCTGTTTGTGGAGTGCGCCAATGCCGACATCCACGTCTATTCAATCGACGGCAAGACGCTGCCCGACTTCTCGCTCCAGCGCGCCAACCATGTGCCCACAGCGCCCGCGCAGCACTTTATCAATGGCGGCAAAGACTACATCTCGATAACCGATGCGGAGCGCGTCTGCCTCATCGACCGCCGCGGCAACATGCGAGTTGATTACAGCGAGCGCATCAATCCGTCGGCCAACAACAACCTGACGCTCATCGGGCAGGGCAAATCTGACCCGTCGCTGGTGCTAACATCGGCCGACGGCACACTCTGCTTCCTCCATTTCGACGGAACGGTCACCCAACGCAAGGTGGGCGATTTCTCACCGAAGCATTTCTTTGATATTGAGGATATTTGCGGCGATGCCAACCCCGAACTCATCTTTGCCGACAGCAACATGCTTACGGTTTTCACTTTTGAAGGCGAAAAGATTTTTGAACGGAAATTCGGCGAGCCGATAACCCAACGGCCCGCATATTACAGATTCTCAAGCACTCAAACGGCCATTGGAATCACCGAAACCGAATCGGCCAACATCTACCTGATTGACGCCAAAGGACAGTCGCTGCCAGGCTTCCCGCTGCGCGGGAAAACGCGGTTCAGCATTGGTGTGATGCAGGCTGGGCAGCCGTACTACAACCTGATTGTTGGCGGCAACGACCAGTATCTGTTTAACTATAAGATTAACAAATGAATACCGCCGCAACTCTCTTTCTGATATTTGCCGTGGCCTCAACGCTCGATGTGGTGTCGATGGGGCTGACAGCCGCCTTTCTCGACAAACGGTGGTCGGTAGGCGCGGTTCTGCTGAGGTTTGCAGTGTCGGCGGCATTTGTGATGCTGCTTGCCGCTGGAGGGCTTGCTTTGGGATATCTGGGCACTGCCTGGCTCGACGGCACAACAGCCACTTGGTTTGCCGCCAGCCTGATGTTTCTGCTTGCCGTGAAATTGGTTTACGACGGACTCAAAACCTCGCAAATGCGGCGTAGCATCAATCCGACAGTCGTTAGCGGATTGGTGGCCTTATCGGTTCTGACTGGCCTCAACGCATTCATCTACTCGATAGGCTTCGGACTGCTAAATGTCAGTTGTTCAAAGGTTTGGTACTATGCGCCGCTGTTTTTTGCAGCATTGCTAATCACCAGCATTGCAGGACGCAAGCAGACACGGCTGCACCACATCTACAACGGCTGGATTCAGGCCGCTTTGGCGCTATTTAGTTCAATACTAATCATCTACAACAATCAGATATGATAATAACTGCACTGATACTGTTTTTTGCACTGATATACCTTTTTGTATTTCTGGGAGTTACGATTTTCAGATTCAAGTTGCGCCGAATGCAGCGCCGCGCCGAAAAAAATGCCGATGAAGGTCGCACTCAATACGCCGACGGAGAGATATTCTACTCCAAAAAGGGCGGCAGAAAGAAACATTTCCGCCAGAGCGATGGCGAATATATTGATTATGAGGAGATAGGGTGATTCAAAAAAAGTTTGTGAGGTTATCGATTTTATCTATATTTGCGAGCCTAAAACGATGCCCGGATGGCGGAATCGGTAGACGCGCTGGTCTCAAACACCAGTAGGTTCACCCCTGTGCCGGTTCGACCCCGGCTCCGGGTACACAAAAACCCTTCTGACAAATAGTTGGAAGGGTTTTGTTATATTTGCCAACAAACCGCCAAAAATGGTGGTGGTTATTTTTAGATTTGCACTATGCCGCAAGAGAGTCATCCATATTCGTTAAATCGCGACGAGCATCTGAAAAGAAGCAAGTTGATTAGTGCTCTGTTTGTGCAAAACCGCGATGTGCGGGCCAACCCAATCAAAGCGCTGTACGCCACAGAACCATCCGATGCATTCTCTTTTCAAGTGGGATTCTCGGCTCCTAAAAAAATCCACCACTTTGCCGTCGACCGCAACCGCAACAAACGCCTCATGCGCGAGGCTTTCCGCCTCAACCGCAGCCTGCTGACCGACGCTTTGGCCGATTGCCCCGTAAAACTGACGTTCATGCTGATAGCGCAAAACTCATCAGAAATGACCTTTGCCGAAGTTGAAGGCCGTGTGAAACAGATTCTTACGCGGCTGGCAGAAAAGGTTAAAAAGGAAGTTGGCTGAATTTCGAATTGATTTTTATCCCTAACCAAACGAACCCAAATTTATCCAAAAAAATAGCGATGTCGCTTACGCGAAGATGTTATCTCACAGAGACACAGAGGGCACAGAGATTTTGATGGTTTCGCTTCGCGAAAAATTTGTAGAAAATTTGATTTTATCCCTAACCAAACTAACCCGAATTTAACCTAAAAACGATTTTGGGTTGTTTTGGATAAGTTTGGTTAGGAACTGATTTTGAACAATATTATTATAGATTTTATTAAAATTTCTGCCCGTTAGGGCATGCAACAAAAAAACGAAGGGGCGATTTTCATCGCCCCTAAACGTTTTGTCTCTAACCGATTTTATCCGATTCAGACTGAATCAATCGTTTATCATCACGCGTTTGGCGGTGTTGCCTGTTTTGACAATGTAAACGCCTGCACGGTTGATGCGGATTTCGGTAGAGACGTCACAATGTGGCGTTTCAACAATCAGGCGGCCCATGGCATCGTAAACGTAGATGTCGTTCTCGGCGTTCTCAACCACGATGGTGTTGCCGTAGGCGTATATGTTGACGACTGCTGCCTCGTCATCGCTGATGGCGGTGTCGTCTGCCTCAACAGTAACATCAAAGGTTGCGGTGAGGGTTACCTCATCAATCTTGAGTGTTGCAGTAAGTTTCTGCGTGCCAACTTTTTCGGCATCGAAGCCGCTAACCATATCGGCCTTCAACTCAACAACCTGGGTTGTGCCGTCGCTGTAGGTGACGGTGAGTTTGCCGCCAGCAACATCCAACTGCTCGCCCTTCTTGTAAACGACCTTGGTTGGAGCGCTCAAAACAACCGACTTGGCCACAACCTCGATAACTTCAGCCTCTTTCACCTCAACCTCGAATGTTGTTGTGTAAGGCACGCCGTCAATCTCAAAGGCAACCGTAACGGTCTGAACGCCAACGCTGTCAGGGTTGAAGCCCTTCACCATTTCAGGAGTGATAACAACCTCAGCTGTGGTGCTGTCGCTGGTGGCGATGATGATTTTGCCGCCATCGAGTTTCAGGCTGTCGCCAACGGTGTAATCCAACTGGCTGATAACAACCTCAGCTTCAATCTTCTGTGCAACAAGTTGCGGAACCTCAATGGTGGTGCGGCTCAACTCAACCTTGCAAACCGAGCAGTAAACCACTGAATCGTAAGAGCCTGCGGCCTCGTATGTTGCAGCCACGACATTCTCAATGACAATGCTGTCGGCTTTGTGGCCTTTTGCCTCAATAACAACTGTCTTACGGCTCAACTCTGCTTTGCAGACTGTGCAGTAAACAACTGAGTCAACCGAGCCAACCTCAGTGCAAGTTGCTTCTTTCAGGTTTTCGGCAACAGCCTCTCCTGCAGTGTGAGGAATAACAGGAATCTCAACTGTCTTGCGGCTCAACTCTTTTTTGCAGACTGTGCAGTAAACAACCGAGTCAACCGAGCCAGCCTCAGTGCAAGTTGCGGCTTTCAAGTTCTCGGCAACTGCCTCGCCAGCGGTGTGGCCGGTAGCCTTAATTTCAACCGTCTTGCGGCTGATTTCAGTGTTGCAAACTGAGCAGTAAACAACCGAGTCAACAGAACCAGCCTCAGTGCAGGTGGCGGCCTTCAAGTTCTCAGCAACTACTGCGGCTGCGGTATGGCCGGTAGCCTTAATCTCAACAGTCTTGCGGCTCAATTCCTCTTTGCAAACTGAGCAGTAAACAACTGAATCCTGCGAACCAGCAACTGTGCAAGTTGCGGCTACAATATGCTCATAGGCAACGCTATCGGTATGGCCTGTGGCAGGAACAGCATCGATTTGCTCAACATGGTTGCAGCGTGAGCAGGTGAGTTCTTTGTAACCTCCCTCGGTGCAAGTGGCGGCAACAATCACAGTGTCGTAAGCGTGGCCAAGAGCAGGTATGCTGTCTCCATACAAGTAAATCTGACCGCAAAGTTTGCAACTATGGTTGCCCTCATATCCCTTGTGGGTGCAAGTCGGTGCGAGAGTGTACAGCATTTCGTTGCCCTCATTGTGCGGGCACGGCAGACGCTTGATGTTGACATCAACGCTCTCAACCTCGTAGTTGCCATTGTCGGCGCCGGTGTAGTTGGCGGTGGCGGTGTTGTCACCCTCGACAAGTGCCTTAAACTCGGCCCACTGCCAGTTCTCAGGCAGAGCCACAAGTTGGGTGTTGATATAGCGTGTCTCAATATTTGCCTCTGGCTTGTTGGGAGCCTCGGGTGCTTTGGTAATGGTGAGCGCGCCATCAACAATCACAAACTCAACATTGTCAAAGTTTTCGTTTGTGTTGCTGAAATCGACAGCCGAAATCTCCATCGGGTAAGTGCCCACGGTGGTGCCGGCAGCAGCAGCAGTGCCGCTGAAAGTGAAATCGCTTTCGGTGTAAAGTTCAGTATTGATTGCTACAGCGTAACCGCTAACACTCTGTTCATTAGTGTTATATACAACTGTATTGCTATTTTCGGTGATTGTTACAACAACATCAGTCATAGGTTCGATAACCAGTTTGCCATCGGTAACATTGAACTTGACGTTGCTGAAGTTTGCGCTGGTGTTGCTGAACATCTGCTCAGTCCAACCGAAAGCATACTCACCGACGTTAGTGCCGTTGACGCTTGCCGCGTTGCCCGATTCAGCAACATTCTCCTCCACATTATAAAGGGCATTGTTAGCCGCAAACACTGTGCGGGCTGCGTCAGCCGAATATGACTGTTCGATGCCGTTGTATGTTACGGTCTTGTCGGCAAGTGTTACAGTTACAACAACTTCGTCGGTAACGGGCGAAATTTTGGCACTGCACGTTCCTGTTGTTGTGAGCAGTGAGTAGTTGTCCTTGTCGGCACCGCCGCTGATTGCTATGTTGCTGAAATTCACGGCAACTGCATTGGCTGCGTTTTTATCGGCAAAAGCGTAATCGAAGCTGAACTCAAGAGCGTCACCGCTCACGCGGTCGTCGCTGAACGAGCCGCCTGTGGCGTTGGTTGTGCCATCGTAGGTTTTATCGCTGGCAGCAAAATTGCTTGGGTTCAGACCTTTTGCGGTAATGTTGGCATTGGCAGTGACCGAAGTGCTGCTCAAAGCGTAGTTGGCCGATGATGTTCCGCCAATGGTTATTCCGCTGAAAGTTACCACTTTACCTATACCAACGTTCTTATTGTTGAACTCTGCGTTGGCGTAACTGATTGTTACATTATCGCCCGAAATAATGTCGGCTGTCGACAACGAGCCTTCGGCATCGATTGAACTGTCATATTCACGGCTTTCGGCTGTTGCGGTAACCGTGATGGTTTTCGGTGAAATATTGAACGCCTTAGTTTTATCCTCAGGCAGTTTGTAGTTGGTGTTGCTCAAACTTTCTGCAGTGGCAGTGTATGAGCCGGCATTGGTTTGTGCGCCGCTGACGGTTACTTCGCAAGCATCGTTTCCAACCATTCCTGTTGCAGTAACTGACGGAGCTTGGGTTGTTCTATTGTAAGTGAACTGGGCGTTGCTCCAAACAAGATTGATTTCTTTTGGTGTAATTTCAAACTGACCACTCAATACATCATTTTCATCAGCATTGTTTGTCCACGAAATGGTTGCTGTGCCGACATTGCGGTTATTGGTATATGAAGGTGAAATTGTAGCGTCCAGAGTGAATGTCTTGCCTAAAATAGTGGTGTTGACTGCCACTCCCGAAAGCCCGTTTTCCAATGTATAGGCTGAACCTTTGTAAACATAACTTTCACTCAAATTGCTTATGCTGCACAGACTTAAACGGTTGGTTATAAATGTTCCGTTGCCAGCAAGGTTATTGCCCGCAATTGTACCATAGCAAACTATTGTGCCATTGTTGGTGATTACCGCATTACCAGTTGTGGTAAGCGACGTTCCTGCGGGTACGCTAAGTGTTTTTCCTGCGGCAACTTCGTAATTGGTAGCCAAAAACATATCGCCAACCACAGTGTATGTATCGCCTTCTTCCTCAATATAGCCCGATACAAAATTATGGGTATTATCAAGCACAGGATATCCATCGGAATACAAATTTTGATGCCATGCATTATTGTTGTTGGTGTTGAGCAGATAGCCGATTTTGCCGCTTGCAAACTCTTCGGCTGTGGCCGATATTGTCTTACCAGCCACGTCGGCGGTTGTTTGTCCCGTTGTTGCATTGCCAACACCATACTGTACCACGTTGCGGTCGTCTTTGGCGCAGCCTGACAAATAGTAGCAGTTGGTTTGTGTGCCACCACTACCGCAAATGCCGCCGACAAAGTAACTACCCGAAACCTTTCCTGTGTTGTGGCAGTTGGTTTGAGTGCCACCACTACTGCAAATGCCGCCGACATAGTGAAAACCCGTAATCGTTCCTGTGTTGTAGCAGTTGGTTATGGTTGTACTTGAAGAACCAAATCCGCAAATGCCGCCGCCATAGTTGGTATCCCCCCAAACCGTTCCTGTGTTGTAGCAGTTGGTTATGGTTGTACTTGAAGAACCATATCCGCAAATGCCGCCGACATAGTAACGCCCTTTTAAATAAGAATCAATAACTCCAACGTTCTTTATCTCCGCTCCATTGGCATAGCCTATCAGACCCACATTGATTCCTCCATCGGGGTAGTTGCTGTTGGCTGTGTTATTAAAATACAAGCCGCTAATGGTGTGGCCGTTGCCGTCGAATGTGCCTTTGTAGTTTTTGCTGTATGTTCCAATCGGTGTCCAATTGTAAGTTGGTGTGCCGTTGAGAGTGCCATCGGCGTTAAGCACGTTTTCGTTCACCACAATGTCGGCTGTCAGGACGGCATTTATAGTTGCGTTGCCATTGTTCACTTCGTTGGCAATCCAATAGAGTTCGCCCGAGTTGCTGATTGCGTAGTATCCAACGAAATCAGCCGAGAGATTCAAACTGCTGTAGTTGCTTTCGGTTACCAAAGTGCCTTGAGCTATAAATTTTCCGCAAGCCGTGCAGCGTCCGATAGCATCCATTGACGACGGGTGTGGATTAACATCACCGCTGGTGTTGCTGAATCCAGACGCACACGGCTGTGTTGCATATACCACTGCGTGGGTTTTGTCGAGCACAGGGTGTGCGTCTGTGCCAATGGTCTGATACCACGCAAGGTTGCCTTCGCTTGTGCTGCCATTGAGCAAATATGTTAGTCTGCCGTTTGCAATATCTTCCGCTGTGACAGAAACACCATCACCGCTTTCCGAGCAACAGCCTGCCAAGTAGTAGCAGTTGGTTGGGGTGTTACCAGCACCGACAATGCCGCCGACATTTTCAGAACCCGATACCGATCCTGTGTTGAAGCAGTTGGTTGCGGTTGTAGAGTAATCATCAGAATAACCGTAAATGCCGCCGACACCGTCATAACCCGAAACTGAACCTGTGTTGTAGCAGTTGGTTATTTTTGATAAGTAGTAATCATAGCCGCAAATACCGCCGACACTATTGTGACCATGTAAATAAGAATCAATAACTCCAACGTTCTTTATCGTCGCTCTATAGGCAAAGCCTATCAGACCTACATTATCTATCGTTGGTTCACTGAAATATAATCCGCTAATGGTGTGGCCGTTGCCGTCGAATGTGCCTCTGAAATCATAAAAAGATCCAATCGGTGTCCAATTAGTTGGCGTGCCGTTGACTGTGCCATCGTCGTTCAATACGTTTTTATTGACCTCAATATCGGCTGTCAGGACGGCGTTTATAGTATTGTTGCCGCTGTTCACTTCATTGGCGAACCAATAGAGTTCGCCCGAGTTGCTAATAGCGTAGTAGCCCACGAAATTGGCCGAGAGATTCAAACTGTTGCGGTTGCTTTCGGTTACCAAAGTGCCATGAACTGTGAATTGGCAGCAAACAGGGCAGTAACCAGTAATCTCATCTACCGACGAGTGTGGGATAACTGCACCTTCGGTATTGCTGAATGTGACTGCGCATGGTTGCGAAGCATATACTACAAGGTGGTTTTTATCTAACACTGGGTATGCGTCGGCGTCACCGCCACGGTTTTGACGCCACGTATTGTCGTCGCCGCTTGTGCGGCCATTGAGCAGATAGGTTATTTTGCCACTTTCAAACTCTGCGGTTGTGGCAGAAACGCCAAGAGTGTTTTTGCTGCCGCAGCCTGCCAAATAGTAGCAGTTGATTTGGGCGCCACTACAGCCGCAAATGCCGCCGACATATTCGTCAGAGCCCGAAACCGTTCCTGTGTTGTAGCAGTTGGTTGTGGTGCCCTCATAGCCGCAAATGCCGCCAACATAAGAGGAAGAACCCGAAATCGTTCCTGTGTTGTAGCAGTTGGTTATGGTTATTGGGAAATAACCATCATATGTGAAAACACCAGCCTGGCCGCAAATGCCGCCAACATATTGACAACCATGGATATAAGAATCAATAACCCCGACATTCTTTATCGCTCCATTTCCTCCACTTCCTTTGGCATAGCCTATCAGACCCACATAGTTGCCGCCATCGGGGTAGTTGCTGTTAGTTGTATTTTCGAAATACAAACCGCTAATGGTGTGGCCGTTGCCGTCGAATGTGCCTGCAAATGGTTTATCTTTAGTTCCAATCGGTGTCC
>JAEEGG010008453.1_pt1 | contig 23335 bp, 12 predicted proteins | sample 9134161 | NCBI WGS metagenome assembly JAEEGG01 (sample SAMN16246543, study PRJNA631951) | gut metagenome | biome: gut microbiome; feature: rumen; material: CR-attached | host: Bos | place: Iran: Karaj | collected 2018-10
TTCATTTTACGCAAACATCACTCATATTATAACCGGCGGACACTACAAGCTATAATTTACCGCCCACAAGGATGAACACGGCTCGGGGCGGTACGGTTTAAGAAATTCTTACCGTCTATAGCGCTGTACACGGTTCTGGGCGGTACTCTTAAGAATTTTCTTACCGCCCATAGCGCCGGACACGGTTCTGGGCGGTACGGTTTAAGAAATTCTTACCGCCTACAGCACTGTACACGGTTTTAGGCGGTACTCTTAAGAATTTTCTTACCGCCTATAGCGCTGAACACGGCTCTGGGCGGTACTCTTAAGAATTTTCTTACCGCCTACAGCACTGTACACGGTTCTGGGCGGTACTCTTTAAGAAATTAATACCGCCTGCAGGGCTGAAGGCGCATACAGGCGGTAAAAATGTGTTTAACAACTTTTTTTAAGAATTCTTACAAGGATAGCACCCGTCAAAGCAGGCCTTGCAGATGGTCTTTCCGCCGGCCATGTGGTCGAGGTCTTCGAGCTTTAAGTATTTAAGGGAATCGGCGCCTATTCTTGCCCTGATGTCTTCGGTGGAGTGCCCGGAGGCTATAAGCTGGCTTGAGGTGGGGACATCGGTGCCGTAGTAGCAGGGGTAGAGGAAGGGCGGGGAGCTGATCCTTACATGTACTTCTTTTGCGCCTGCAGCCTTAAGCATTTCGATGATCTGCTTCATGGTATTGCCGCGAACGATGGAGTCGTCTATAAGTATCATCCTTTTGCCGCGCACAACGGAGGGCAGAACGCTGAGCTTCATATGGACGGCGGCCTTGCGCTGGGCATCGGTGGGCTTGATAAAGCTGCGCCCTATATAGCTGTTTTTATGAAAGGCGAGGGCAAATGGGATTCCGGAAGCTTTTGCGTATCCTTCTGCGGCGGCAAGGCCGGAATCGGGCACGCCGCAAACAATGTCGGCTTCCACTTCGTCAGCCATATGGAGCGCTTCTCCTGCTTTTATCCTTGCCTCTCTGACTTCAATTCCGTCTATGACAGAATCTTCTCTTGCAAAATATATATATTCGAAAACGCAATGAGCGGTCTCCTTTCCGCAAAGAGATGTATCGCTTTTCATGTCGCCGTTTTCTATGGTTATGATCTCGCCCGGCCTTACATCGCGGACGAGCGTTCCGCCGACGGCGTTTACGGCGGCGCTTTCGGATGCTAAGATAAAGCTTTCGCCTCTTTTTCCTATGACAAGGGGCTTTATGCCGTAAGGGTCACGCACTGCCACCATTTTTCTCGGGCTCATGACTATCACGGCATAGCCTCCGGAAAGCTTTGCGGCCGCATTCTTTACGGCATCTTCTATGGAGTCCGTCTTTACTCTTTCGCTTATGATCTCGTATGCCAGGACCTCTGTGTCGGAAGTCGTATAATGTGCCTGTCCGCGTTTCATCTGCTCTTCTTTAAGCGCATCGGCGTTTGTGAGATTTCCGTTATGTACTATGGCAAGGCTGCCCTTTATATAGTTCATGGCAATGGGCTGGGCATTTTCCGGCCTGCTGCCTCCCGTTGTGGAATAGCGGACATGCCCGACACCCGCATTACCTTTTATGACGGTTAAATCTTCTTCACTAAAGACATCGCTCACAAGCCCCATTCCTTTTTTGGTCTTTAGGTTGCCCATGGGCCCGGATGTGTCGGTAACGGACATTCCGGCCGATTCCTGGCCTCTGTGCTGAAGCGCCGTAAGCCCGTAATATATGTCGGGCGCTATGCTTTCATCTTCCGGCGCAAAAATACCGAACACGCCGCATTCCTCGTGCAATTTATCATCTAAAACTTCCATGCTTTCTCCTTGCGCGACAAAAAGATCCTCTTATGATAAGGGATCTTTTTGCCCGGCCGGCCGCAAAAGCGGCCGGCGCATATATATTTTTAATTATTCTACATCCTGCAAAGCTGCAAAATCTTCTTCGCCTGTACGTATCTTTACTACGCGGCTGACAGGATATACAAAGATCTTTCCATCGCCGATCTTTCCTGTGTAAAGAGTCTTCTTTGCAGTTTCGATAACATCATCAACAGGGATCCTGCTTACGACTACCTCGAGCTTGATCTTGGGAAGAAGCGTCATATCCATTTCAACACCACGATACATCTGTCCGGCGCCCTTTTGGATACCGCAGCCTGTTACCTGTGTTACCGTGATACCTGTTACACCAAGATCGTTGAGTGCCTTCTTGATCTTGTCGTATCTTGAAAGCTTGGTGATGATGACAACTTTGTGCATACCTGTTTCAAGACTTGTTCCTTCAAGGGTCTTGGAAGTGTCCACTACCGGCACTGCGGCATCGCGCTTTGCTTTGCTTGCATGTTCGTAATCCTCTGCTCCGAGAAGAGTGTTCTCGTTTGCGGTCATGGCACCTGCGCTCATGTCGACGATTGAGAAGCCTGCATATGCGGATGCAAGACCATGTTCCTTAACGTCGAGACCTTCGATCTCTTCTTCTTCGGTAACGCGAAGTCCGAAGATCTTTTTGATTATTGCAAATACTACGATCATTGTTATAACTGTCCAGCCCGCAACAGCTGCAAAGCCCATAAGCTGTGTTCCGAGAAGATCAAATCCGCCGCCGTAGAAAAGGCCCTTTAAAGTATCGTTTCCGGGTGCAGAAGTTGTTGCGAAAAGACCTACAGCTATTGTACCCCAGATACCGTTCATCATGTGTACGGCAACTGCACCGACAGGATCGTCGATATGTACCTTGTGATCCAAAAACCATACGCCGAAGCACACAAGAAGACCTGCTACAGCACCAATAATAACTGCGCCAAGGGCATCCGTAACATCACAGGGTGCTGTGATGGCTACAAGACCTGCAAGTGAAGCGTTGAGACACATTGAAACATCGGGCTTACCGTATTTGATCCATGTAAAGATCATACATACTACTGTTGCTATGGAAGGTGCTACAGTTGTTGTAAGGAATACAGATGCAAGCTGATCCTTTGATGTACAAGCCGCACCGTTGAATCCGTACCAGCCGAACCACAAAATGAATACACCGAGAGCACCGATAACGATGTTGTGTCCGGGGAATGCGTTTACTTTTACTACCTTGCCGTCCTTATCCTTTTCAAACTTACCGATACGGGGACCAACCATCTTTGCACCGATAAGAGCTGAGATACCGCCTACCATGTGGATGGCACATGAACCTGCAAAATCGTGGAAACCTGCCTGTGCAAGCCAGCCGCCTCCCCAGATCCAGTGAGCCTCTATAGGGTAGATAAGTGCTGAAATAACACCTGAATATACGCAGTAGCTTAAGAATTTTGTTCTCTCTGCCATAGCGCCCGAAACTATTGTAGCCGTTGTTGCACAGAAAACAAGGTTGAATACGAAGTTTGACCAGTCAAACCCTTCGTAAGCAGTAAAAATGTCAAATCCCGGCTTTCCGATAAATCCGCAAAGGTCTTCTCCCAAAAGAAAACTGAAGCCTATAAGAATGAATACTCCGCAGCCGATACAAAAGTCCATAAGGTTCTTCATAAGGATGTTGCCGGCGTTTTTCGCCCTTGCAAATCCCGATTCAACCATTGCAAATCCTGCCTGCATCCAGAATACAAGCGCCGCTCCTATCAAAAACCAAACCGCAAATATCTCTCCGGATATTCCTTTCATGATCTCTTCTGTCATAATACTCTCCTCCTGTTTTAAAATTTAAATCCACCCCACAAGCCGGGCATGTCTAACATGCTTACCACGTCATTGTGGGATGGATAATAATTAAAAATTAATATACTGAAAACAGTAACTTTCCGTAGCTGGGGAATGGCCAGCATTTTTCGCTCGTAAGAACCTCTGCCTCATCGACATACTTTCTGAGCTCTTCCATCTTGGGGATGACATCATCCCTTACTGCCTCTGATGTCTTCATGATATCAGGGCACTTCTTTAATGCTTCAAGTGCTTCCTCAAGCTTAAGGTCGCTTGCCATGATAAGATCCGTAAGGCCTGAAAGCTTTTCCATGGTGGAAACTTCATATTCGCACTTTACCTTGTCGCTTACGGACTTCATAAGCGATGTGGTCTTTGCAAGGCTGTAAAGGTAGCCCTCGATAGCGGGTAGATAATTCTTTCTTACCATGTCCACCATGGTATGTCCCTCGATATTTACTGTCTTGCAGTAGTTCTCGAGCATGATCTCGCATCTTGAGTGAAGCTCTGTCTCAGAGAATACCTTGTGCGCGATGAGCATATCCATGTTCTTCTTGTCAAGAAGATGGGGCATTGCGTCTGCAGTGGTCTTAAGGTTTGAAAGTCCTCTTACCTGAGTAGCTTCCTTTACCCATTCCTCACTGTATCCGTTTCCGTTAAAGAGGATCCTCTCGTGCTTTGTGATGACTTCCTTAATAAGGTCGTGAAGCTCTGCCTCAAAGTCCTTTGCTCCTTCAAGCTTATCTGCGTACTGCTTTAAGCTTTCGGCAACGGCTGCATTCAGCATGATGTTGCAGCAGGCTATGCTGTTTGAAGATCCAAGGGATCTGAACTCGAATTTGTTTCCGGTAAATGCAAAAGGTGATGTACGGTTTCTGTCGGTGGTATCACGCGAGAATCTTGGAAGTGTATGAACGCCAAGCTTCATGATCACTTTTTCGGTTCCCTGATAGGGCTTGTCATTCTTTATGGCATCAAGGATGCCGCTTAATTCATCACCAAGGAATACCGAAATGATCGCGGGCGGTGCCTCGTTTGCGCCAAGTCTGTGATCGTTTCCTGCCGTAGCTACGGAAAGTCTCAAAAGATCCTGATAATCGTCCACTGCCTGGATGACCGCACAGAGGAAAAGTAAAAACTGTGCGTTTTCGTAAGGTGTCTCACCGGGCGAAAGAAGGTTTGCGCCGGTGTCCGTTGCCATCGACCAGTTATTGTGCTTGCCCGAACCGTTTACGCCTGCAAAAGGCTTTTCATGAAGCAGACATACCATGTCGTGCTTTCTTGCGACCTTCTGCATGATCTCCATCATAAGCTGGTTGTGATCTGTAGCGATATTGGTCGTTGAGAAAATAGGTGCAAGCTCGTGCTGTGCGGGAGCTACCTCGTTATGCTCCGTCTTTGCAAGGATTCCAAGTTTCCAAAGTTCGTCGTTAAGGTCTTCCATGAAAGCTGTTACTCTGGGCTTTATAACGCCGAAATAGTGATCGTCAAGCTCCTGGCCTTTGGGAGGCATTGCTCCGAAAAGTGTTCTTCCTGTATATACAAGGTCGGGTCTCTTTTCAAACATCTCACGGTCTACAAGGAAATATTCCTGTTCCGGTCCGACGCTTGTCCTGACATATTTTACTTCTTTTCCAAACAGCTTTAATACCCTTTTTGCCTGCTTGTCGATAGCCTGCATGGAACGAAGAAGAGGAGTCTTCTTGTCAAGCGCATCCCCTGAATATGAACAGAAGGCTGTGGGAATGCAGAGTGTGTGATCCTTGATAAACGCATAGGACGTCGGATCCCATGCTGTGTAGCCTCTCGCCTCGAAGGTTGCGCGAAGTCCTCCTGAAGGGAATGATGAGGCATCCGGCTCACCCTTTATAAGCTCCTTTCCGGAAAATTCCATGATGACTCCTCCGTCAGGTGAAGGAGTAATAAAGCTGTCATGCTTTTCAGCCGTAACGCCTGTAAGCGGCTGGAACCAATGCGTAAAATGTGTTGCTCCGTTTTCTATAGCCCAATCACGCATCTGCAGCGCTACCGCTTCTGCTACTTCTTCGTCGAGCTTCTGGTTTTCATCTATAGTTTTTCTAAGTGAATTGTAAACAGAAGATGAAAGTCTTGCTTTCATTATCCTGTCATCAAAAACTTTTGAACCAAAGAGTTCGGGTACATTCTTTTTTTCCATAACTGCCTCCTTATTTTTTGGCTTAAAGCCTTTTATATGTATTTATACGGCCTTGCCGTCAATACCGTTATTTACCGCTGTCACCGTAGTTTGCCAGCACTCTTGCGGAAGGATCGTTTACATTGCAGCCTTCCCATTTTTTGTTCGGCATCCAGAAATCCGTAACCATGTCCGACTGCCCCGGATAATATTTTTCAAATATATCGCGGTACATAAGAGATTCCTTTGTAAAAGGTCTTGCGTGATCGTATTTTTTGATGCCATCTTCATATTCGGCGTCTGTATATCTTCCGTTTGCAAGCTCTTCAAGGTCATCTTTAAGAGAGTGCCCCACAGCATCGGAAAATGCAGCTTTTTCTCTCCAGAGGATGCTTTCGGGAATGAAATGATCCTCTTCGAACGCTTTTCTTAAAAGATATTTTCCTTTGCCGTATTTGTTCAGCTTCATCTCAGGGTCTATCGACATGCAGTAGGATGCGAAATCGAGATCTCCGAAAGGCACTCTGGCTTCAAGGGAGTTGACGCTTATGCATCTGTCCGCACGAAGCACATCGTACATGTGAAGCTCCCTTATTCTCTTTTCGGCCTCCTTTTGGAATTCAGCTGCACAAGGAGCAAAATCGGTATATTTGTATCCGAATATCTCGTCGGATATTTCTCCTGTAAGAAGCACTCTTACGTCCGATGTCTCGTGGATCGCCTTGCACACCAGATACATTCCGACCGACGCTCTGATGGTCGTTATGTCATAGGTTCCGAGGACCTCTATTACCTTTTCCACTGCCGCCTGCACATCTTCCTTTGAAATGATGACTTCGTGATGGTCGGAGTGGATGAAATCCGCAACCTCCTTAGCGTACTTTAGGTCGATGGCATCTATGTCCATTCCTATGGCCCATGTCTTTATGGGCCTGTCTGAAATCGATGCTGCGATACCGCATACAAGTGAGGAATCAAGTCCGCCCGAAAGGAGGAAACCTACCGGAACATCCGCATCGAGTCTTTTTTCGACTCCCTTTATAAGAAGGTCGTGGATATTTTTTGTGACCGTATCTATATCTGTCTTGACATATTCCTTAACGTCCGACATATCACGGTAACAAACGAACTTTCCGTCCTTAAAGTAATGTCCCGGGGGGAAAGGCATTATCTTTGTTTTAAGCATCGTAAGGTTTTTGGGCTCTGAAGCAAAGACATATTCACCGTCTACTACCGTATAATAAAGAGGTCTGATACCTATCGGATCCCTTGCCGCAATGTAGGAATCATTCCTTGCGTCATAAAAGACCAGGGCATATTCGGCATCGAGCATTTTAAAACAATCGCAGCCGTATTCCTCATACATTGCAGGAAGGATCTCGCAGTCCGAATCGCTCATAAAGGTGTATCCCTTTTTAAGCAGGCATTCTTTTATTTTTCTGAAGCCGTATATCTCTCCGTTGCATACGACAAATACTTCAGCCTCATCCTCGCGTCCGCTTCCGTTAAGCGTTTTGTGATCTCCGTATGCAAATGGCTGCATTCCTTCAGGTGCGGGGCCCATTATCGAGAGCCTGTTAAATCCCAGCCAGCCGTTTCCCGTATTTATTATTCTTGAATCATCCGGCCCCCTTGAGATCGTTTTTGAAAGGGCCTCTTTTACTTTCTCTTCGCTGCCGCCCTTACCGCACCAGCCTAATATAGAACACATATATACTCCTCTCGGCAAAAGAAAAAGCGCCCCCCGGATTAGATCCGTGAGGCGCCATTGCCTTTGATCTTTGATTAATTAAGTATTAAACAATACCCTGTGCGTTCATTGCATCTGCAACCTTTAAGAAGCCTGCGATGTTTGCACCTGCAACATAGTTGCCTTCCATACCGAACTTCTTTGCAGCATCGTCAAGATTGTGGAAGATGTTTACCATGATGGTCTTAAGCTTTGCATCGACCTCTTCGAATGTCCATGAAAGTCTTTCTGAGTTCTGGCTCATTTCGAGAGCGGATGTTGCTACGCCGCCGGCATTTGCAGCCTTTCCGGGAACAAAGAGTACCTTGCTTGCCTGGAAGAAATCTGTAGCTTCTCTTGTGGTAGGCATGTTAGCGCCTTCGCATACAGCGATAACGCCGTTGGCAACAAGCTTCTTTGCATCGTCAAGGTTAAGCTCGTTCTGTGTAGCGCAGGGAAGAGCGATGTCGACCTTGATCTCCCACTGATTTGTGCCCTCTGACTTCTTGTCATGATACTGAGCTGAAGATCTTGCAGCAGCATACTCTGTAAGACGTGCTCTCTTAACTTCCTTGACTTCCTTAAGAAGGGCAACATCGATGCCTTCGGGATCATATACCCAGCCTGTTGAATCTGAGCAGGTAACGACCTTTGCGCCGAGCTGCTGAGCTTTCTGGATAGCATAGATTGCAACGTTTCCTGAACCGGAAACAGCTACTGTCTTTCCTGCAAGAGCAATTCCGTTGCACTTAAGCATTTCCTCTGTCATGTAAAGAAGGCCGTAGCCTGTAGCTTCTGTTCTTGCAAGAGATCCGCCGTATGAAAGGCCCTTACCTGTAAGTACGCCCTCGAATACGCCCTTAAGTCTCTTGTACTGACCGAACATATATCCGATCTCTCTTGCGCCTGTTCCGATGTCACCTGCAGGAACATCTGTATCAGCGCCGATATATTTGAAAAGCTCTGTCATAAAGCTCTGGCAGAATGCCATGATCTCTCTGTCTGACTTGCCCTTAGGATCGAAGTCTGAACCACCCTTGCCACCGCCGATAGGAAGGCCTGTAAGTGAATTCTTAAAGATCTGCTCGAAACCTAAGAACTTGATGATACCAAGATTTACTGAAGGATGAAGTCTTAAACCTCCCTTGTAAGGTCCGATAGCACTGTTGAACTGTACACGGTAACCTGTGTTAACCTGTACCTGTCCCTTATCATCTACCCACGGAACACGGAACTTGATCTGTCTCTCAGGATTAACGATTCTCTCTAAGAGAGCGTCACGTCTGAACTTCTCTTCATTCTTCTCTACTACAGGGCGAAGAGAGTTAAGAACTTCTTTTACTGCCTGATGGAACTCAGGCTCATTGGGATTCTGCTTGATAACCAGCTCGATCACTTCATCAACGTATGACATTTTTTCCTCCTTTTGCCTTATGGCTTGTTCAATAATATTTGATAAAAAAACAGAGTCTTCGGGCGTGTGCCCAAAGACCCCATTGCCTTTGCCAAAATGTATATTAGCGTATTTTTATACATTTGTCAACTGTTTTTTTACAATTTATTGTTACTTTTTCCCTCTTTTAAAAATTTCCTTATATCCGATCTTTTCTTCATATATGTTTTCTCTAATATAGCTGATACGACCTGTTTTATATAACCGTATGTATAGTTCGTCCGTTCTGCTATTTCCGGATTAGAGAGTCCGTCCGCCAGATATTTTGCTACGGTCAGTTCCAGCTCTGTCAGTACCTTTCCCAGTTCCTCCAGCGCTTCGGCACTGTAATTTGATGTTGTTACCGGCACCGTTATCCTGTTCTTGATCCTGGCTAAAAATACACTTTTTATAAACGGCTTTGTTATATAATCTGAAGCTCCGTACTCCCACCCTTTTATCTCAAAGTCCGGTGTATCCATACCCGTCAGGAAAATGATGGGCGTTTCTTTTGTCCGGTCAATCTCACGTACAGCCTTAAAAGTCTCGTACCCGTCCATCTCAGGCATATCCACATCGAGCAGTATCAGCTGAAACTCAATGCCCTTCTTTATAAATTCGACAGCCTGCTTTCCGGATTTCGCCAGTGTGACAGCATACCCTGCGTTTATCAGTATATCTTCTATAGTATTTAGCATGCTTATGTCGTCATCCACACACAATATTCTAATATCTGACATATTTTCTTTCCTCTTTTTTACTTCATCTTTTGATATCAACTGTATTTATTTTTTTATATTGCTTATAAGGTCTTCCGCCTTATCAAACTCAATATTTCTGATACTTTCCTTTATTTCTTCCATCTCTTTGCTGTTACCCTTCTGTCGGACAAGTTCATCCACATATTTGAGTGCCGGTGACTGGTTACCCATCCTTACAGCTTCGAGCAGCGCATCCCACAGTTCAGCCTCACTCATGGATTTGCCTGCATCATCCTTATCCTTGATTATATCGGGCTTTATCTTATTAAACTCTTTTAAGAATTCCTTTAGTCCATTCTCTACCCTGTTCCACTTCATGATAAACAGTGGCAGGGCCGATACGGCATATTCGCTGTCCTTGTCCTTTAACCTTTTTTCAAGACGTCTTGCCGAATAATACAGATCATCGCCACCTACATTTCCTGCATTTCCCTTTACGGAATGTACAAGTATCGTTGCATTTTCATAATCCCCGGCATCCATGTAGCTGTTCAGTGTTCTTATGTTTTGCTGGGTGCTGTTTACAAAATACTCACACACTCTTGCAAACTGCAATATATCGCCGCTCAGATGCTTGAGTGCCATCTCAAGTGAAACATCATATTTCCTTAACAATATCTCAAATGCTGCCCTTGTCTTCTGAGGTATCACGTTTTTTGTATCGTCGTTTACCACGGTTACAAGGCTTTCCGGCAGGAACTTCCTTATGGTATATTCAAGTACACGGCTTTCCACAGGCTTTAACAGATAATCATCAAAGCCTTTTTCATAAAAAAGCTTTTTGTTTTCCTGCGTTGCATCTGCTGTAAGGACTATGATCGGAGTATGCCGTTTTTTAGCTGCATCCATCTCCCTTAATGTAAGCATAGCCTCTATGCCGTCTATATTGGGCATCATGTAGTCCATCAGGACCAGATCATAATCCTTTTCCTCATACTTCTCATATGCTTCTACGGCTGATTCTGCAGTGTCAATAGGGATCATTGTTCTCTTCAGCAGTGATTTTACTACCAGAAGGTTCATATTGTTGTCATCGACTGCCAGTATCCTTGCTTCAGGTGCTATAAAGAAGGAATCACTTTCCGGCTGGGCCTCTGTCTCCTGCCCCGGCTTCAATTCTACATCCAGCCAGAACACACTGCCCATCTCCTGCTGGCTCTTAACCTTTATCTCCGATCCCATCAGGTTTGCCAGTTTATTTGATATGGCAAGCCCCAGACCTGTACCCTCTATTCCCCTGTTTCTTATCAGGTCCGCTCTTTCAAAATTCTCAAATATCTTCTTCTGATCAGCCTCGGATATTCCGTTTCCGGTGTCTGAAATCTCAAAATGTATATTATAGTTTTGGTTATCGGACGTTTTTACCTTTTCGTTTTCCATAACCGTAAAAACTATCGTTCCGCTGGACGTATATTTTACAGCATTTGTGAGCAGGTTTGATATGATCTGCGACAGTTTTCTCATATCACCGTTCACATTTTCAGGTATATTTCTGTCCACATCCATTACAAAGTCCAGCCCCTTCTTTTCGGCTTCCTTTCTAAAGAAGGCTCCCAGGCTCTGTACCATTTTCAGAATATTAAAGTCCTCTTCAAACAGGCTTTCCTTTCCCATATCTATCCTTGACAGATCCAGGAACTGATTTACCATGAAAAGAAGCTGTCTGCCGGCACTGTCTACATTCTGGGCATACTCGCTTATCTGTGTGTTTTCAGATTCACGGAGTATCATCTCATTCATGCCAAGGAGCATATTGATAGGAGTACGCACCTCATGACTTATATTTGCCAGCAGCACGCTTTTCGCTTTACTGGTCTCTTCCGCTACATTTTGCTGCTTACGGTATTCCCTTAAATACATAAGGAATATCAAGCCTATACACAAAGATGAAAACAATATGCCCATCAACTGATCGGCAAATTGACTTTCAGCAGTATCTAACCCGGTGATATATTCGGGATGCGTGTATCCGAAAATACAAACTCCCAAATAGTAAAGTATCTGAACCGTCTCCATTATATAAAGAAGAATTCCTTTATACATCAACAAGGTAAAAATGATACCAAATGCGAAAAAATATGGCATGGAACCATTCAATCCGCCCATCTCAAAAAACAGCCAGGTAAAAAGCCCCATAAAGATGCCTACGGATGTTATAAGATATCCTATAACATATTTCTTAGTGGTATGCACAAAACAGACAAGGCCCAAACTTGCCAGTGCTGCCAACAAATTTATGCCGGCTCCAACATAATCCGACAGGACCACCAGTGACTGTATGCAGCCTATAAGGCTGATCAGTATACCGGCCGTACCAAGCAGTTTGAACAATGTAATATCAAGTTCTTTTTCTTTTGTGTAAAAATCTATAATAAATTGTTTTATCTTAGCTACCATATTTATTATCTAAACCTATCCCTATATTTATAATCATATCAGATTCATTATAACACTAAATCAAAAAAAAGAAAACTAACTAAAAGTTACTTTATTCTTGACAAAGATACCGAATTGAAGTAAAATACCAAAAGAAATGAGCAAAGGCGTTCACTTTAGTTAGGGCTAAAACTGGATGCCTTTCTTTATATAGTAATTAACGGCAGGCTTTGGTATGGGATTTCAACACATTGATAACGGAGGCGTAGTACATAACATGAAATACTCACCGGAAGAAATTTTAGAATATGTAAAAGACGAAGACGTGAAGTTTATCCGTCTTTCATTTTGTGATGCATTTGGGGTGCAGAAAAATATAGCTATAATGCCGAGCGAACTGGAGAGAGCCTTCAGTCAGGGTATAGTTATAGATGCTTCTTCCATCTCGGGTTTCGGAGATGAGATGAATTCAGACCTCTTCCTGCATCCTGATCCTGACACCCTTGCACTCCTCCCCTGGAGACCTGAGCATGGTGCTGTAGTCAGGATGTACTGCGGCATCACATATCCCGATGGTACTCCCATTGAGTGTGATACCAGGACTTTCTTAAAGAGGGCTGTCGAAACCGCCGTAAAGAAGGGTTACAGTTTCCAGTTCGGCTCAGAGCTTGAGTTTTATCTTTTTGAACTGGATGATAACGGCAATCCTACCGTCATCCCTCATGACCATGCAAGCTATATGGATATTGCTCCCAGTGACAGAGGCGAAAATGTCAGACGTGAGATATGCCTTACCCTGGAGCGTATGGGTATCCGTCCTGAGAGCTCACATCACGAGATGGGACCCGGACAGAATGAGATCAACTTCCGTTTCTCAGATGCATTGAGTGCAGCCGATAACGCCATGACTTTCCGTATGGTAGTTAAGACCATCGCTCAGCGTAACGGTCTTTATGCTGATTTCTCTCCTCTTCCCATAAAGGATGCTCCCGGAAACGGTTTCCATATCAGTGTTTCAGTTAATTCCGATGATAACTCCAAATCAGGCAATGACGGCCTGGCAAATATGAGATACATGCTGGCAGGTATCCTGGAAAAGATTGAGGATATGACACTCTTCCTTAATCCCCAGAAGGATTCCTATTTAAGACTTGGACATAACAAAGCTCCTAAGTATATTTCATGGTCACACGAAAACCGTTCACAGCTTATCCGTATCCCTGCTGCCCATGGTGAGTACCAGCGTGCACAGCTCCGTTCTCCCGACCCTACAGCCAATCCTTATCTGGCTTTCGGTCTGATGATATATGCAGGTCTGCACGGATTGGACAACAAGATACAGCTTCCGCCTCCCGCAGATATCAATCTGTTTAAGGCCGATAAGTTTACTTTATCCAAGTTCGGTCAGTTGCCGGATTCATTGGATGTCGCCAGACTTACCGCTAAGGATTCCAGTTTTATCAAGGAATATATACCTGCTGAGATACTTAATCTTTACTGCGAGCGATAAAAGCAATAAGCCTTCCCTCTAGGGGAAGCCAAAATAAGAGAAAGGAGGGACCGAAATGAGCCAGGAAGACCGGGTATACAGTGTACTTGTGGTTTCATCATCCAGGAATTTTCAGGAAGTTATAGATGCACATTTTCCTGAGTCAATTTTTAATCCCCTCCATATCGTAACAAGTATCAGTGCTGCCAAACGTAAGGTGTCAGAGTACACATATGATCTGGTAATCGTCAACTCTCCTCTCCCTGATGATGTCGGTACACGTTTTGCCGTTGATACCGCACTCGACAGTGTGGTCCTTCTGCTGGTCAGCAACGATGTATACGAGGATGTGAACTACCGTGTTTCCGGACAGGGCGTTTTCGTACTCGGTAAGCCTTTTTCAAAAACTCTGTTTGCAACAGCTGTCAACTGGATGCGCAGCGCCAGATCGATAGTCCTTAAGTCACAGAAAAAGACACATACTATTGAGGAGAAAATGGAAGAAATCCGTATCGTAAACCGAGCTAAATGGCTCCTCATAAATGAACGCCAGATGGCCGAGCCCGAGGCTCACCGCTACATTGAAAAGCAGGCCATGGACAGATGCATCGGCAAGGGCGAAGTTGCCCGCGAAATCATAGATATGTACAGTTAAAGGCCTGTTTAGATTATAAAAGTAAAACGGAATCCCATAAATATTGAGATTCCGTTTTTTATTTGTATTATATAATTTATATTACTTGATTATTGTGCATTTTCCGATATTACTATTACTCCGGCAAAATACAAAAAAGGAATCCCGCATCGCAGGATTCCTCAAACCGAACTTTTTTAGTTTCTTACACCGAATAACAGATCGCCGTAAGTAGGGAAAGGCCAGTAGCTTCTGTCTGTGATAGCCTCTGCCTCATCAGCTACAGCACGAAGCTTTGTCATAGCAGGGATTACACCGTCCCTGATCTTATATGACTCATCAGTGATGTTCTTTGCTTTAGCAAGACCTGCTACCTTTGTCTTTAAGGTCTCAGCATCAGCCAGGATCTTTTCTACTGAACTTGAAAGCTTCTTAATGAGATCTGTCTCATATCCGCAAACAAGTGACTTATCAATAGCCTTCTTATCAGCAACTGTCTTAGCCAGTTTTCCGATATAACTCTCAATAGCGGGAGCTATCTGAGTCTTAGCCATATCTACCATAGTATTTGCTTCAATGGTGATGGTCTTGCAGTAGTTCTCAAGCATGATCTCGCATCTGGACTCGATCTCTGCCTTTGAGAATACCTTATGGCCGGTCAGCATTGTAACATTCTTTTCTGAAAGGATGAGAGGCATACAATCAGGAGTAGTACGAAGGTTAAGCAGTCCTCTCTTCTCTGTAGCTTCCTTGATCCAAGCATCATCATATCCGTTTCCGTTAAAGATGATTCTCTTATGCTCTTTGATGGTCTTCTGGATGAGTTTATGAAGATCTGCCTCAAAGTTCTTGCTCTTCTCAAGCTGGTCAGCATAAATCTTAAGAGACTCAGCTACTGAGCTGTTCAGCATGATATTTGCACAAGCGATAGAGTTCGAAGAACCAAGCATTCTGAACTCGAATTTATTTCCGGTAAATGCGAAAGGTGATGTACGGTTACGGTCTGTAGTATCTCTGTTGAATCTGGGAAGTACATCAACACCGAGCTTCATCTGCTTCTTTTCAACACCTGTGTAAGGCTTATCCTTTTCAATAGCCTCAAGGATACCGTTCAGCTCTTCGCCCAGGAAAATAGAGATAACTGCGGGAGGTGCCTCGTTAGCTCCAAGTCTGTGATCGTTACCTGCTGTAGCAACTGAAAGTCTGAGCAGATCCTGATAATCATCAACCGCCTTGATAACTGCACAAAGGAATGTAAGGAACTGTGCATTCTCATAAGGTGTATCACCGGGTGAAAGAAGGTTAACACCGGTATCTGTACCGATTGACCAGTTGTTATGCTTACCGCTTCCGTTTACACCTGCGAAAGGCTTCTCATGAAGCAGACAAACAAGTCCGTGACGGGCAGCAACTTTCTGCATGATTTCCATGGTCAGCTGGTTCTGGTCAGTAGCGATATTTGTTGTTGAATAAATAGGTGCCAGCTCGTGCTGTGCGGGAGCAACCTCATTATGCTCTGTCTTTGCAAGTACACCGAGCTTCCAAAGTTCATCGTTAAGATCCTTCATGTACTCCTGAACCCTAGGCTGGATAGTACCGAAATAATGGTCATCCATTTCCTGTGTCTTAGGAGGCTTTGCACCGAAAAGTGTACGTCCTGTAAACTTCAGATCCTCACGCTTATTGTACATTTCCTTTGTTACAAGGAAATACTCCTGCTCAGGTCCGACTGATGTGGTAACACGCTTAACATCCTCATTGCCGAACAGTTTTAATATACGAAGTGCCTGCTTATTTAATGCTTCCATAGAACGAAGCAGAGGAGTTTTCTTATCAAGTGCCTCTCCGCCGTATGAACAGAAAGCAGTAGGTATGCAAAGTGTATTATCCTTTATAAATGCATATGATGTAGGATCCCATGCTGTATATCCTCTTGCTTCAAATGTAGCACGAAGTCCGCCGCTGGGGAATGATGATGCATCAGGCTCGCCCTTGATCAGCTCCTTGCCTGAGAACTCCATGATAACGCCGCCATCGGGTGAAGGCTCGATAAAGCTGTCATGCTTTTCAGCAGTAATACCTGTAAGAGGCTGGAACCAGTGAGTAAAATGAGTAGCACCCTTTTCTACTGCCCAGTCCTTCATAGCCTTAGCTACTGCCTCTGCTACGATGGGTTCAAGCTTCTTTCCCTCATCAATGGTACGTCTCAGAGACTTATAAACATCTGCGGGAAGTACTGACTTCATGACTCTGTCGTCAAACACGTTACATCCAAAATAATCAGATACAGTTTTCATAGCAAATCCTCTTTTCTTATATTTTTTGTTAACTTAAATTTCTATACTCTATCATTCTAAACGTAAAACCTTTATAAGATTCTCTCTTCTTTCAGAATGACATTTTCAAAAATAAAAACAGGCACTTGTATTATATAGAAAAATCTATACATAACAAGACGCCCTTGCCTTAGAATTATATTTATTTAATAAAAAAATGAGGTCTCCAAGCGTATGCTCAAAGACCTCGTTGCCTCTATGTGTGTATAATAAACCTATTTGTTTTATTTGTCAACACTTTTTTTAATTTTTTTATTTACCACTGTCACCGTAGTTTGAAAGTACTCTTGCAGAAGGATCGTTAACGTTACAGCCTTCCCAGTTTTTATTCGGCATCCAGAAATCAACTACCATATCTGACTGGCCGGGATAGTATTTTTCAAATATCTGACGGTAAAGAAGTGATTCCTTTGTAAAAGGTGTTGCATGTGTATATTTCTTACACTCTGTTTCAAACTCCTCATCGGAAATCTTTTCAGCAGCATACTCCTTTAAATAATCAACCATCGAGTGACCTACCGCATCAGAGAATGCAGCCTTTTCACGCCACAGGATATCGTAAGGCAGATAATCACCGTTTTCAAATGCTTTTCTTAAGAGATATTTACCCTTGCCGTATTTATTCATCTTCTTTTCAGGATCGATGGACATTACATATTTAACAAAATCAATATCACCGAAAGGTACACGAGCCTCAAGTGAATTTACGGAAATACATCTGTCTGCACGGAGAACATCGTACATATGCAGTTCTCTGATACGCTTTTCAGCTTCCTTCTGGAATTCCTCGGCACTGGGAGCAAAATCGGTATATTTATATCCGAATAATTCGTCCGAAATCTCACCGGTAAGTAAAACTCTTACATCAGTAGTTTCATGTATAGCCTTACATACGAGATACATACCCATGCTGGCTCTGATAGTTGTTATATCATAAGTACCCAGTATATAGATGACCTTTTCCAGAGAGCTGATAACCTCTTCAGGAGTCATAAATACTTCGGTATGGTCACTGCCGATATAATCAGCTACTTCCTTGGCATATTTTAAATCGATGGCATCCTCTCTCATACCGATTGCAAATGTGCGGATAGGCTTGTCTGACTTCTTGGCTGCGATAGCACACACAAGAGAAGAATCCAGACCTCCTGAAAGCAGGAAACCAACCTTTGCATCTGCCACAAGTCTCTTTTCAACACCGGATACAAGCTTCTCATGTATCTTTGAAAAGATGGTTGAAAGATCATCATGATTAAACTTGTCTACCTTTGAAATCTCATTGTAGCTGATGAATTTTCCCTGCTTATAATAATGTCCGGGAGGGAAGGGCATAACCTTTTTCACTATACCGATAAGGTTTTTAGCTTCACTTGCGAAAACTATAACACCATCATTATCGTATCCGTAATAAAGAGGTCTGATGCCTATCGGATCGCGGGCTGCAATATACTCTCCTGTTTTTCCGTCATATATAACGCAGGCAAACTCTGCATCGAGCATCCTGAACATTTCAGTACCATATTCGAAATACAGGGGAAGGAGCACCTCACAGTCGCTTTCGCTCTTAAAGGTATATCCCTTTTCAACCAGAGTATCACGTAACTGTTTAAAATCATAAATCTCACCGTTACATACGCAGTAACTGCCTCTTGCTTCAAACGGCTGCATTCCTTCATCATGGAGACCCATTATGGCCAAACGATGGAAGCCCATGATACCATTCTTTGTATTTATAATACGTGAGTCATCGGGACCACGGGATACGGTCTTTTCAAACCCTTCTTTAAATTTGGTTAAATCTGCGCTTTCATCGCAGTATGTCATAATCGAGCACATATCGTGTTCCTCCTTATTTTCCACCGATAAAATCTGTGAATGCATTAATCTGAGCTTCTTCCCTGCTCAAACCCTTTAATATATTCTCATCGATCAGGCTCATGATCTTCTGATAATCAACAGGGATTATCTTCTTGAAGCTGCCGATATATGAATCAAAATTGTCAAGTATTTCTTTAGCCTTTTTAGATCCTGTAGCAGCAACATGCTTCTCTATGATGCCCTTTAACTTTTCGATATCTTCCTTGCTTTCTACAGCCTTCATGCTGACTAACTGCTTATTTAAGTTCCTGTACAGCTTATTGCCTTCGTCAAGTACATAAGCAATACCGCCGCTCATACCTGCCGCAAAGTTCTTACCGGTAGGTCCGAGGATTACTGCGACACCGCCTGTCATATATTCACAGCCATGCTCACCGACACCTTCAACAACTGCGGTAGCACCGGAATTTCTTACACAGAAACGTTCACCTGCCATACCTGCAATATAGCATTCACCGGATGTAGCACCATACAGAGCAACATTACCTGCTATAACATTGGTACTGGGATCATACTTTGCATTCTCGGGAGCCTTAACTATTATCTTACCGCCGGATAAGCCCTTGCCGAGATAATCATTTGCATCACCTGAGATCTTTAATGTCAGGCCCTTAGGGATAAATGCACCGAAGCTCTGTCCGCCTGCACCTGTACAATTTACAGTGATCGTATCATCTGCAAGTCCGTTAGGATTATTTCTCGTGATCTCTGCACCGAGCAGAGTACCGAATGTTCTGTCGGTATTTCCGATATTGATCGAAATCTCACAAGCCTTTTTATCCTTAACTGCTTTTAATATCTTTTTATCTGAAAGCAGTACACTCTCATCCTTGGTCTCGCCAAGCTTAAAGTCATAGAGATACTTGGGACTGAATACCTGAGCATCACGGTCAACCTTTGACATATCATAAAGGATTCTGTCGAGGTTCATCTCATTTAATTTGCTTTCTGCAGCAGAAGCACCCTCTGTAAACTCTCTCTTCCTTAACAGATCGGTTCTGCCTACCAGCTCGTCAATACTTCTTACACCGAGCTTTGCCATATATTCCCTGAGTTCTCTTGCGATAAAACGCATAAAGTTTTCTACGTATTCGGGCTTTCCTGCAAAACGCTTACGTAACTCGGGATTCTGTGTAGCGATACCCATAGGACATGTATCCTGATGGCAAACCCTCATCATTACACAGCCTAATGTAACAAGAGGAGCAGTTGCAAATCCGAATTCCTCAGCACCGAGGATCGCAGCTATAGCCACATCACGGCCGCTCATAAGTTTGCCGTCTGTCTCGATCCTTACTTTATTTCTGAGGCCGTTTGCAACAAGTGTCTGATGGGTCTCAGCCAGCCCGAGCTCCCAAGGAAGTCCTGCATTATGTATCGAGCTAAGAGGAGCCGCACCTGTACCACCGTCATAGCCTGAGATAAGGATTACGGAAGCACCTGCCTTTGCGACACCGCTTGCGATAGTTCCTACACCTGCTTCAGATACAAGCTTTACAGAAATCCTTGCTTTTTTATTTGCATTCTTTAAATCATATATAAGCTCTGCCAAGTCCTCAATCGAATAAATATCATGATGAGGAGGAGGAGAAATAAGGCTTACACCGGGTGTTGAATGTCTGGTCTTTGCTATCCATGGATAAACCTTCTTTCCGGGCAGATGTCCGCCTTCACCGGGCTTAGCACCCTGAGCCATCTTTATCTGTATTTCTTCTGCGCTTATAAGGTAAGCACTGGTAACACCAAAACGTCCCGATGCTACCTGCTTTATCTTTGAGCTTCTGTCATTTTCGGTACCTGCAGAAGCTATTCTTTCATCACTCTCGCCGCCTTCACCGCTGTTTGATCTGCCCTGCAGATGGTTCATAGCGATAGCTAAAGCAGTATGAGCCTCTTCGGAAATCGAACCGTATGACATTGCACCGGTCTTAAATCTCTTTACGATCTCATCTTCGCTCTCGACCTCTTCGATGGGCACTGTGTTTTCAGGATAATTGAAATCTATAAGGCTTCTTAAGTATCCTGTCTCTTCCGCATCTACCATCGAGGTATATGTCTTAAACTTATTATAATCACCTTCACGGGTAGCGGTCTGGAGCATATGTATTGTATTAGGATTGTATCTGTGATTCTCTCCCTGGCTCCTGGACTTATGTCTGCCCATAGCGGTCAGTTCATTATTAACTGCGAGTCCTAACGGATCAAATGCCTTACTGTGCTGTGTATCTACGGCTTTACCGATATCCTCCAGTGTGATACCGCCGACTCTTGTTACGGTACCTGTGAAATATTTATCTATAACATCTTCAGAAATACCGATTGCTTCAAATATCTTGCTGCCCTGATAGGACTGGATGGTTGATATACCCATCTTTGAAGCTATCTTTACAATACCTGTAAGAACTGCCTTATCATAATCCTCACATGCTGCATAATAATCCTTGTCAAGCAGTTCTTCATCCACGAGCTCCTTGATAGCCGAGTGAGCAAGATAAGGGTTTACAGCCGAAGCACCAAAACCGAGAAGTGTAGCAAAATGATGTACTTCTCTGGGTTCACCGGTCTCAACTATGATAGAAAGAGCTGTTGACTTTTTGGTCTCTACCAGATGCTTGTGTACTGCTGCCACAGCCAGAAGTGAAGGCAGAGCCACATGGTTTTCATCAACTCCCCTGTCTGAAAGTACCAGTATATCGGCACCCTCACGGTAACCCTTATCCACCTGGATAAAGAGATGCTGTAAAACTCTCTTGATAGGAGTACCCTTGAAAAACAGTGTTGAAACCTTAGCTACCTTAAGTCCGTGATTCTTTAAATGCTCAATCTTTAAGAGATCAAGATCCGAAAGAATAGGATTATTTATCTTTAATACATTACAGTTCTCAGGCTTTTCCTCTAACAGATTTCCGTTCTTACCTACATATACGCAGGTAGAAGTAACTATCTTTTCACGCTCGGCATCTATAGGAGGATTTGTAACCTGTGCAAATAACTGCTTGAAATAATAGAACAGAGGCTGGTACTCTTTTGAAAGCACTGCGATAGGTGTATCAACACCCATTGCACCGATGGGCTCAGAGCCGTTTAATGCCATGCTCAGGATTGAATCATGGTAATTCTCATAAGAATAACCAAATGCCTTCTGTAAACGCTTCAGCTCATCCCTCTCATATGATTTAACCTTGATATTGGGGATTTTTACATCCTTTAACTGGATGATATTTCCGTCAAGCCACTCACCGTAAGGTTCTTTGAGTGCATATTTTTCTTTTATTTCTTCATCGCTGATAATGCGGCCTTCTTTTGTATCTACCAAAAGCATCTTGCCGGGATGAAGTCTCTCTTTTTTGATGATGTGCTCTTCATCTATAGGAAGAACTCCGACCTCTGAAGCCAGTACCAGTCTGTCATCATCGGTTACATAATATCTGGAAGGACGCAGACCGTTTCTGTCAAGTATAGCACCCATCAGATCACCGTCTGAGAAAACGATGGAAGCGGGACCGTCCCAAGGCTCCATCATGGTTGCATAATACTGATAGAAATCTCTTTCCTCCATCGACAGAGTCTCATTGTTAGCCCAAGGCTCAGGTATGGTGATCATAGCTGCCAGAGGCAGATCCATACCGCTCATCATAAGGAATTCAAGAGTATTATCCAGCATAGCCGAATCAGATCCGCTCTGTGAGATAACAGGTAATACCTTTGTCATATCCTCTTCCGAGAACTCGTTTGTATGCATGGTCTCTTCACGAGCCAGCATCTTGTCTGCATTGCCCTTTATGGTATTGATCTCACCGTTATGTACGATCAGTCTGTTGGGATGTGCACGGTTCCAACTCGGTGTCGTATTGGTTGAGAAACGTGAATGTACCATTGCTATGGCAGATTCGTAATCCTTATCCATCAGGTCCTTAAAGAATGTACGCAGCTGACCTACAAGGAACATGCCCTTATATACGATGGTCCTGCATGAAAATGAAGGAATGTAAGTGTTTTCGTTACTCTGTTCAAACTCGCGGCGTGCAATATAAAGTAATCTGTCAAAATCAAGATCAATATTGCCATCAGCTTTATCATTTAAGCTATCGGGTCTCTTAATAAATACCTGCCATATATTGGGCATGCACTCTAAAGCCTTGCTGCCAAGTACGCCGGGATCGGTATCAACCTTCCTGAAGCCTAAGATCTCGAGTCCGTTTTTCTTTGCTATAACCTCAAACATAGCCTTTGCCTGTCTGGCCTTCAGCTCATTCTGAGGGAAGAATATCATACCTACGCCGTATTCTCTTTTACCGGGCAGCTCAACACCCTGCTTCTTTAATACTTTTTTGAAAAACTTGTGAGGTATCTGTGTAAGTATACCGACGCCGTCACCTGTTTTTCCCTCAGCATCCTTACCTGCACGATGCTCAAGGTTTTCAACTATCGAAAGTGCATCAGCTACAGTTGCATGATCAGCTTTTCCCTTGATATTTACTACTGCACCGATACCGCAATTATCATGTTCAAAATCAGGATTGTATAAACCTTTTTTATATACTTCATTTAATGTAAGTTTCATATTATCAACGACCTTCCGTTTCTATCTCAATCACAGCTTTTGTTATAAACTTGAATACCCCATCAGATATTCATCTACTTCTTTTGCTGCAGCCTTACCTTCTGCTATGGCTCTGACTACCAGTGACTGTCCGATATGTACATCACCTGCCGCAAATACTTTTGCAGATGCCTGATGCTTTCCTTCCTCGGTCTTTACATTCGTCCTGCCGTCAACCTCTACACCAAAGCTCTCGGTTACGTAGCTTTCACTGCCTAAGAATCCAGCAGCTATAAGTACAAGCTGTGCAG
>JAEEGG010008455.1_pt1 | contig 23334 bp, 24 predicted proteins | sample 9134161 | NCBI WGS metagenome assembly JAEEGG01 (sample SAMN16246543, study PRJNA631951) | gut metagenome | biome: gut microbiome; feature: rumen; material: CR-attached | host: Bos | place: Iran: Karaj | collected 2018-10
ATCGTAGAATGCCACATAGAGGTCGTATAGCAGTTGCGAGCGTGTAAGATGATAGCATCCAGTAGCAAGCTGGTCAGTCGATTGGAACATTCAGAATGAAATTGATAAGTGCTGCACCGGCCTCAGGGCGAAACCGTTGTACCGATTGTTGTTGTTCTGCGGATTGACTCCGCCACTGTTGAAGTTCAGGTTCCTTGCGTTGCGGGCTGAGTTCCAAGTGGAAGACCAGTAGTTGCCGTTGGACCCTCTGTTGTTCCATGAGCGGCCATTGCCGTTGCCCGAGCAGGAGAAGAACAGACCCTGGAGGCTGTGTACTATGATAATTGCGTCGGTTGCCACCTATACGACTGGTGCTGCGGAATCCATGAGGCGGAAGCCGCTGCTCGTCTTTCTTTTTTCACGCCTCCGACGGAGGTATGACGGGCAACCTATGAACTTAACTTTTTCGTTCTGCTTTTGGTACAACTGACTCATCTGAGGTGTGCTTGCTGTTAGAGAATGGATGCTATCTGTTGTTGCAGCCGTTGGATGAACTCATAGTTCTCCGCTGGCGTATGTTCAGAGAGTTGATATGACATAATCTGCATGATCAGACCACCTTGCGCCGGTGCCTGCTGCTGCTGTGCCTCTTGTATCAGTGACATCAGCGTTCGCTTCGTCTTACCTTGCTTTGGCTGACGGTCTGTGTCTTCCTGCGGGTCGCTATCCTTCTTGTCTTTCGGCTGCTTCATCGGCTGCGATTCCTTCCATTTCGCCACCGCTTCTGCCAGTCGTTCGTATATTACTTCGCTGCCGTCCTGAGGTTGTGGCAGTATTACGGTGATGACAAGGTGCTTGTCGTCTTCGGCCTCGTAATTGAGTCGTGTGGGGATGTACTTCTCGATGCTCTTGAGCGGGAATCCGACGCGGCAGAAAGTTTCGTCGCTATCCTTCATCGGAATGCGCGTCACGGCAATAGGCTTGCGGTCTTTCGTCTGCATGCGCACTTCGTCATTGAATGTGATGACGGCAATGAGCCACGCGCTCCACTCGTATGCCGAATAGAACGAGCCGGTCTTGTAGAGGTGGATGATGCCCCACTTGTCCGCTGTGTCGCGGTCGCGCTCCTGTTGCAGGATATCTGCTAATTTTGCCATATCTTTATATGTCTTGTCTTACTATTATTATAAATCTATTCCATCCTTGTCGCGCCGCGCCTGTCGGCGCGTTGGACGCGCGACAAAGCTGGAATAGATTGAACTCTTTCGGGTGAACGAAAAAGTTAAGTTACTGCACAGGCCTCAAGGCGAAACCGAAGTACCGATAGTAGTAGTTCTGCGGATTGACTCCGCCACTGTAGAAGCGCAGGTCCCGTGCGTTGCGGGCTGAGTACCAAGTGGAAGACCAGTAGTAGCCGTAGGACCCTCTGTAGAACCACGAGCGGCCACCGCCGTAGCCCGAGCAGGAGAAGAACAGACGTGCGCCGTTGATATTGCTCTGTATGTACAAGCCAAGGATTCCGTTCACAGTCACTCGCTTGTCAGCCTTGGTGGTGTCCACCTCCGTGCCATCGGCATTGATATACTTGATGTTGGCGAACAGCTCTGCGTACTCAGCACTGGTCGGCATACGCCACGGTGCACCGAGGTTTGCACGTGCTGCGTCGAAGTCTTCACCTACGGCGATGTTGCCTGTCAGTGTGTTGCCTGGCGTGCTGCCATATACTTGGCCCTCGTATGGTGGGTCAGCCTGATTGATACCGCCCCAATCATAGTCAAAGTCCGACACACTGCTTGGGTTGTGGCCGTCGATGTTGCCCCAACTGAAGAAGCTCTTCTCATATACGAACGGTGTCTCGCAGAAGCCGCCCGGCTTGGTGAGGTCGATGTCGCGGCTTGCCCACTTCACACCTGAAGGCAGACCCATATCCACCACGAGGGCTGCGGGGTCGAACGATGCGTCAGGACGGAACAGATTGACGATGTTCCATGCCGTGCCGTCGTACACAAGTTGCGCGTAGGTCTGTGCCTTGATAACTCCTGCGGGCAGTGCCTGTCCGAGAATGTGCAACGGCTTGGCACCCGTCTGGCTCACGTTCAACGTTGCATTTGCTGCGTTGATAGGAGTGGTGAACAATATATCCACCGTTGCATTAGTCAACAGGATGAAGTTGGCAATCGTTGATGTGCGAGTGTTGGAGTATGTGTCATCATGACTGACACCGCTTCCCATAGCTATGGTGGCAAGATTAGTGATGACATCCTGCTTACTGGTGCCCAACCCTGCTATCTGCTGGGTATGCTCTGCCACGGTAGGTGCCAGCGTCTCGTGGTCTTGAACGGCTTGATTGTGATCTGATACCGCCTGCTGATGGTCAGCGGCATACTGCGCCACGCGCTCTGCTTCAGCGGCTACGCGGTTGGTCTCATTGATGACACGCTGCGCCTCGTTGTTCTCACGCAACTGTTCCTTCTGTACGCGCTGTGCTTCTGCGGCAACACGTCCCTGTTCGGCGGTCACACGGCTCTGTTCCTGACTGATGCGGGTTTGCTCCTGACTGGCTCGCTGTTGTTCAGCCGATACGCGCTGCTGCTCGGCACTGACGCGAGCCTGCTCTGCATCGTTACGCTGCGTTTCGGCGGCTTCACGTTGTGCCTCCTTCTGTTGGCGTAACTGCTCAGCAGCCACACGCAACTGCTCATCCTGAGCGATGGCGGTGTTCAGAGCGGCTATGCGGTCACTCTCAGCCTTGATGCTCGACAGGTCGATGATGCAGGACCACCAGTTAGTATCGGTCAGCGGATGGCCCACGTTGCCAGGCTTCAGGCTTCGATAAACACTCAGCCCCGTGGGGTCTTGCACCACGTTGGCATTCCCGTAGGTGGTGGCGGCATTATAAGTGCCTTTCCATGCCTCGCCTACTTGATAGCGAATCTCTTGAATTTCGTTGTTCATATCTTTTCGTTTTAATTGTTATACATCGGAAAACTGATAATCAATTCTGCGGTTGCGTAGTCGTAGCGGATGCGGTCAACTTCCTGCTGCAAGCCAACGACGGAGAGGATACCGGTCTCTGGGTCGAAGTTCATCACAGGGAACAGCATACCGCCCGACACACCTTTGGTGTTGACCGTATTGCTCTCGCCCTGACGGTTGGTGATGGTAAGGTTGTAGCCGTCCAGTTCGGCATCCACATTCTCGGCACCCTCAATGGCCGTACCCGCCTGCTGCATCATCTGCTGGAACTCCGTCACGCGCCCCTCCTCGGCCTGTACGCGCCCCTGCTCAGCTTGTAACCTCTGCGCTTCAGCTTGTACCCTTGCCGCTTCTTGGTTCACGCGGGTTTGCTCATTCGCTATTCTTTGCTGCTCGTTGGCTATGCGCTGGGCTTCGTTGGCGTAGGCTGGCAGGGAAAACTGAATCTCTGGGGCCGTTTCTCCATTGAGGTCGAGCATCACCTGAGCCGGTGCATCATCCACCTCAATGATAACAGACTCCTGATTGATAACCTCATCTTCCACTGATGTGGGGAAGTCGGCCACGGTGAAGTGGTAGCCTATCTGAAACTTCAGGTCGCCGATTGGCAAGTGGTGGTCGTCGAACTGCACCTCGAGCTTGGTCGGGTCGCCCGCGACGGGAGCGCAGTGGGTATAAGTCGTGCCGTCGTAGCCTGCGTAGTATGCCTGCGCGGGTGCGCCGGTCCAGAACTTGATGCAGAAGGGTGTCATCCATCCTGCATCGCTATTTAGAGTCAGAATGAAGTCCGACTTGTAATTGATTCTAAAGATTGCAATGTTTGCCATATCTGTTGTTGTTATTAATATCGGTGGAATCGGTCAGCCGCATGTAGGGCTTAAGAAATAGGTCGTATTTGTAGGGTATGGGCGCAAGATTCTGCGAACTGGTTGTTTCGCGGTACTGGTATGAATCCGCCACTATCATGAGCGTGACTTGCACCAATGGCTTTGGCACCATGCCGTACTGCTCATAGATGTCGGTGATGGTTCTGTTGCATATGTTCAGCACAGCATCCTCCGCCGCCTCGCCGTACATCTCCAGCAGTTCGCGCTCCTCCGTCGCCTGATCATCGTCGAGCCTTAACTGTGCCTTGATCTGTTCAAAAGTGAGATAATTCATATCGATTTCATTTTTCTTCTACTATTCGTGACTTATGCCGTGATAGGTTTACCGCATCCCGCTACTGAAGAGCCCCCGAGCCTTCGAGCGAGAAACTGCCCTGGCAGAGGTTTCCCGTCGTGTGGGTCTGTTTGGCTGCGGTCATCAGTGCTTTGCCGGTCAGCGTCGATGTGTTCGCCTTATCCCTGATGGTGACATCAAACATCTGCCCAATCAGCAACACATCGCGCAATCTCGCTGCCGCAAGCATAAGATAGTTGAGTGTCAGCGACCACGACTTACGTCCGGCCAGCACATCCTTCCAATCTTGCTGTGTCGCACTCGCCCGTTCTATCGACGGACATGCGGTGTTGATCTCGTCGCTGCGGATAGCTGCCGAAGCCACCGCCACACCATTCTGCGAAAGTATCACTATAATATCCCTTCCTGTCATATATCTGCCTCCTATGTAATCAACTGTAAACCGTAAACTTTAAACTGTAAACTAAAAAAATTACCACGTCACAATCTCCCCCTGCCCGGTGCGCTTCAAGTGTCGGTTGAGCACTATCTTTATTGCTTCGCCCGATATTTCGCCCACCATCTGCATACCGCCCAAGCCCGCACCTTGCAGCTGGCTCGCCAGATTGCCCTGCTGGGCTTTGTTCAACACCAGCTCGCCTGCATTCAAAGCGGCTGGGATCATATCGCCGGAATAGTTGTTGCCTTGCACGAAGCCATTAGCAGCATGAACCACGCCACCACGAGCAAACGGGATAATGGTGTCGGCAGCGGTCAGGGCCTCGATAGCGGTCACGATGGTGGCGATACCGCTCACGATAGAAATCAGCGAGGTGACACCACTGACGACATCTTTCATACCTTCAGGCAGTTCGATGCCGAGTGCCTCCATACTACCGACCATCTGGCTGATACCACCCGCCATGCTGCCTATCTCTTTCGTCAAGCTGGCCTCAGTCTTCTCCTTTGGCAGTTTCAGTTCCAACTTAACCCCTTGAAGGTCTTTGAGTGATTTGCCGCTGAACGACGACTCGCCCAGACCCGTAACCGGCGCACCTTTTAAGTCGCCCCATGTTGTCATATCTCTCAAAGCCTTCTGCTCGTCCTTCATGCTTTTCAGCTTGTTCTCTGCCTCGATAAGTTGGTAGAGATAGCCTGTGCGCATATCCTCGCCTGCCTCGTTCCATTGCTTCTGCAAGTCAGAAACGAGCTTTGCTTGCGCCGCGATGCTGTCGGCGGCAAAAGTAGGAGCGGTCGTTATTTTGCCTCCGCTGGAGCGACCACCGCGACCGCCACTTACACCTTGCAGAGCGTAGCGGTTACCCTTGAACTCCTCGCGGGCTGCTGATGTTCCCTCACTGACGGCCTGGGCATAGGCAGCGATACCCTTCTGTATGCGTGTCTCACCTTCAGTGATAGCCTTGGCGATGGCATATTGCTTCTGTTGCTCTTTGGTCAATGCATTGATGTCAAACACCCTGTACTGTCGCTCGTAGGTGCCACCCTGACTGTCGTTGATAGTCTGGGTGCGGGTCACCATACCGCGCTGCTGAAGTGTTTCGTAGTTGCGCTTATATTTATCAAATTCGCTCTGACCACCCTTTATGATTTTGTCAACGACATATTTGATAGTTGCATCGTTGACTCCGGCACCGCCAATACTGTTCACTCCGTTACGGATGGTCTGAAAAGCCGACTGGCTTCCGGCAGCCATACCAGCCGATACGCTTTGCTTCTGTAGTGCTGCAAGCCGTTCGGTGGCTGCTTTCAATTTCGCATCCACATTTTCGCCCTGTTGTTTTGCAAGGCGAAGTTCTGCGATTTCCTTCTGAGTGATGGCGATAGCAGCGGCATTGTTGCTCTTGATGCTGCCGAGACGGTCAAACACATCATAGAGATCACGGCCTCCCTGAATGGCTGCACTAAGGTTTTGGAAGAAATTGCTCCAGTTGCCATTATTCAGCGTATCGAGGAATACGCTGTAGGCACCTTTCGCACCCTCAACCGTTCTTCCCCATTCGTCGATACCGCTTTCAGATTGGAAGAAGGCATCTTTTGCCACCTGTACGGCTGTAGTCGCAACACCAACCACACCACCGAACTTTGTCACTTGGTCAATGCTCAGTCCGAACTTTCCAGCTACAGCATCGAGCGCACCTGTCAGACCGCCACCGCCATTGATGGACTTGTTGATGTCGTCAAGCTGTGACTTTCCCTCCTGAATACGACCCTTCAACTCATCGAGCGACTGTGCGAGGGCCTTGCCATATTCGCCCTTCTTCTCCTCATTGGTCATGTTCTTGTATTGAACAGCCAACTCGGTATAAGACTTGGTGAGTTCAGACACCTTGCCGCGTGCGGTAGTGGCAGTGGTTTCCATCTTGCCGAGGGAACGGGTAAATTCGACTATATTGTCATCGACATACTGCAACGTACCGCCTACCTTGCGGCATCCATCAGCATACCGGGTCAACTGTTCCGTCGCCCGCTTCAGCTTGTTATCGTACTCTTCCGAAGAAACCTTCAGCCTTAAAATTGATTCTGCCATAAAAAAATGCGCGATTAGTGCAACTATACACTAACCGCGCATTTTGTCGTTTCGGGTTTACTTATCCCTCCAGTTCGGGCTGTGTGTCGCCACCACCTTCGCCGCCGTCGCCGTTGCTGGGAGTCTCAGGCTCCTGCTCTGTTTCCTCCTTGTCGTCATCCTTGGCGGTAGCCCAGCCGAGCTGTGCGCCTGCGATGGCTTCGGCTATCTCCTGCGACGGGCGATAGTTGCAGTGTGGCGTGAGGTCGGTCAGCGCAAGGTCTTCCTCTTTCTCCACCCACTTACCTGATACCGATGGATAGAGTTTGCCGAGAGGTCCGAGGTCAATAATCTTGCCGTTCTTCAACTGTCGGGCAGCTGCTTTGAGCATCAGTCCGGCGCAGGCCACGATTTCCTCCTGTGCATAGGTGGTGTTCATGCCTGCAATCTCACAGATGTCGTCGAACGACTCAGTGCCGTTGGTGAGTACACGGGCCACAAAACCCGGTTGTTTGGTCTTCGGGTGCTTGAAGGGAATCTTCTTGCACTTCAATGTCAGTTTTGCCATATCGTTAAAATTTAGGGGTTAAAAATTTCAAGCGGTTAAATTTCCGATTTCAAGCGGTTGAATTGCGAAAGTCAAGCGGTTGACTTCTTATTCAGCATCACTTCGAGTTCGGTGTCTATCAGCGTGGCGAGGTTGTCGGCTGCTTTCGTCAGCGATGATGCTGCTGCACCACTGAAGAAGTTGCGGGCTGCGATACTTCCGCGATTACCTGACAAGCGACCGCCACGACTGCCAGCCATACGGTCGGACGTTCCGCTGTTGATAAAGCGAAGAATCCATTGGCGGTCGTGAGGCCCATAGTGCATCACGGTATCGGTGCGCTTTCCTCTCGGCACCCGGTTGCCGCCTCGCTGATGGGGCTTAAGTTTCCTTGGCGGTTCATAGGTGGTAGGCTTGCCGGCCTTTTTCCTCATGTTCAGGATGTTGACATTGCCACCAAGAATTTTCTTATACACGGAAAGCCTGATGCCCTGCGCTGCACCTCGTGGATCGCTTGCCATTGCACCGCGAGCCGCCGACACCAGTTCTGGCCTGACCTCCATCAAAGCCTTGCGAATGAGTTTCTGCAAGGCTTTCTGAGTCTTGGGATTGGTGGAGAGAGCTGCTTCGAGCACCTTCTGCTGCTCCAGAACGACCGCATCGTTTACTTCAAGTCCTATCATACGAAAAACGCCCGATTAGTGGACATTCACTAATCGGGCATTTCCGCGTCTTGGGTAAACCAACAAAATATTTATGTTCTTTTGTTCTTCTGTCAAGATCACTCTGTCACAATCCCGTCGAGTGCCACGACTTGCGCCATGTTCCAGTCGTTGCTCGCCATTAGCTTTCCGAAGGCATCCTCAGAGAGGGTTTCGATTTCCACCTCCACCTCCTTCTTGGCAAAGTCGCTGATGGTGTCGTTCACCAGCTTCTGGTAAGCCTTAAACTCCTCGATGAACTTGCCGTATTCAGCCGCACCCATCGGCAGCTTCTGTGCATCGAAGTCAGTCTGCTTCACGGTGCGATCATACTCCTGTGCCTTTGCCAGACGCTCGTCGAAATCTTCCGACGGCTTCATCTTCTCGGCAGCATCCTTCGAGTCCTCATCAAACTTCTCAGCAATGGGCTTCAGCTTGCGGGTAATCTTCCATACCTTAATCTTGTCGGCATCATCGAGTTTGCCGTACTTGGCTGACGACAATACATTGAATGCCGCCAGCACCTTCTCAGTAGTCAGGGTCAGTTTCTTCATCGCTTACTCCTCCCCGTTGTTGTTCTCACCCTCAATCAGTTCCTCAATGTCCTCGATGGCTGCAAACACCTTGGCCATGTCCTTCGACTTCACGCCGCTGATGCTGTACTCCATCTCGCCACCCTGCGGCTGACCAGAGAAGTTGCCCGCATAGGTCATACCGTCGGTCTTGTAGATTGATCCGTTGATAGACTGGAGGGTGCTTGTCTGAGCGTCCTCATTGTAGTTCACGTTGATAGTCAGACCGCTTTCTGCGTTGACATACTCTGCCTGAGTCGACAGGCTTCTTGTTTTAACTGTTAATGTTCCCATATTCAAATTATTTAAAAAGTTAATAACTAAATGATAGCCAATACTGCTGCAAGGATGATGAGCCCGAGCAGGAATCCTCCCACCCACCAAAGGCTCTTGTCCTTATTCACTACTTCTGGCTTCTGGCTCATGTCGCCGCCACTTGGTTCTGGTCTGTGTTCTGCTTTATTGTACATAATATCTGATTTTTGAATTATTCTCGTGGCAAAACTCCTTCGCTTAAAACAAGCTGTCCGCCAACTTTGTAATTATTGTCAACACCTGGGTCTGAATTATATGTGATATACCAAAATTTTACTACGACGCGCATTCCTGCAACGGCTGTCAGTCCATTCCAGTTGATATTGAATTTTATATTATTACTACTAACGTCTGTTGTTTTAGGAATTGCGTGACCTTCTGATGATTCCGTGTTGCTTACATCTATACTACCAGTAGTTCCAATAGATACTCTTCGTGGGTGGCTCCTTGTCTCGTCATATACACCGCTGCTGTTATACACTTCGGTTGTCCAACTAAAATAAGCAGGGTAGAAAATGATTCTATCGGTAGACGGAGGCGTAGATACGTCATAGTTATTGGTTATGGACATTAGCTGGAGTTCAACATCAGCTTTACTTCCTTTGACAATTTCTCCGTTCGCTACGACATGGAATGATAAAAGCATTTTGTCATATATGCCACTTCCAGATATGTAACGGTACAACAATGTATCATAACCAAGACCAGGGAGAAAACGAAGAGTTGCTAATTGGTCGGGCTTATGGTTTCCCGTTATATTATTGGCATTCGAATCTTCTCCCAACACACCTATAGCATATATATCAGCATCACGGTCTACATTTCCTTGTAATCTATTGTTTATCAATGTCAGAAATTCGCTCCAATTAGTATCATCAATTCGCACTATAACGTCGCTTGAATCCGTTGCACTCTTTGTTACTTGTTCTGAACCAAACCAAAAACGGATAAACGGAGAACTCGTGTCCAGCGTAGGGACGTAAAATAGAATCCCATAATACAATCCGACAAGGCTCTTGAAATTGCGAGGATTGAAAGGGTGCATTTTTATTTGAAAAACACCGCTACTCCCGTTCGGCTTTGTTATCATTTTGATAGTCTCATTAGCCTCAAATGTAGTATTGGCATATCTATTTTCATAGCGATTGCAATATCCGTTAAAATCCGTAATCCTATGAAAATTTACATTTTTTACGGGAGTACTATACAGCCATCCATTTCCTATACTTTTATGCGTATCATCATCTAATGGCATAATAACCCCTCCAGTATAACTTCCGTCAATTATTTGATTGGCAATCTGTGCAAGATTATTGTTGTCTATGCCGTTTGATAACGGAATCTCAAAGCCCCAATTACGATTATAAAAATCGTCATCAGATAAGGTCTGTGGCGTTCTTGTGTATCCATTTAAAGTGTCTTTAATTGGTTTATACCTTGATAACGCTTTAATGTATGGATGTTCGCAAAGCGTACCTTCATCACCAGAGCTTACGCCGAGAGCACGCTGTACATCGCGGATGCTCACACCGTCGTTCGCACCAGTGTCCTGAACTATTCCTGTGTTTGGATTGTAACTCATATCTATGCTGCTTTTAAAGTTTCTATTTCGTTTCTCAGTCTCTCGTTCTCTGCCTCCAGAGCCGCAATGCGCTCCTCGTGCGTCATCACCTTCCGCGCCACGCTTATTACGCTCGCAAGTGCCGTCACGCCGTAGTCCAGACCAAGCGTGCCCGCGCCGTCTGCCGTCACCGTCTCAGCCGCCACGCCCTGCCAGTACTGCGCGCTCGTTCCGATGTGCGTCAGCAGGTCGATCGTCTTGTCCCTCCACGTAAACTTGAACAGCGGCGCCCGCGCAATCGCCTCCACGTCGATGTCGGTATTCTCCACAAAATCCTTCATACGCATATCCGAAGAGTGCGTCAGCGTGCCATTCACATATACGTTTCCGTTGAGGTTGCTCGTGCCGCTCACGTAGAGCATATAGCTGCTGCTCGTGCCACCGACGCAAAGTGTGTTCGTCAGATAGCTCTTGCCGCTCACATACAGATTATAACTGGCATTCGATCCGTTAACATTCAAATAGTCGCTGACGACTACTGGATCTTCAAAAACGTGCCTCCCGCTGCTGGAATACCATGCTTCGCCACTGTCGGCATAGATATTCAGAGTCCCACTGCAGCCGTCGGACAAGAACAAATCCGTCCAACCCTTGCTTCCGCTGCCGATGGTGTACGAGCCATTCAACGATGGTATGATGTCTCCATTCACCTGACCGCTAGAGTTGCTGCTCATTCCCAATGCACTCACGCCGCCAGTGGCATAGAAGTTCACCGATGCGCCGTTCGTGGCATGAACCAGCTTCAAGGAGTTAGTTCCGGATTCATATTGCAGCACGGCGTTGCCGATCTTCAGACCCGCACTCGCCGTGACGTTCACCTGTGTCTGCGAGAAGGCCATCACCGATGCAACGTATTGGTTCGACGAATTATGCCAGTCTATACCTGTTCCGCTAGAGTTAAGGCAGATTCCTGTACTGCCTGTGTGCATAATCAGGTGTCCATCCGTATAGATGGAGTTGGCGACCATTGCCTCTCCGTTCACATGCAGCTTGTAGCTAGGAGCCGTTGTGCCTATTCCGACGTTTTTGTTTGGCGTCAGGCAGATATTCCCCCAGCCAGTATGAATATTCATGTAGTCGGTGCTGCTGACGTTTCCGTTCCAAGTTATCCAAGCACGGTTCGTATTATCGCTTGCCCGCAGGAACAGACCCTTGGTATCGTCGCTCACCTGTGCTCCGTAGATAATGAGCTTTGATGCGGACGACGATGTACCTATCGTGATATCGCCAGTCAGGTCAGCACTGCCGTCGAAGCTATTCCCCCACAATGAGCGAGCTGTCTGCAATTTGGTGGCCGAAGCCACATTGTCGCTCTTATAGGCGTTGTCGAGATACAGATAAGCATGTACGCTGCTGGAAAAGTCTATTCCCTGATTGGTGGCTGGACCGTCATTGTATTCGTAATCATACGGGCCTCCGTCTTCAGGCTTGTTGGTATATGGGTTGTGCGTCCATGACGTATACTGGCCGCTCACCTCGTATGTGCCTGATGCATATTGCAAAGGAAAATAGATCCACACTGCACCGGCGTTGTCTGCTGTGGCCACTATCCTGCATTCCAGGGCAAAATAGTTGCCGAATCGTTCTATCGTTACACCGACAGAGTTCTTTGCGGCGCGAGTGCTCTGCCAACCGTCCTTGATTACTATGCGTGCAAAAGAGTTCTGTTCCGCCTGTGAGTTATAACCCTTTCCATTATAGATGGTGAGTACCAGACTGCTCGCATCGCCTGCCGTTACATAAGTTCCAAGTTTGTGCCAATAGCCGCTTGTAAACGTGCCGGGTGATGGAATATAGTATGCCACGGGAACCTCGATGCTCGTGCCGTTGAGCTTCACCTTGTGGCCATCCACGATGCCAGAATTACCTGAGTCAAACAATGTATAGGTATTGAACGATGTGTCATAACGCTTCAACGACCCATTTACGGCATCCATCAGTAAACCGCCGTAGGCTGTTCCACTGTGCTTAAATTGAATAAACGTGCCAGTGGAAGATGGTGCTGTCGAGTTGACAACAAGCGGTTGCAGATTCGAAGATGTAATACCGAGATACCCCGTCAGTTCACCGCCAGTCAGCTGCAGGTATCTGTTGTCCGACTGGCTCTTTGAATATATCAAGTCGGTATAGTTACCGCTATGCAATACGCCATAGTTAGTACCACCCGTATTGCTGGCATTAGGTACACATATATTAATGGTCGAATTACCAGACGTGCCATTATATCCTGCGCTAATGTATACTTGTCCGGTATGATGCGTTGTTGCGGTTTGTGTTGCCCCAATCCACAGATTCTCGCCATTGTCATATATCAGCGGAATATTAACAGATGAATATGGCTCAAATATACCCATTCCTCTGCCATTCAGATACAAACTTCCTGTCAGCGGCTTTGTACTTCCGGCTGACAATGGGAGATAACTGCTCAGACTGTTATAGGCCGACTCGCCATGAGAAATATAGGTCTGATACGTGCTGTTTATTGAGATAGTACCACTGCTTGTAATCGTGCCACCCGTCAGTCCGGTGCCTGTGGCCACGCTTGTTACAGTACCGCTGCCACCGCTCTGAATGGTCTCGTTCTTCCATATACCATTTCTATATACAAGAGCCTGCCCGTTGCTTGCGCCGCTGATATTCACGTCCACAAGGTCATACAACGCTGACACATTACCGCTTCCGCTGCTGCTCAGGCCGAGGGCACTTAAATAAGTATCGGCATAGAGACCGGCGCTGTTCACATGCAAGCCGCCGTTATCGGCTGTAACCGTAATGCCACCGATGCGGATGGAGGTGCAGTTGACCGCTCCGTTTACGTCTAGCTTATAGGTAGGGGCGGAATTTCCAATGCCGACATTTCCGCCCTTCTTCTGCAGGACAAGGTTAGTCGCCCCTATACCTATCTGCGATGTCTGTATCTCTCCGTACCCAGCATTGTTGGCCGCCAGTCCTATGCAATAGGGATTGCTGGCAGAGGTATTCTTTATAAGGAATCCGCCATTATCCGTACCCCATACGCCATCGGCAGTACCGTAGGTGACGATCACCTTTCCGGATTCGACGTTGAGGTTGCCGCTGGTGTCGAACGTCATGGTCTTGCGGTTAGTCCATCCGCCCTGCAGGTTGGAATAGAACTCGATGCTGCCGTCGTTTCCGATCATCATCCGCTCGTCACCGCCACTGGCCTGTGCAGCAAGAACCAGAGAACTCTCTCCGCCGCCAATTGCCACCAGACCTCCTCCGCCTATGGCTATGCCGTTGCCGTTGACGTCATTGGTATTGTCGACGAACTTGATCATCTCGTCGGTGGACTTTGATCCTGTGTAGCTGATGTTGCCGTTTATGTTGCCCGTGCCGTCGAATGAGTTGCCCCAGATGGTTCTCGCCGTCTGCAGCTTCGTGGCACTGCCTGCATTGCCAGAGATATTGCTGTCCGTGAAGGCGAGAGTCTTCCATGCTGGATAGGCAGACCAAGCAGGATTGTTTGTCCACCAATATGACCTTACACGAATATCGTTCGTTCCTGCTGCAAACTGCAGATGTCCGTTCACCGACTCGAAGTCCACGAGTATGCCGTAGTCCATCGGCTTGTTGGTCTGTGTCTTTCTGGTGTGCAGCTGATATACTCCGCCGCCGAGGTCATGCTCATCGGTGAAGTTGAAATCCACGTCGGTTTCGCCGACATAATCCACGAAGTGCTTGCCGTTCACCAAGCCATAGGCCGTCACGCCCTTGGCTACATCCGCAGTCAACGGCAGGCTGTAGCCGTTGGCAAAGCTGATACCAATCGTACCGCTGCCTGTCACAGGCTGGCCATTTACGACGAATCCTGTCGGAACGGTCATCCCAACGCTCGTCACCGTTCCGCCACCGCCACCACTGCCGCCAGGCACTTGGTACGTCCATGCCGAGCCGTTCCACATGATTGCTACACCTGATTGCGATGGCGTACCGAGGCCAGAATTATTTATGGTATTCAACGGCTCGTTCAGCGTGATACCGCCTTCGTCATCATTCTTGCCAAGAGCACTAATATACTTCTCGGTCCAGAAGCCGAACATCGACTTAATATTCAGCTTTTCCTTCTGCGCGGCGGTGAAAGTGCTGATGTCGGTATTGACATTAATCTTTGAACTCGGAGTCGTATTGTCGTTCCACAGTTCAAAAAGGCTCTCGAAATAGGTCTTGGTAACATAGGTATTGGCGGCATCCGTCTTTTTCAAGAAATCGCTATTAGCCACCGATACGTCGAGCTTGTTGCTGAGTAGTCCTGCCAGCGTGTCTGCCTCGGTATAGGTGTCGAGGAAACTGACCACCTCCTGCCACTTATTAATAATGGTGTCCTGGTCTGGCGATGCCATAATGGCGGCCACACCGTCCCACGCACTGACCTTTTCGGAGGTAATACCGTCGAGCACGCTCTTGTTCGTATGCTCATGACGCTTGTCATACGCATCATCCCAGTTCGTCTGCTTTGCCGTGGTCGGCAATGAGTAGCCCTCGGCAAAGCTGACGGCAAATGTGCCGTTGCTAGTAATCGGATCTGTCGGACTGACTGAAAATCCCGTCGGCATGGTAAGGCCGACGCTTGTCACCGAACCTGCTCCACCGCCAGTTTCGCCCCACTCATATCTCTGCGTAGCGTAGTTCCATACGATGCCGACCTTACCTGCCAGACCCTGCGGCGGCAGCCCAAGACCCGACTCGTTGATGCCCTGCAGCGGTTGATTGAGCGATGCACCTCCACCGCCGCCGGAGCTATTCTTGCCAAGGGCCGACAGAAAATAATCTGTCCACACACCCTTCCTGGCCTCGATGCTTTCAATCTCTGTGGTGACTGTGGTCACGTAACCTGTCTCGCTGTCGGTGGTACTGGTTTCGCTCGGTGTCTCGTTCGGGTCAAACGGATCGACACCGGCATCAGCGTCTGTCTTGACCGTGCGCGACACCTCGGTCTCGCCGTTCATCACCACAGTCGTCACCTTCTTATGAATGATGAACAGCTCGTTCCAGAATGCCTTTGAGATATAGCCATCTTCCACCCATGCCTGTGAAGCCATGCCAGCCAGTTCAGACGGATCGAAACTGCCACCACCGCCTGCACCGCCACCCGAACGGCCAATGATCATTCTTTGTATTGCTTCCTGCGAAAGTCTCATGTTGTCTCTTTTACTTTCGCGCAAAACCCCTCCGTGGGTTTACTCGTCTGTTTTTATGTCTCTTTTGTTCTTATGTCTAAAAACAAAAAAAAGGAGCCACTGCTCCCCTATCGGCATCGCGCCGTTTATTTCTTCAGCAGATTCTCGATCACTTGTCGCCTGTTCCGCCCGAAGTCAGGATAGACATACGACACATGAACCCAGTACGAACCTTTGCTGTTGTGTTCCCAGATGAGCTGGTCGAATGGCAGATTCTTCCGTATGTAGTCAAACCATTTCTTTCCCTTCTTCAAGTCGCCGTCGATGCAGAGGTCTACGGCCTGTCCTTTCAGGTGTTGCGAATTGTAGACACCACCCACGGCCTTGTTCAGAGCCTGACAGCGGAATCCAGAGCCTATCTTGATTGGCTCGTTCATCGCCACGCGCAACGGCTCCAGGACATACGCCGTGAGATATACCAGATTGATGGTCTGCTGCACATTCGGCTTGTTGCTTATACCCTTTGCCTTGGCGGTTGCCGAGGCATATAATTCTTCGATTGTAAAGTGCATAGTGATTGGTGTATTCATACTTTTATTCCTCGTTATTAGGTTCTATTTCGTGTTTCGATCCTCGCTTTCCCTTGGGTTTAACTGTTCCTTCGTCCGAGATTATTACGGGCACGCACTTCGCGCAGTCGGGAGCCAGGCCGCACATAAAAGGGCGCGATGACTCAGCGATGCGGGTGTTCCTTGCTATGTCGCTCTTCATCTTCTCGCGCTCCTTGATGGTGCTCTGCTTAAAATCGTAGAAGTCCTTGCTCAGTTTCTCCATTTCGTCGCGCATCTCCACGTAGCCCTTCTTATAGTGGTCTCGGTCTTCGCGCAGTTCAGAGATGAGCCGGTGGTTGTCGTCCACTTCCTTCTGTTTGTCTTCGAGCATCTGCTGATAGGTGTCCTGCACCTTCTGCGCCATATCCACCTCAGCCGACTTTGCCTCGGCTTCCTTCTCCTTGGCTTCTGCACGGGCGCGACGGTTCATCCACCGCCAGGTGAAGAAGCATCCGCCACCTCCACCAACGAAGAGACCTAACAGACTGATGATTGCATCTAATGTTATTTCCATGTCTATAATTGTAAAAGTGAAAGTCTTGTTACGTCGTCGCGCCAGTCACGGCTGATGGCTATGGGCGCGTAGGTGGTAACGGTGTCGGTGCCTACCTTCACAATGTTGGTAGGATCAACAGCCGGTATCTTGTTAGACAACAGTTCGGGGTCTATCTTCCGTTTGGCGGTCGCCCAGTAGTTGGCCACGCGAGTTGCCAAGTGCTTCTCGGGGTGCTGCTGATTCGTCGCGCTACCTCCATATTGAACAGTCTGGATGATGTTTCCGTTGGCATCGAGTAATAGCCCGTAGCCATACTCCATATTATTGTCACTTGCAAAAATGCAGTTGGCATTCCACTCTTCCTTAGATGCGTTGGAGTTGGTCGCAGAGTATTCCTGAGATGTGACACGCTTGGTGATCAATTCACGCGGACGCACCTCACCTATAGACGACGGGATTTGATAACTGTCGCGCGAATAGCTGATTTCGAGATTTGCTATCTCAAAAGCATCTATCTCGTTGCCGTTGGTATAGTCGTGTGCTCCCATAATGTCGATGAAGATGTAACCATAGGTGTCTTCTGGAACAGGAATGGCAGGATAGATATATACCGAGCCTGCAATAAAGACGGTGAAAAAAGTACCAGTACTCTTCAACGTGTTCCCTGAAAGTGGAACATTGAAGATGCTTGGTGTTGATGACCACCCACTCAATATGGTTGGATTAGTACCAACGGTTTCCATAGCCATAGACCACCATTTGGCCGATGCTCGCGTCATGCCGATACCAAGCCGCATACGGATGGTGTATTTGTTCTTCTCCTGCTGAAGCGGTTCGGATCCCATCCATGCCGTACCGCCGAGCGAGATACTGCCACCTCCAAACGACATCGGGCGCAAGGTCTGAAGCTGAATCGACGGGGATGTGTTGACATGATTCTCTAAAACCATCAGCATGTCGCCCACTACCGCACTTTCGCTCTCTGTACTCTGATATATTTGACGACGAGAAATACGCCCGTATGTGCCAGTCGTCACCTTCATTGTGTCACTGCCTTGATTGCTGGCGGTCTTCGGTGTGGTAGTGAAATAGCCTACCAAGTCCTCACCGCCAGGTACCCAAGTGTAATCGTCGCCCATGTAGTCCTGTATGTCTTTTGGTGCGAATTGTGCCACCGTGTCATGCTCATTGCAATCAGATTTCACAACAGCCCGATGCGGGCCTTGTATCTGGTAGTCCTCTTGATTGGTCGATGCAAAGATAGGATCAGCAGCGGTGTCCTGGAGCGTCACTGTCGTTGGTGCGACGATACTGCCGGTGGTGGTGTCGGTAGTGGCAGCGGCGAGGGTGTTGAGCTGGGTGCGGTTCAGTGTCAGGAAGTTCTGCTCAGCTGAATCGTCGGCACATGTCAGATAGAGCGCAGTGCCTTTCGTGCGGGCTGTCCATCCCCAGAAGCGACACATGTCTTCCAACACATCATAGATGGTGTACTTGGCTCGCGCTACGCCGTCGGAGTCCTCGCTGGCGAAGTTCTGCCAGTCGATTTTCGTCAATAGCCACTGACGGGCATCGGCACCGCCTTGCACATAGATGTCGCTGATATGCACGAGGTTGTTTGACTTCAGGTCGATAGTATCGCAGACACTCTTCAGCAGATAGGCGAAGTTTTTCAGGCCTGCATTGAAATCAATGTCCACACCCGACAACACGCCGAGCGGACAAATCACGGGGAACTCACGCTCTTGGGGATTGCCGTAGAGTTGACCGCTGAAGGTCTGCGACTGCATGAAGCCCTGCCACACTACCGTATTGCCGACTGTCAAGGTTACGGGTCTCGCTGAGTTGGTGGCTGGAATCAGGTCTTTCCACCAGTCCTGACCAGCTTGCGCGTCGATCACATTGCCATTGTAGTCGCGGGCATTGTCGACGATGCGGAAGTAGCCCGTCTGCGTGCGGATGTTCGTAAACATATCCTCGCTGCCTTCCTCTTCGGTGGTGAAGGGTTGCGCACCGCCATTCAGCTGCACGGCTGTGCCAGAACCGCCGCCGATGTTCAGCACGTAGGTGGTTCCCGCCCGCAGGCTCACGAATTGTATCTTGTAGTTTTTCGCCATTTCTTGCCTTTTACTATCGCAAGAAATCGCGTTGTGGGTTTACTAAAAAAGTCCCCGAAGGCCAACCAACAGAAGCCTTCGGGGACAACTCAAAACAAATCAAAAAAAATATAAATCCTTAATAAAAAAAAACATGCTCGCCCGTCGCGGGTTTGCGCAGACTTCACAGTCTGAGTATCTTTTTAAGCCAGAAGGCTCCGAAGATGACCGCCGCCATCAATGTTAGGATGCCGAGCGTCATCAAGCCCTTCTGTGTCTTCGAGAGTTTTGCGGGCACCTCCTTGATCACCTCGTAGGGCACTGGAATGGAGTCGCGCTTTGCCTGATATATTGTATCATGCACTTCGCGCTCGATATATTTTGTGTGCCACTTCTCAATCCTGATGGTGTCGCCCTTCTCCTTCACCGATATGCTATCATGGAGCCACACTGAATCGCGCTGCACCTTTGTAAAATAGATGCTATCATGATGCACCTCCTTCTCGATCACCGGCACATACTCCACGCTCTTGCATGAGCACATCATCATTATGATTACCACTATGGCGAATATCATCCCCAAAGGGATATGCCAAAAATTCAAATCTTCCTGTTTCATTGTCGTAGATATATATTAATCATTCATTAATCCGCCGAGGGTTTACTACAACTTCTTTACGATAATCATAGCTTTTCAAACATTTCGTTGAATTGTTCCCGGCTCACGGCCATTCCCGTGCCTTCAATCATCACATTCCTGCCGATTTCCATACACTCATACGTTTCGCCTACCGTTATCCGTTGCAACGGATCAGCCTTGATACATTTTGCTGTCATAGTTCCTTGCTTTTTTTGCTTTCATACTCTTTTCGTATTTCTTCCGCCTGCTTTCGTAATCTCTCAATATCTGCATCCGTTAGTTCATTGGGGCCTGTGGCTTCTAGTGCTTCCTCCCATTTCATAAACGCCAACACGCCAGCATTGCTCGCATCAGGTTGGAAGGCGTAACCCTTACGTGACATCATACAGACTGTACGATTGAGTGTCTGATTATCGCCAGCGTTTGCGAGATTGATAAATTGCCATGACTGCCTGTACCGCTTTTTCGGTGGTGGTGGTGGTGGAAGTTCCGACGGATCCACTGCCAAACCCCCACTGGTTTCGCGCCACTTATAATAACTTTGCGTGACATACCAACCTATCAATAGTCCTGCTACAATGCTCAAGATCATCACCATCGTGATGTTTTCCGCCAAACTCATAATAAAATCTTCTCTGGTCATAGTTCCTTAATCTTTTGTGTATTCAATATGAAAATATACCTTTGTCTTTTCTGGCTCGACCTTCGGGTCTATAATACAATGAAACCGATGTGCCAGCCGTAGTTCCTTGATGCCCCGTCGTTGTCGGATGGCTGTGAGTGTGTTGTGGAGTTTCTCCCTGATAAAGCCCTCCACGTCGAACTTCATGTTCTTGATGGCTCGCTGCGATATGGCGAACTTTGCCGTCACTCTCACTGTCTCGCCGTCAAAATTATGGGGCAACAGCGTCACCCCTTCCGGCAGGTCTTTCAGAAACATTTCCTCAACCGATACCGCGCCTATCTCAAATCCTGGCTGTAGCATAGTTCCTTCAATTCGTTAAATTCGTGTAATTTGTGGTTTTATTCAGGGTGATATTCTACTTTTACCGGGAATCGGTTGTCTTGCACCATGTCTTCTGCCCAGTTGAAGTCGAGCACGTTCATATTACCCTTGAAATTGCCATCGTCGCTGTGAAGTTCTGGCGCAATCACCTTCATGATGCCCTTGTAGTATCCCAGACTGTTATCCTCGTCTTCATCCTCCGCGAATCGCTCCATAATGATGGCGAACACGCTGCCATATCCTTCAGGATCGTTGGCTACGATGGTAATGATGTTCTTGCTGCTGCCGATATAAGGCGATACACCAGTGTAATTATTGTCGTAGTGGCTGTAGCCATACGGCAACAGAATGTTCAAAATCTCTTTCAGTCTCTCTTCTGGAATGAGGTCAACAGTCTTCTTTTCCGGCTGCTCCACCTCGGGTGCTTTTACTTGTGCCATAGTTTCTTTTTATTTAAATACATTATACGTCCATTCCCCATGTTAAGTTATGAGCCGTCAGGAAATCGTCTAACTCCGTGAGCGACTTTTTGCCGGCATCACGGAATTTCAGCCAATCGGTTTTCCTCAGTGGTCGGTATAGGCTTTGGTTCCATCTTGTAAGTGCCAAGCACCTCTATCACAACCACACACGGGATAGTCTCAACTTCGCCGCTTTTGTAATGCACGTAAGCCTCACGTCCAAACATATTGAAATTGTATTCGCTCGTTGTCACCTTGTCAACCAGCGAACCCTCTATCCAATACTCTTGCTCTTGTTTGTTCTTAATATGAATTGTTCCTTCCATAGTTCCTTATATTTTCCTGTTTTATTCAAAAAAATGAAGAGAGCCGACATACATCAGCCCTCTTCCATCATACATCTTCCATCTTACTGCTCAATCCTCCCCTCGCTCCAGTCAAAGCAATACAGCGCGTCGAGCAGGCCGTGTATCGGATCTATCTTCCCCAAGTGCCCGGTGCCCTTCACGATGCGGCGGATGGGTGGGTCGCCCTTGCTCTCTACTGCCGCGTTTCCGAAGCACCAGGGCCAGAGGGGATTGTCGGAGAAGTGCATCCACTCGTCCTTGCCCAGCATCTTTTCTTCCATCTCGCCGATGCGGGGGTTCTGCGTCATGCTCGTCTGACTGACGGGTATCACCATGCGCTGAATCAGGTCGGCGATGTCCTTGGCCGAGATGTTGGGGTTGCGCTTCTGGAAGAGGGTCTGCAACCACGCCTTCAGGTTGTTGATGGGCGTGACGCTCTGCGCGGGGTCGTAGCCGAAATGGTAGATGTTGATGCCCTTCTCCACCAGTTCCGCGATGCGGTTGATGGCGTAGGTCGAGTCGAACACCTCACCGGGGCAGACGTTGAGCCACCCCTGGCGCACCCACTCTTCATACATCGGTCGGTTCGGGCTCTCCTTCATGGTCTTTTCGAGCACCCAGCAGTCGGTATCGACAAAGAAACGGCCCTGCATCGTGTTCGACGGCAACCAATCGACGGCCATATAGGTGAGCGCGAAGAGGTCGTCACCGCTCGAGAAGTCCATCCCACAGAACACGTGCCACCGCTCGCGCCCTTGCTCGTCGATAAACTGGCAATCGTCGATGCGCCTGCCCTCGGTCTTCTGAAGCAAGCGGATGCGGTCGCCCGTAATCCACTTCGTCACCTTCCCGCTGCTGTACACATTAAACAGCTTGGCGATGACCTCGCCCGTGTCGCCGTCGCGCTGCGCCTTGGCTATCTGGTCGTCGTAGAACTGGTGCTGCACTATCGTCCCCAACATTGGATTAACTTTATGCCGCACCGTCTTGTTCGTCAGCAGGTATTGCTCCTCCTTCTGCCAAGCATCAGGCTCCAGCAGCAGCGTCATCGTGCGGTCGTCGGTCAGCACGGGCTGCACCTCGCCCTTGGCAATGCTCTGCTCGCGCTCCAGCATTCCGTGAAGGCCGTCGAGAATTTGTATAAAAGGCCCCTCGGTGATGCGTCCTGCCGAGGTCATCGTCACGCTCAGCGGTTCGCGGCGCGGTCCCATCGACGACTCGATCACGTCCACCAGCATCTTCATGTCGCTCTTGCCATTCGCGTAGGGTGCCGCACCGAACTCGTCCTTCAGACAGAGCTGGGCAAACCAACCGTCCTTGAACTTGCCGCCTGCCGTCATGGGTCGGATGCTGGCGGTGGAAATCTCGCTGTACTTGTCGCGCCACGCTGCCAGGCTCTCGGTCAGTCGGAAACGGTTCTCGGTGTCGAGTCCGCTCAGCAGGTATTTGATGCGACGGAAGATGATTTTCGCCTGATCTTCGGAGTTCGCACAGCAGAAGCCCTCCATGTTGTAGTCCTCGAACAGCATGAACTCCATGCCGATGAAGCCGCCGAAACCCGTCTTGTCAATCTTGCGCGAGCCGGTCAGCGTGAAGTCCGTGCACAGTCGGCGATAGTCCCAGATGGTGCCGTCCTTCTCGCGCTCCGTGCGCAGCAGTTGGGGCTTCGAGCCGGCTGGCATCTGCGTGTCAATCCATGCGTAGAAGCCGTAGATGCTGGCGAGGGCGAACACCTGGAACGGTGCCCAGCGATACACTTGCCCACCCGCGATGCCGGGGCATTTCAGACCGCCGCTGATGTGCCGCCACGCGCCCGCGTCTTGCCGCCACTCACCCTCGCGCAGTCGGATGACGGTCTGCACCTTCTTCGTGTTGAAGTTGTACGTGTCGAGACACCGCAGGAACTTCGCCGCGCCCAGCAGCTCGTACAGTCCGTGCCAGTCGTTGGGGTCGTCCAAGCGTGCCGACGAGTGCTCCAGCAGGTCCTCGAAATACATACGCAGTCGCATGTCGATGCCCTCGCAGGCCGTCTCCATGCCCCTGTATCTGCTCTCCAGCAGGTCAATCGCCTGCTGCTTTCTTTGTTGTTGTGAGGTCATAATGATGTAAGATGTTAGAGGGAAGAGGGAAGAATTACGGCTGA
>JAEEGG010008457.1_pt1 | contig 23332 bp, 20 predicted proteins | sample 9134161 | NCBI WGS metagenome assembly JAEEGG01 (sample SAMN16246543, study PRJNA631951) | gut metagenome | biome: gut microbiome; feature: rumen; material: CR-attached | host: Bos | place: Iran: Karaj | collected 2018-10
ATTATGGTACGGAGTATCTTGTTGTCGATGGAATCCAGACCAAGGGTATCTATATGCAACTTGTCCAGGGCATATTTGGCTATCTTCAGGTCTATTCGCCCGTCTCCTTCCACCTGGGCGAAATCCCTCACCCTCCTCAACAGGGAATTACATATACGGGGGGTTCCGCGGCTGCGCATGGCTATCTCCTGTGCGGCGGAATCATCTATGTCCACCTTGAGGATGCCGGCGCTGCGCTTGACTATCTTCACCAGGTCGGATGTATCGTAATACTCCATCGGGCAGGTAATGCCGAAGCGCGCACGGAGCGGCGCCGTCAGCAGGCCACTGCGGGTGGTGGCACCCACGAGGGTGAAAGGATTGAGAGAGATGCGCACAGACCTGGCCCCTGGCCCCTTATCTATCATTATATCTATTACGAAATCCTCCATCGCGGAGTAGAGATACTCCTCCACTTCAGGGGAAAGGCGGTGAATTTCATCTATAAATAGCACGTCACCTGGCTCGAGCGAGGTCAGCAGGCCGGCCAGATCCCCGGGACGGTCGAGTACCGGACCGGATGTTATCTTCATATTCACCCCCATCTCGTTGGCGATGATATGTGCGAGGGTAGTCTTTCCCAGGCCGGGAGGGCCATGGAACAGGGTATGATCCAAAGTCTCCCCGCGAAGCTTGGCCGCCTTTATATATACTTTCAGATTGGAAACAATTTCTCCCTGTCCGGTGAAATCTTCAAGTTCCCGGGGGCGGATTATTCCGTCCAATTCCTTATCTTTGCCTTCGTTTGTATCGTGAGGGTTGAAATCTGACATCTGTCCCAATTTTAATTCCAAATACAAATATAGTTCTTTTTATTTGTAAAAAGTATTATTGTTTTTAAGGTTGTCAACTCTGTTAATAACTTTATAAATAATTGATTATAAAATACTTATAAAATATAAAGATGTTAAAAACCTTACTAATTGATTATTTGGTAAGTGTTGATAAAAAACAGGTTGGGTTTATAAAGAAGTTGTAAACAGGTTTATCAACATCTTTTAAACAGATTTTTCAGAGTTTATGTTAAAAACTCGAATAGATAAAGAAAAGACTGTTTTCTGTAGCGGACTCTTCCTGTCTGCGAGGTGGTTCGTGCTCAGCGAATCAGCCCCGGATGGAATAAATCTGGTAATCCTCCCTGATAAGGAATCGGCTGAATACTGCACTTCCGACCTTTATAACCTCGTAGAAGGGGACAGGGTTTTCCTTCTTCCGCCGAATGGAAAGGGGATAGAAAGAAGCAATTATAAATCATCCATCAGCGTCCAGCGCACAGCGGCCATAAGTGCCATACTTAAGAATAAAGGAGAAAAGATATTCATAGTATGCTGCGCGGATGCCCTCGAAGAAAAAATACCCTCCTCCGGCCGCAAGGCCGAGAACCTCATTACCTTATCCAAGGGTCAGGAAATCAGTTTCGATACCATCGTCTCCACCCTGAACAGCCAGGGATTCGAACGTACGGACTTCGTTTCCGCCCCCGGCCAATATGCCATCAGGGGTTCCCTGGTAGACATTTTCTCCTACTCCGACAACCTTCCCTACCGTATTTCTTTCTGGGGAAACGAGATAGAGACCATCAGCGTATTCGACTGTAACACCCAGATTTCGAAAGAAAACAAGGAAAGTATAGATATAATAGGAAGCGTCCTCTCCGACACATCCGACGAAGGAGATACCTTACTGGATATCATCCCCCCGGACAGCACCATCTGGCTGGATTCCGCCGACATCTATAAGGAAAGGGATTTCTTCTTCCGCACGGCAGCTTTCCGCCGGGTATTCCTCCAGGTGCCGGTAGGAGAGAAGAGGGAAGATGCGGAAAGGTTCCACATCACCCCCCAGCCAAGGTTTAACAAGAATTTCGACCTTCTGGAAGAGGATATCCGCCGTAAGGTGGAAAACGGATACAAGGTGCTGATCTATGCGGAGAAGGTATCCCAGATCAACAGGATCCGGTCCATCATAAGCAGCGAGGGAGGAATACTCCCCGGGTTCGTGGAAGGAAAGAACATCCACGAGGGTTTTGTGGATGAAGATGCAAAGATCGCCTGCTACTCCGACCACGAGATATTCGACCGTTTCCACAGAGTATCCATCCGCCGCACGGTGGAAAAGAGCGAGCAACTCACCATCAACGACCTGAATTCCTTCAACATAGGGGATTACGTGGTGCATATAGACTACGGTATCGGCGTATTCGGCGGGCTGGTGCGCATGTTCGACGACAAGGGCCGCGTCCGGGAGGTGGTGAAAATCAACTACAAAGACGGGGATGTGGTATTCGTATCCGTCCACGCTCTGAATAAACTCTCCCTCTTCCGCTCCGCCGAAGGAGAGCAGCCGCGCATTAACAACCTCGGATCCAAAACCTGGTCTACCCTCAAGGCCAATGCTAAGCGCAGGGTTAAGGATATAGCCAAGGACCTCATCCAGCTGTACGCCAAGCGCAGGGCCACTAAAGGATTCGCCTTCTCGGCGGATACCTACCTGCAGGACGAGTTGGAATCATCCTTCATTTTCGAAGATACCCCCGACCAGGAGGCAGCCACCATCGCCGTCAAGAGGGATATGGAGGATTCCTGCCCTATGGACCGTCTGGTGTGCGGCGATGTAGGTTTCGGTAAGACTGAAGTGGCCATCCGCGCCGCATTCAAGGCGGTGACCGACGGCAAGCAGGTGGCGGTGCTGGTACCTACCACCATCCTCGCCCTGCAGCACTACAACACCTTTACCTCCCGCCTCGCCAACTTCCCCTGCACGGTAGATTACGTCAGTCGCCTCCGCACCCCCAGACAGATATCCGATATAAAACAGAAGGTGGCCGACGGGCAGATAGATATCCTGATAGGAACCCATAAGATATTGGGCGACAGTTTCACCTTCAAGGACCTGGGCCTGCTGATTATAGACGAGGAACAGAAGTTCGGGGTGGCCGCCAAGGAGCGTCTGCGCCAGTTCAAGGCGTCCGTGGATACCCTCACCCTCACCGCCACACCCATCCCCCGCACCCTCCAGTTTTCCCTGCTGGGCGCCAGGGACCTCAGTATAATCAACACTCCCCCTCCCAACCGTATCCCGGTGCAGACCGAAATCATTCTCTTCGACGAGAACGAGGTGAAAAGCATCATCAACTACGAACTCAATCGCGGCGGCCAGGTATTCTTCCTCCATAACAAGGTGGAGGAACTCCCCCATATCGAGATTATCCTCAAGAGGCTGGTGCCGGATGCCAGGATATGCATGGCCCACGGGCAGATGGAATCCCGCCAGCTGGAAGACAGGATGCTGGGATTCATAAGGGGGGATTACGACGTGCTGCTCTGTACCACTATCATAGAGAATGGCCTGGACATACCCAACGCCAACACCATCATCATAAACCAGGCACAGAACATAGGGCTTAGCGACCTGCACCAACTGCGCGGAAGGGTGGGACGCTCGAACCGCAAAGCCTTCTGCTACCTGATAGTTCCGCCTCTGGCTTCGGTTACGGAAGATGCCCGCAGGCGCCTGCGCGCCATCGAGGAATTCTCTGACCTGGGTAGCGGATTCAACATCGCCATGCAGGACCTCGATATCCGCGGAGCCGGCAACCTGCTGGGCGCCGAACAGAGTGGATTTATGATGGATATGGGTTACGAAACCTTCCAGAAAGTTATAAACGAAGCTATGGACGAACTGGGTATAGAGACCGGTATACAAGTGAATAAGAGTAGGGAGAAATTTATTTCCGACTGCACTATTGAAACCGACCAGGAGGCTTTGATACCCGATGAATATATAGACGTCCTTGCCGAGAAAATCCGCATCTACAAACAGCTCGATTCCATGGATTCCGAGAAGGATCTGGACCGTCTGTCAATGCATCTCACCGACCGGTTCGGCCGCATACCCCAGCCGGTTGCCAACCTTTTCAACGTGGTAAAGATCCGCAACCTTGGAATGAGGCTCGGTTTCGAAAAGATCATAGTCAAGAACGGCATGTGCATCTGCTGGTTCATCTCCCTCGAGCACTCCCCTTATTTCAAGTCCGACGTCTTCGAAAAGATACTCGCGACGGTATCGTCCGGCATCACGCCTTTCGTCCTCAAGCAGACGGACAGCAAGTTGAAACTGGTAGCCCATGGCGTGGACGGCCTTCAGGGTGCCTGGGCGCTCTTGAATAAATTAGTATAATTTAGTATCTTTGCAGGCTATTTATACTAGACAGTGGCAAATTTACTGATAGAGGTTGGAAATACGGCGCTCAAGGCCGCCTGGGCCGAGGGGATGACTCTCGGCAAGACCTACCGTTTCCAGGGTGAGAAAGTGATGGAGTTCATCCTTTCCATCACCGAGAAGGAAAAGGCGGAGGTTATGGCCGTGGTGTCCGCCAAACCCATCACTCCGGAAGAAGAGGCCGTCCTGCGCGGAGAGTGCAGGCACCTGATGATCCTGGACAGCACCCATACGGACATCCTCCAGCGCTACGACCTGCCGGACTACCTTTCCTACGACAGGGCTGCTTCGCTGCTGGCGGTGCGCTATCTGTTCAAGGGAAAGCCCTGCATCGTGTTCGACTTCGGAACAACCCTCACCATAGACCTGACCTCGGAAACAGGGCAGTACCGCGGCGGAAACGTTTCCCCCGGATTTCTTACCCGTTTCAAGGCTTTGAACCGCTATTCCAAGTCGCTGCCGCTGATGAACATCCCCGCCCGTATCCCTCACGAGGGGAACTCCCTGGAGTCTTCGATAGAGTCCGGAGTCGTTTCGGGCATAATGTTTGAAATTGAAGGGTACATCCGCCGGCATCCGGGACACGTGGTGGTATTCACCGGTGGAGATGCCACCTATTTTGCCAAGCGCATGAAACAGTCGCTGTTCATCGTGAGCAACCTTGTTCAAGTGGGCCTGGCGCTTATTACAGACGATTATGTTGAAAAGAATATTCAGTAGTGCATTGATCCTGGCGGCCCTGACGATTTCCGCGGCAGAAGCCTCCGCCCAGTCCGGGGAATACATGGCATACACGCCGTATTCTATCTTCGGAATAGGAGACCTCTATCAGCAGGGGTCCGCCTATCACCGCAGCATGGCCGGAGTGGGTATAGCATCCAGGAATGTCCGCTATCTGAATTCCCTGAATCCCGCCTCCCTGCCCGTCAGGGACACCCTTTCGTTCATGTTGGATTTTTCCCTGCTCAACAGCAACAACATCTACAAGCAGGAAAACATGGTTTCCGCGAGGAACATAACCAACATGGGCAGCATGACAATATCCTTCCCCATCATCAGGAACCTGGCCATGATGGTTGGCGTAAGTCCTTATAGCGCAGCAGGATATGGTTATTCGGTAAAGGAAACGGATCAGGCCGTTATTGCAAAGACGGGCAACGTTACCTATCACGATTACGGCCAGGGAGCCCTCTATAAGTTATACGGCGGGCTTGGATATGCCCTGTTCAAAAACCTGTCCGTTGGAGCCGAAGCCGACTACATTTTCGGCAACAATGGAAAGTATTTCACAGAACAGTTCTCCCAGTCCGGCACCAATAGCGTTCAAGACAGTTATGTGCTCCGCCTGCATTCCTTTACCGGCAAGTTCGGCATGCAGTTCGAGCAGAAACTCAGCACCAAGACCAAGCTTGGAATCGGAGCGACATATACCCTCGGAAGCGAGCTTCAAGGCACCGTGGACTACAAGCACCAGTCGGTTGGAAGCGCAGAGACGTTCACGGTTTCGTCGAAGTCGGACACGCTGGGCGTCAATTCCCAGGGTGTGCGTCTGGCTTCGGAACTGGGCGTAGGCGTCTCCCTCAATATCGAAGACCGCCTGAGGGCGGAGATAGACTACAGCTACGCCGATTGGACGGGCTCCGGGATGGGAACGGTAGCGGGATTCGCCAATCCTGAAAGCAAGACTCCGTTCGCCGCCGGAGTGCGCCAGAGCTTCCGCGCCGGAGTGGAGTATACCCCCGACAGATTTAACGTACGCTACCGGTGGAAGCGCTATTCCTATAGGGCCGGAGCATATTATACTACAGAGTATTACAAGGTTGCAGGCAACGAAATCGGCTCTTTTGGCATCACTTTTGGTGCAACCATCCCTGTGAGGGAGACTTACCTGCACAACGGAATATCCATTGGAGTGGATATGGGGCAGAGGGGAACGACCAATGCAGGACTGGTGCGAGAGCGTTACATAAGATTCTGTGTTGGGCTGAATCTTCACGACATTTGGTTCCAGAAACGCAGATATGAATAGATAAACATTTAACCTGAAAGGATATGAAAAAGATTGTTGTAGCATTAATGACCATGGTGATGGTTCTTGCCGGATTCAGAGCTTCGGCACAGGGAAAGTGGGGCGCAGACAGCGCAAACTGCATCAAGTACCTGTCCTTCTACGATGAATCCTACAAGGCCAAGGATTACGACAACGCCACCACAAACTGGCGCAAGGCGTACAAGTCCTGCCCTCACGGGATCAGGCAGACCATGCTCACCAACGGAACGGAACTCGTGCGCAAGCTCATCAATAAGAACAAGGGCAACGTGGTATATCGCGCCGCTCTCCTCGACACCCTGATGACCCTCCACGAGGAGCGCGCCCAACTCTTCCCCAAGTATGCTGTATCCGCCCTCAACAACAAGGGTGTGGATATCGTCAACTACCTCAACGGGGATGACAAAGCCATCTATGAAGGGCTGAACGATGTTATCGTCCGCAACGGGGAGAACACCCGCACCAGCCTCTTCATACAGGATATGAACGTGGCGATCGAACTTTACAAGAAGGGCTCCCTTTCCGCCGAAGACGTAATCAACACGTATCAGAGGAATGTGAACCTGCTCGACAAGGCCCCTGCCAAGACAACTGCTATGGCCGAGCAGAACCAGAAGGTGAAGACCGACCTGGAGAGCCTCTTCATCACCAGCAAGGTGGCGGAGTGCGACGACCTTATCGCCCTCTTCACCCCTCGCTATGAGGCCAATTCCGAGGATCTTTCCCTGGTCTCCAACATCGTCAAGATGCTGAGCATCACCGAGGATTGCCAGGATAACGACCTCTTCCTGAATGCGGTCACCTCCATGTACAAGCTGGATCCTTCCTACAATTCAGCGTACTACCTCTACAGGCTGAACGCATCCAGGGGTAACATCGACGCCGCCCTGAAGTATATAGACGAGGCTATCGCCTATGAGGCTTCCGATGCATCCACCGATGCAAACTACAGCTTCGAGGCTGCCGCCTATTGCTTCAAGAACGGGCGCTTGGCCAAGGCATACAACTATGCTGACGCCGCCAAGAACCTCGACGAGAACTTCTCCGGTAAGGCCTACTTCCTGATGGGTCAGATCTGGGGTGCCACCTCCTGCGGTGGAGACGAAATCGAGAAGCGCGCCCACTACTGGGTCGCCGTCGACCTCCTGCAGAAGGCTAAGGCTGCCGATCCTTCCCTTACCGACGATGCCAACAGGGCTATTGGTTCCTACAGCATCTACTTCCCCGAAACCGCCGAAGCGTTCATGTATAACGTTACCGACGGACAGGCTTACAGGGTGGTTTGCAATGGCATGAGCGCCACTACCACCGTCCGCACCAGGAAGTAAAGTGAGGCGGAGCAGGATAGTTTTGAATTATCTTGGGATAGCTGTCGTGATTACGGCGGCTATCCTCGTTGTTTCCTGCAAGAGCAAAATGGCTCAGGCGGATGCCTTGAACCTGAAAAACACCCCCATCCAGACCATTGAAGATATGTTCGCCGTGCAGACCCGCAACGGCCTTGTGGTGATGAGGGTGGAGAGTTCGGTGATGGAACGATACAACACCGACACCTCCTCTTACGAGTCTTTCCCCAAGGGTATCGCTATCTACGGGTATTCCGACGAGGGCCTGCTCGAAACAATCATCGTGTCCGACGACGGCAGGCACATAATCAATAAGAAGCGCGCCAGTCGCGAACAGGAAGAGATATGGGAGGCGTTCGGGAATGTGGTGGTGCACAACGTGCTGAAGCAGGAGACAATGGAAACGGACACCCTGTACTGGAACCAGGCCAAGAACGAGATATACACAGATTGCTATGTGAAAATGTATTCCCCGCAGGGTTTCCTGCAGGGTTATGGAATGCGTTCCGACGACCACGCCCGCAATGCAATCCTGCTGGAGCCCTTCAACGGATACGGTTACACCGTAAAGGACAGCACGGTGGTTGTTATTGATTCTGTGAATTTTATCGGGCCCCTGGTCAAAAATTTAAGATAATTTACTACCTTTGCGGGCTAAACTGATTTTAATAATTAAAAATATAAACTGAAATGGCGGTTCTTGAAAAAATTCGCGTTAAGTTCGGGCTTGCGATCTCAATAATCATCGCACTGGCCCTTTTATCATTTATCATAGATCCCAGCACCCTCGAGTCTGCATTGCATTCAATGTCGAGCAAGTACGACGTGGGTGTCATCAACGGTAAGTCGATAGCATATACCGACTATCTCGAAGATGTGGAGAAATATACCCAGATCAACGAAATAATCACCGGCACCAGCGTGCAGAACGAGCAGACCCAGCAGCAGATCCGGGACGCCGCCTGGCAGGAGCTTGTGGACAAATATATGTTCATCAAGAACGCCAAGGCAGCGGGCATCGCCGTCGGCGAGGATGAGATCACCGATCTCGCCACCGGCGCCAACCCTTCCCCCGTCATCGCCGGCAACGCCGCGTTCATGGACGAGAACGGCAACTTCTCTGCAGACCGTCTGCGCGAATTCGTCTCGCAGGCCAAGGAAGATGAGAGCGGACGCCTTATGCTCTACTGGAACTATCTCCAGAACTCCGTCAACACCCAGCAGTATTATGCCAAGTATGGCGCCCTCTTCAACGCAAGCACCTATCAGAATGCCATCGAGAAGGAACTTAACATCGCACAGAACAACACCACCGCAAACGTGGACTATGTCTATGTGGCAAATCCTTTCATCCCCGACAGCACCGTCAAGGTGACTCCCGCCGAGATCAAGAAATACTACAAGTCTCACTCTAAGCTCTTCGAGCAGCAGGCCAGCCGCGACATCGAATACGTTGTGTTCGAGGTTGTTCCTTCCGCAGAGGACATCGCAGCCACCAACGACCAGTTCGCAGAGGCTTATGCGAAGTTTGCGGACGCTGATAACATGAAGGCATTCCTTCTCAAGAACTCCGACCGTCAGCTCAACAACTACTGGTACAAGGCCGGCGAGCTTGCCAGCATCAACCAGGAAGTCAACGACTTCGTGTTCGGCGGCAAGGGCACTGTTTCTCCTGTCATCGCCGACGGTGAGACCTTCTATGCCGTCCGCGTCATGGATTCCAAGCCCGTTGCAGACTCCGCATACGTCAAGCACATCCTGCTTCAGGGCAGCAAGGCCGGTGTGACCGCCGACAGCCTCGCTACCGTTATCCGCAAGGGTGCAAACTTCTCCGCTCTCGTTGCAGAGTTCTCCGTCGATCAGAACTCCGCGGCAGACGGCGAGCTTGGCAACATAGGCTGGCTCACCCAGACCTACATGATCCCCGGCTTCGAGAGCGTGATTACCGCCCCTGTGAACCAGCCCATGGTTCTCAAGACCCAGTACGGCACACACGTCGTGGTTGTCACCAAGAAGACCGCCCCCATCGTCAAGAAGCAGGTGGCCATCCTCGAGAAGACCGCAATCGCCAGCAAGGAGACCTTCAACACCTTCTATTCCAAGGCCAACAAGTTCGCCACCATTGCTAACAAGACTGCAGCCGGCTATGCCGAGGCAGTGGACAGCCTGGGTGTATATTCCCACAAGATGAACATCACCGAGGCGACCTCTACCTATGGCTCCATCGAGAACGCCAAGGAGGTTACCCGCTGGGCATTCGACAACAAGGTCGGAAAGGCTTCCAACATCATCACTGTCAACAACAAGTACTTCTTCATCACAGAGCTCATCGGCATCCACAAAGAGGGTGTCAAGCCTCTGAACGAGGTCTCTTCCTCCATCGAGAGCCAGCTCTATACCAAGAAGATGGCAGAGGCCAAGAAGGCCGAGATCGCAGCCAAGATCGAAGGCTGCACCACCCTTCAGGAGATTGCAGACAAGCTTGAGACCACCATCACCAGCGAGCCTTCGCTCAGCCTTTCTTCTATGACCGGCCGCGTGGATCCCGCCCTTGCAGGCGCAGTCTGCAACGCCGAGGAAGGCAAACTGACCGGCCCTGTCGCCGGCAGCTATGGCACCTATGTGCTCGTGGTCAACAGCAAGGAAGTCGGATCCTTCTACACCGAGGCCGACGCCGAGATGTTCGCACAGCGCAAGGCCCAGTACAACACCCAGGGCATCATTCCTGTGATGTCCGACAACGGTGTGGTTAAGGATAACAGGGCGAGGTTCTTCTAGGAGATCTCTACCTTAAGGCCTTTTGAGAATGAAAGGACTGTGTCCACGGTTGTGGCATAGTCCTTTTGTTTTATCTTGATGTCCAGGACGGCCACTCCGTCGGAGAGGGTGAAGGACGTCACGTCCGCCCCTGTCTCCTTGAGGGTTTTCATCACATCCAGAAGCTCGTCGTTCGTCACTTCAGAAAGGGTGACGGTGAGCTCTTTCTCCCCATGGCTGCGGGTGATGAAATGCATGGTCTCCAGCACCAGGATGGTCATTATCGTGGTCGCTATGGCCACGGAATACATCTGCGCGCCGCAGGCCAGGCCTATCGCAGCGGCCACCCAGAGGCCAGCCGCGGTGGTGATGCCGCGTATGACGTTCTTCTGGAAGATGATGACGCCCGCACCGATGAAACCGATGCCGGACACTACCTGCGCTGCCACGCGTGCGGCGTCGAAACGGCCCGCGAAGGCATACTGCGAAATCACCATGAACAGGGCGCTGCCGAGCGCCACGATGAAGTGCGTGCGCACACCGGCTTCCTTGGCCCTGAATTCGCGCTCGAGGCCTATCAGCCCGCCCAGGAGCCCGGCCACGAATATCCTAAGTATGAAGTTCCATTCGATTGTCATAGCGGTAGAAGTTTAAAACAGTCCGGGAGTGATAGCCAGCCATTTCAGAAGCGTCTGCCCGAAAAGCAGGATCAGCAGCCACGAGAAAGTCATCATCGTGATACCGAACGTGAATGCGTCCGTCTGGCTGTATTGGTTGGTATTGTAGAGCAGCGCCGCCGGCTTGCTGTTGAACGGCAGCACGTAGCAATGCTCGATGAGCATGGATGTGGGCAGCGCCAGGCTCATGGGAGGGAAGTGGAAGCGCGCCTCCACGCCCAGCGCGATGGGAACGAACACCATCGTGCGTATGGTCTTGCTCTGGAACACCAGCCCAGAATACATCATCAGGAAGGTGATGATTACATAGAGCACCCAGAACGGGGTGTCGGATGTGATTCCCATCGAGTCGAAGGCCGCGTTCACCATCGTGTTCGGCAGGTCGGTGGCGTTCAGGCCGCTTCCCAGCACGTACGCGCCGGCCGAGAAGAGCATCAGGTGCCAGGGGATGTCCACATCGTTCCACTTCACCACCCCGATTCCCGGAAGCAGGGCGATGCAGGCGCCGAGAAGCGCCACTATGGTCTCATCTATATTATGGAAGGTCCCCTTGGTGACCCAGAGGAAGAGCACGAGGCAGAAGATGCCCACGGCCTTCCATTCCTGCGCGCTCATCTTGCCCATGGTCGCCAGTTCTGCCTTCAGGCGTTCGATTCCGCCCTCCAGCTGCGGCTTCTGCTCCTCCTTCTTCATGGGGAAGAAGACATACATTCCCATCAGCAGGCCCACCACGAGGATGATGATGCTCATGGGGCCTACCGCGATCAGCCACTCCTTGTAGCCGAAGTCGCAGGAGCCCAGGAAGCCCGCGATGAGGGAGATGGCCAGCAGATGCGCTCCGCTTCCCGTGTAGAAAGCGTTCGCGCCGATGTTAACCTGGAAGAGATTCTGAATCACCAGGTTGCGGCCGAAGTTGTTCCGGTGGCCGTTGGAGGCCCCGTAGATTGCGCAGATCACCATGAAGATAGGCAGCATGATGGTCGCTTTGACGGTGGTGGCGGAGATGAAGGCGGAAAGTACCAGGTTGATGCCCAGGAAACTCCAGAGCACGCCCTTCGCGCTCTTGCCGAACTTGATCACGAAGGCCAGTGCCAGGCGCTTGGCAAACTGCGTCTTCACCAGCATCGAAGCCAGCACGAAGCTGAGGATGTTCAGCCACATCACCGGGTGTCCCAGCTGCGCCAGGGCCTCTTTCTGGGTAGTCACGTTGAACAGCACCACGCCCAGGATGAGCAGCAGGGAGGTAAGATAATTGGGGATGGCCTCCGTCATCCAGAGGATGAGGCTGGCCACGAAGATACCCAGCATGGCGTAGTTGGCGCGGATGAATCCGTCCAGCCCAAGGACCCCCAAGCGGGCCTGGGCTTTGGCGGCCAGGCCGTCCGCACTGATGTTGTCGATGAAGCCGATATGGCAGAACCAGCAGATCCAGACGAAGGCGATTATGGCCAGCGGACCGCCCAGGCGGGCCATCCACACCTCGAACTTCCCCTTCTGCATCTTGGGGAGTTTCTCCACCTTGTAGTTGTTCATGTCCAGCGGATCGAACGCCGCCGTCTTGATCTCTTCTGCCATTATTCCAATTTGCTGACTTTCTGTAATTTGGCCGTTTCGTCGCACACAAACCAATATGCGTTGTGTGCAGTATCCTTACAGTATCCCTCCGGTTTCTTCACAAAGGAGATACTGATGTTCTTCAAGACCGTTCCGTCGGTTTTTACCTGGGTAAGTATCTGGGTCTTCGCATCCGTAATCCACAGCGTACCGTCCCCGTTGTCGTAGTAGATATCCGAAAGGCTTTCGGCCCAGTCGGCATCGAAGGCCGTCGCCCAGGCTTTACTTCCCAGATTGTAGGTATAAACTCGTTTAGGAAGGCTTTGGTTAGCGACATACAGGATTCCGTCCGGCCCTGCCGCAATGCCTTCAAAGCCCTGATTGTCCTTCCCTCCGGATTCTTTCTTTCCCTTATATATCAGGGTTACCGACTTGTGGTCGGCGCTTAATTTGTAAACCTCACGCGCCCGCTCCTCACAAAGATAGATACTTCCGTCCGAGGCCCTTGTGATTCCCTCCCAATCATGGGCGTTGTCGGGCGCTGGGAAGGAAAAAGTGTTCTTAAGCTTACCCTCCAGGTCGAATTCGTACACGTGGCCGTTGTCTTCGGCCACGTAAAGTCCGTCCCCAGCCTCATTGAGGCAGATGGCAGACAGCCCCTCCAGTCCGGTAGGATATTCTCCTTCTGCTGTGGTAGCACCCCCTGTTACAGGCTCATCCTTAAGACAAGCGCCTAAGGATGAGACCAATAACAGACAGAAAAGGATGGATTTTAACTTTATTTCCAATTCTTGTAGGGGTTTTTCATCAACATGGAGTTGAAGTACTTGGGATCGCCGGTGACCTCCTCGCCAAGCCATGCGGGCTTGTCGAAAGGCTCGTTCTCGTCTTCGAGTTCGACTTCGGCGACGGTCAGTCCGTCGTTGTCGCCGTAGAACTCATCTACTTCCCAAGTGTGCTTGCCGTCGGTGTTCTTGACAAGATAGCGGGTCTTGTCGATCACGCCGGGTTCGGCGAGTTCGAGAAGGCTCTTCACCTCATCCACGGGGATTTCCTTCTCCCATTCGAAGCGGGCAGCGCCGGAAGCGTTGCCAATGCCTTTCACGGTGATGAATCCCTTGTCGCCCTTCACACGGATACGCACGGTGCGTTCGGGCACACTGCTGAGGTATCCTTGGGTAATGCGGGTGGCCTTGAAGGCCTCAGCCTTGAAGTCGCCCTTCACCAAGAATTTTTTCTCTATTTCCTGTGACATATCGTTTCGTTTGCAAGGGGTTTGTCGCTCATGCCGATCACTCGCTTGATGGCCTGCAGGTAGTTGATGTTCTCAACGCCCTCGAGACCTACGTCGGCAATGGTCTTCTTGATGTCTTCGATCTCGGTGGATTCGGAGTTGATGGTAACGACCTTTGCGCCGTTGATGAGCACGTTGCCCACTTCGCAGATGGTGTTGTTCACCATATAGCCGAAGCGTTGCTTGTGCACGCGGACGGCCGCCAGGTCGGGGCAGGCCTTCACCATTGCGATGAATTCCTCATAGGTGTAGGTGTCTTTCGTGAGCTTGGGCATCTCTACCATAAACGCCGGGAAGACTTCCTTCTCCAGAACCTCGCGGGAGATGGGGAACTCGCCCTTCATGAGGGGGTTCCACTGTTCGAGACCGTCGACCGTCTGCACGTAGGTCTTGATGTCCATCTTTCCGTTACGGATCTTGGTGTTGTTGATGTCGTTCTTGGCGGAGATGATGTAGATTTCATCGCTCTCGCGTTCCCATACCTTCTCGGGTACGGGAACGGAGAGACGTGCCATTCTCTTGTGGGCTTCGCAGAAGCACTGGCCGAAGCTGCGGAATTCGAAGCGCGGCTTGCTCTGCTCGCCAATCTTGAGTTCTTCTGCCATGGTAATCTGAGATTACTCTGCAACCGCGGTAGGAATCTCGCCCTTATCGGCGGCGGTGTTGTTGCTCTTACCGATGGTGATTTCCTTGAGTTTCCAGGTGTTGCCACCGTCGGTTGTAAGGGAATAAGAGTATTCCACGGTTACCGCGAGGGTCACCTCAGTGTTGTTGTTGGCCTTCCAACCACGATCGAAAGTGGAGATAACGTTGCCGTCGGCGCTCTTAAGTTCGAGAAGAAGGCTCTTGGTAGGAGAGAAACTGGCGGTGGAAGTAGCATTTGCCACGGCATCAATTTCAGTGGTTTCTTTCTTACCTTTGATTACGAAGAAGCCCTTTGCGGCAATCTTGTCATCAGCTGTGCCGGTCCAACAGGCTAATTCTTCGCCGTTTTTGAAGATGGCCACGCCCTCAAGGCTGCATTCCTTGTCGCCGGCGTTGTAGAGTTCGATTCCCTTGTAACCAACGACACCGCAAACCTCGTTGAGGCAAACCTTGGTAATGTCGCCAGCGTTGTTTTCGTCTTTCTTTTGTTCAGGATCCTTGTTGCAGGAAACGAGTGCTGCGAGTGCAATTGCAGCGAAAACAAATAACTTTTTCATGATTTGAATGTTTAAATGATTAAATGATTATTGTTACCTTGATTAAAAGTCTATTTCAAAACGCATGGCAACCATATGGTAGTCTACGCCGGCCTTACCAACGGTATTGTAAGGGTTCTTGACAGCGGTGCCTGCGCCGTTCACGCCACAGGAGAATTTGTTGCCTTTACCAGAACAGAAGCGGTCGTTGTCGTTGTACTGCCAGTTGAGCTGGACCTTCACATGGTCGGTAATGTAGTAGTTGAGACCAAGTGCATACGCCATCGAAGAGCCGCCCATAATCTTCTGATCATTGGGATTAAGGGCCCTGTCGGCGTTGAGGTCGAGGAATTCGACGCGGCCGCAGAGCTCGACATCGCCCCACTTCTGGCCCCTCTTCACGCGGGTGAACTTGGCGCCGGCACCATCATAGCGCTGGGTGCCTCCGAAGAGCAGATAACCGCCCTGCACGTACCAGCCGAAGAAGTTCTTGCTAGTGCCGTCGGGCTGGATGGTGGTGTTGCCCATATACACAGCCTCTCCGCGGAAGCCCCTCCAGTAACCGGCGATTTCTCCGGTGTAGCGGTAGAAGTGGTCGAAGTTGAACTCACCCGTATCGATGTATTTTTTACGGTTGATGGAGGTGGAGTTGCGGGTGCTGTAACGGATCTTTCCGAAGGTCTCGTCAGAGGTCTTGGGTTCGCGGTAAGATGCTGCTGCACCGATGTGCAAGCCCCAGTTTTCCTTATTCCAACCTGGCTGATAGACAGCCTTGACGGTGTAGGTGAGGCCCTCGTCCGGGCCGGCACCCTTGCTGGATTCTTCTATGTAGGTACGTGTTTCCTCTCCCTCAATTTCCTGACCCATAATACCAAGATTCAGGAACACGCCCTTATTGTAGTAGTTGGCGTTGAATCCAAGATGGCGGGAAGGAGCAAGGGCTGAGCAAACCATCGGGCGCTCGATGAACTGCAGATAGCGGGAAGAATTATTCCTCTGCATTGCAAAGATTTCCTTGAAACTACCCACCTGGAACTGGAATTTTTCCAATCCGGTGTAACGGATGATGGCGTCCTTTAGTTCGAACATACCGTTCGCCATATCCATATCCACTTCTCCATACCAGTTCTTGTCGATCTGTGTCTTCACGGCAAAACGGGCGCGGCGGATAGAAAGGCCGTTGGAGATTTGCTCGTTTTTGGGGAGCCAGTCTGGCTCACCGAAGAAGATGGCTCCATCTGTCTGCACGCGGTTGTCCAGCCAGATCTTGTAGCCGGAATCTCCCTTTGAGCGGAGGACGAGGATTCCGTCCTGGGCTTCAGCTTCGAGGGGATCGATATCCACCTTCACGCCGTACTGATTGTATTGCTCTTTCTGTGCGAAGGCCAAGGTTCCGGCCAGGCAGAAAAGGGCGAAAATGCAGGTAATTTTACGCATATTATAATTAGTTAAATAGTTTAGTATTGGCGATAAATATAGTAAATATATTTAAACATTGAACAGGAAGTGCATTATGTCGCCGTCTTGCACCACGTATTCTTTGCCCTCCGTGGCCAGTTTTCCGGCCGCCCGGCAGGCGGACTCGGATTTGAGATTCACGAAGTCGTCGTACTTGATGACCTCCGCCCGTATGAAGCCCTTCTCGAAGTCGGTGTGGATCACTCCGGCGGCCTTTGGGGCCTTGTCGCCCTTATGGATGGTCCAGGCGCGGCACTCGTCGGCACCGGCGGTGAAGAAGGTCTGCAGGCCCAGCAGTCGGTAGGCCCCCTGGATCAGGCGTACGACTCCGGATTCCTCGAGCCCGAGTTCTTCCAGGAACATCTGCCTGTCTTCGAACTCCTCGATCTCGGCTATTTCGGATTCCGTCTTGGCGGCAATCACCAGGATTTCGGCATTCTCGTCCTTAACGGCTTCGCGCACAGCGTCTACATAGGCATTGCCCTTCGCGGCGGAAGCGTCGTCCACGTTGCAGATATACATGACCGGCTTGTTAGTAAGCAGGTACAGGTCCTTCGCCATGGCGGCCTCCTCTTCGTTCTGGGGGATGACGGTGCGGCAGGATTTTCCTCCCTGGAGAGCCTCCCTGTAGCGATAAAGCAGCTCGCAGAGTTTCTTCGCCTCCTTATCCCCGCCCGTCTTGGCAGCCTTCTCGGCCTTGGCCAGGCGGTTCTCCACAGTCTCCAGGTCCTTTATCTGTAGTTCCAGATCCACCACTTCCTTATCCCGCACCGGATTCACGCTGCCGTCCACATGCACTATGTTGCCGTCGTCGAAACAGCGCAGTACATGCAGGATGGCATCGCATTCGCGGATGTTTGCGAGGAACTGATTTCCGAGGCCTTCTCCCTTGCTCGCGCCCTTCACCAGGCCGGCGATGTCCACGATGTCCACGGTTGCCGGGATGGTGCGCTGCGGATGGCAGATTTCCGTCAGTACGTCCAGGCGTCGGTCGGGCACGTTGGTGCTGCCGAGGTTGGGCTCTATGGTGCAGAAGGGGAAGTTTGCGCTCTGCGCCTTGCCGGAACTTACGCAGTTGAAGAGGGTGGATTTGCCCACGTTGGGCAGCCCCACTATTCCACATTTAAGACTCATTTTCTCAAGTTTTGTTTCAAAACTCAAATTTACTGAATTTATTCGATACAGAAACTTAAAAAATCGTACTTTATGGTCGGTTTTTTTAAGTTTCAGGGGGTTCGTTTTTAAAGGATTATACTATGTTTGCCCCCGAATGGTAGTATCCTTTCTATGCTTTTTGTTGTCCGGCTTCCCCTGCACGGGGGAACCGGACTTTTTGTGTATGTTCTGGAATGTGGAGAACTTCTTCGAAGCCCGGCCCCATTTCAATGACAAGTGCAACGGCATCGCCAAGACGGTCATGCTTGCCGCCGACGAATTCGGTGGAATGCCGGACCTGATCGGCCTTGCGGAAGTCGAGAACCGCCGCGTGGTGCAGAAACTTGTCTCCCGCACCGGCCTCCGCCGCGCGGATTACGGTATTGTGCATTACGACTCTCCCGACCGTCGCGGCATCGACTGCGCCCTCCTCTACCGCCGCAGCCGCTTCCGCCTCGTCTTCTCCAAACCCTGCCACCTCCCCGACTCCACCGGCCGCCCCCTCCCCACCCGGGATATTCTGCTGGCGGTTCTGGTGCCGTCGGAAGCGGCACCCGTCGCAATCTTGGTGAACCACCATCCATCGAAAGTCGGAACGGGCTCGGAAGGTCGGCGGGAACTGGCGATGGCGAGGCTGTTGACGCTACGGGATTCGCTTCTGGCCGAAGGCATCTCCTGGATAATCGCAGTAGGAGACTTCAACGACGAGGTAACCCTCGCCAGGAGTGTGACGCCGGCATATCCGGATGGGGCCGGCACTATCAAATTCCAGGGCCGTTGGGAAAAAATCGACGGCTGCCCCGTACTGGAAGGCCTCGAAGCCCGCGAACATATCTTCGCCCCTCCCCACCTCTCCACCCGCGACACCCGCTTCTCCGGCCTCAAACCCCTCCGCACCTTCTCCGGCCCCCGCTACCTCGGCGGCCTCTCCGACCACTACCCGATCATTCTGGAATTATTCCACAGTACAATGGAAGATCAATAACCTACAGTTACCAAATACTCCAGGCGATGTCGTCCGTCGTCACTGGTTCCGCTTTTGTCTTTTTCAACACTCTGCGAAAGCGGTAATCAAACGCGGACCCATCCATTATCGGCTCCCTTCTCCAGAGTTTCCACGCGAGAATGTTATATTCATAACCTGTCTCCAAGCCCCAGTCGGTTGGTTCTGCACAAGGAACAAAGCTCCATTTCGTTGCATTTTCATACAGCATCACATAGCTGAACTCATGATTCCCGTATGGATTAATCCCATCAAAAACCCGAACGGTAATAATTGCTTTTTCTTTCTTGCTGTATATTTCATCTTCTTTTTGGCAGGAGATGCACAATAACGCACATATAAGCGTAAGGATGATGTAAATATGCCTTTTAAGGCACGAGATAATTAACGATTTCATTGTATGTAACAACTTAGACAGCACGCATGATACATGCAAATATATATATAAAAATTTGATTACTTGTTCCGGAAAACGGCCCAAAACGGGAACAAACTTCCGAAATACAGTAGTTTGTTCCGAAAAATGGCCAAAAACGGGAACAAACATAGCAGTATTCAGCGAAAAGTGTTAAATTTGAAAGATGCAAAAACGCTGAAACTAAAAACAACAAGAATATGTCAATGAAAACCCAGATCCACGAAAAATTCGTAACCCTCTTTGGAGAGGGCGGAACCACTTTTGCCTCCGCAGGCCGCATCAATCTCATAGGCGAACACACCGACTATAATGGCGGATACGTGTTCCCCGGCGCCATCGACAAAGGCATTATGGCAGAAATCAAACTCAACGGCACCAACAAAGTCCGCGCATTCAGCATCGACTACAATGCCCAGACTGAATTCGGCCTGAACGAGGAAGACCTCCCCAAGGAGCAGTGGGCCCGCTACATCTTCGGCGTCTGCCGTGAGACCATTAAGCGCGGCGGCAAGGTGGAAGGATTCGACACCGTCTTCGCGGGCGACGTTCCCCTCGGCGCCGGCCTCAGCTCTTCCGCAGCCCTCGAGAGTACCTTCGCTTTCGCGATCAACGAACTCTTCGGCAACGGCATCGACAAGTTCGAACTTGCTAAGATCGGCCAGAGCACAGAGCACAACTACTGCGGTGTGAAGTGCGGCATCATGGACCAGTTCGCCTCCTGCTTCGGCAAGGCCGGCTGCCTCATCCGCCTCAACTGCAAAACCCTGGAATACAAATACTTCCCCTTCAACCCCAAGGGTTACAAGCTGGTGCTGATCGACTCCTGCGTTAAGCACGAGCTCGCCTCCAGCGCCTACAACAAGCGCCGCGAATCCTGCGAGAACGCTGCCGCCGCCATCCGCAAGAACCACCCCGAAGTGGAGTTCCTGAGCGATGCCAAGCGCGTATGGCTCGATGAGGTCCGCGACCAGATTCCCGAAGAGGATTTCCTCCGCGCGGAGTACGTGATCGGGGAGGTGCAGCGCGTGCTGGATGTCTGCGACGCCCTCGAGCGCGACGACTACGAGACCGTCGGCGAGATGATGTACCAGACCCACTTCGGCATGAGCCGCCTCTACGAGGTCAGCTGCGAAGAACTCGATTTCCTCAACAAGCTTGCCCGCAAGATGGATGTCACCGGCTCCCGCGTCATGGGCGGCGGCTTCGGCGGCTGCACCATCAACCTCGTGAAGGACGAACTCTACGAACCCTTCATCGCCGCGGCAAAAGAAAAGTTCGCAGCCAAATTCGGCCACGAACCTAAAATTTACGACGTCGTAGTCAGCGACGGCGCTAGGCAGCTCTAACAGCCGTCACTTTAACCAACATTCTACAAATCCGCGGTCGACCCTGCAAAGGCCGGTCGCGGTTTTCTTTATGTCCGGGTTGCGGAGTAGGATGCCCGCGCAGTCTTCATAGACGTTGAAGCCGATGCGCACGAGTTGCATCTGCCCGGCCTCCGGATAGGTGAGGGTGATTTCGTTGTCGGCGCCGTCGAGGCTGAAGAAAAGCAGGTCTACGTCTTTCCCGAGCTCCTGGCGGGTGATGAACTTAGCCATCTCCAGGGCGATATCGTCCAGCCCGGCGTCGAAGATCTTCACCTTCTCGATGAGGATGCCGGGAGTGTCCACGATGCGGCCGCTGTATCCCTCGAATTCTTCCCCCGCGACGGCCGCCTTCATCCTGGCCTCGGTGTCTGCCGAACCGTCTGAAAGCCAGATCATTACCTTCTCGGCAGGATCGTGATACAGCAGCGGCCACTTTGCCAGGTTCCGTGCCCCGCAATGCGGGCACTCCCGCAGGAACAACTCTCCGCTCAGGAGCTTCTCCTTCAGCTCCGGAGAGCCATCTGTATTGATAAGCGGCACGCCTTCCACGGGGAAATCCTTGCCGCAACGGTTGCAAACTATCTGAACGCTATCCATAATTGACAAAAATAGCAAAAAACCTTATATTTGTAACCCATTGGAATCTAAAACCAAACCATAATGACTACAGAAAAGAAAGTTTCCAAACTGTGGAAAACCGAAGACTGGCTGGCCTGCTGGCTGGGATTCATCATCATCGCGATCGGGGCGGTGGCCGTGCTCACAAAGGCATTCGACTTCTCCGCCCTCAAGTTCAGCACCTGGCATCTCTGGGAGAACATTGAACCCCACAAGGCCCTTGCCGACCAGATTAACGGTGCATTCTGGTGGAAGCTCCTCCGCACCTTCTGCGTGCTGGCCGTCCTCTTCGGCGCCGGTGTCAAGCTGCAGGGCGAAAAGCTTAAGAAGTACATCCCCGCATTCGTGGTGCTCTTCGTGCTGGCGGTCATCGTGCGCCTCATCAGCGCTGAGTTCACCCTCAACCGCTATCTCGAATGGGCCTTCTGGGCACTCCTGGTGGGTCTCCTCATCTCCAACACGGTTGGCACGCCCGAGTGGCTGAAACCCGCCATCCGCACCGAGTTCTACATCAAGACAGGCCTCGTGATAATGGGCTTCAGCGTGCTCTTCAGCAACATCGCCAAGTTCGGCCTCTACGGCCTCGGCATCGCCTGGATAGTCACCCCCATCGTCATAATCTTCATGTGGTGGCTGGGCACCAAGGTCTTCAAGATCGACAACAAGCCCCTGGTGATAACCCTCGCGGCGGCAACGTCCGTCTGCGGCACCAGCGCTGCCATCGCCACCGGAGCTGCGGCCAAGGCCAAGAAGGATGACCTCTCGCTCGCCATCTCCATCTCCATCATCTTCACCATCCTCATGATGGTGTTCGAACCGATGATAATCCGCTGGGCCGGCATGAACCAGCTGATGGGCGGATCGCTCATCGGCGGTACTGTGGACAGCACCGGCGCGGTCGTGCTGGCGGGTAACGCCCTCGGCCCCGAAGCCGAGCAGGCGGCGGTCCTGGTGAAGAGCATCCAGAACATCCTCATCGGCTTCATAGCCTTCTTCGTGGCCCTCTTCTTCGCCCTCAAGGTCGACAAGAGCGGCAGCAGCAAAGTCGGCGCAGGCGAGATCTGGACCCGCTTCCCCAAGTTCATCATCGGCTTTTTCGTGGCCAGCCTGGTGGCATCCTTCATCTTCCTGCCCCTCGTAGGCGGCAGCGAGGTCAAGGCCATCAACGGAGTGCTGGACCAGTACAAGAACTGGGCGTTCGTGCTCGCGTTCACCAGCATCGGCCTGGACACCAACTTCAAGAGCCTCATCAAGCAGATGCAGGGCGGGAAGATCCTCTGGCTCTATGTGGTCGGACAGCTGTTCAACATCGCCCTCACCCTCTTCGCCGTGTGGTTCCTGCTGAGCGGCGTGGTGTTCGACGTGCCCGTGCTTGACCTCTATAAGTAGTGGATAAGCGCAAGATATTCAAATGGATGACCGTCGTTCTGGCGGTCATCGTTTTATGTCTTGCCGGATACATCATGTGGCACCGCCTTGGCCTCAGCCCGGATTACGACTTCGGCGCGGGGGCCTACTTCTATGCCGACGACCCTGCCATCCAGGGTCTCACCGAAAAGGCATCCTACACATCCTCAACTCCCAAATGGCTGTACTACGCCCTGTTTTTCGCCTGGGGCGCGGCCATGTGGTTCCTTTGGAAATGGATAGACCGACGAAAATGAAAAGACGCGATTTCCTCAAGACTTCCGCCCTCGGAGCAGCCGGCCTCGCGATGGCCGGCGGGGGCCTGACATCCTGCGGCGGTCCTGCCGTAAAACCTTACAAGGTAGGCGGTTCCGCCCGGATGCAGCTGCGCTTCTTCCCATACGAACTGCAGCTCCGCCACACCTTCACCGTATCCTCCTACTCGCGCAAGACGCCTCCCGGGGTGCAGGTGGAGATTGACTACGACGGCTTCACGGGCTACGGCGAGGCCTCCATGCCGCCCTACCTCGGGCAGAGCGTGGAGAGCGTGTGCGCCTTCCTGCAGAAGGTGGACCTGGGGCAGTTCGCCGACCCCTTCCGGCTGGAGGATATCCTGGGTTATATAGATTCCCTCTCGCCCGGCGACAGCGCGGCCAAGGCTGCGGTGGACATCGCCCTGCACGACCTGGTGGGCAAACTGCTCGGCCAGCCGTGGTTCCGCATCTGGGGTCTGGACCCCGGCAAGGCGCCATCCACCAGCTTCACCATCGGCATCGACACCCCCGAG
>JAEEGG010008458.1_pt1 | contig 23331 bp, 13 predicted proteins | sample 9134161 | NCBI WGS metagenome assembly JAEEGG01 (sample SAMN16246543, study PRJNA631951) | gut metagenome | biome: gut microbiome; feature: rumen; material: CR-attached | host: Bos | place: Iran: Karaj | collected 2018-10
ATGGCGAACCACTTCCAGTCAACTTTCATGGCTATAGGGCTTTGAGCATGTTGTCAAGCTCCACCTGCGGGTGGACGTCGCTCTTGTCCTGCCTGTAGGAGGCGTGGGCGAAGATGCCCTCGCCGCCCATGAGGGCGCGGGTGGTGACGTTCCAGATGTCGCTCTTGTAGTTGGGAGATATGTGGTGGGTGTCCATGAGGTGGCGGAGCAGATCCTTGAGGGTTTCCAGCTGCACCGTGGTGTACCGCTCGTAGTACTGGAAGCCCCGGTACTTTTGGTTGGAGCAGTACTCGTAGATGTTCGGCACGGCCTTGCACTTGAGGTTGGGGACAATCTTGCCGTCCTTCCTTGTTACGGGGTAGAACTTCCCGTCAGTGTGCTGTACCAGCGCGCCCCAGCTGTCCAGCTCAATGCCGATGGAGTGGGGGTCGAGCTTGCGGTAGTTGAGGCCGAACTTGGCGAAGTGGTGGGTGGTGAGGCCGAGATGGTACGCCCAGTACTTATCATCGAAGCATCGGTGCAGATGCCCCTCGCGGCTGATGACGTAGGCGGTGGCCACCCGCTCCGTGGTGTGCAGCCACCACGACATGTCCCCGTTCACGCTGTCGCCGGAGACGGTGTGGTGCAGCACTATCTGTTTCTTCTCGGTCGCTTCCCGTATGTACTGGCTCTCGGGAAAGTTCCAGTCCTTGTATATTTTGATCATTGCTCCTTGGTTTTGGTGGTTTTGGTGCGCCGTTCAAGCCGTCTTTCGAGGGCGGCGTTCCTCTCTATGATGTCGAGCAGGGCTTCCAGAATGCGGTAGTCGGTCAGCTGGCCCGTCACCACGTGATATACCTTGCTGACGCTGCAGCCGAACTCGTCGGCCAGCACCCGCCCGTAACCGTGCGGCAGGAACCGCCGCAGCTCCTTACTGATTGCCTTTCTTGCTCTCATGCTTCTCTATAATATATTGTGTGAGTAATACGGTGAAGGCCGTAAGCCTCGCCGCCGCCACTACCAGCAGCGGGGCGAGAGCGAACAGCCATCCTTTGGTCAGCCAGCCAAAGGCCTTGAGGATGACCAGGTAGCAGGTGAGCAGAAGCAGCTGGTTATTCAGTTGCTTGATGGTTTTTTCCATTCTTCTCATTTCTTTTGGATTCCTTTCTTGGATTTGTTCTTTTTGACGACTTCCGCCATACTGACTCTTTCAAAGAAGTTCTTTTCTTGAAAATCCGGTGCATGCTCTCTGACGATTGTAAGAAGATTCGGATTCACGATTTGCCCTTGCGGAACATTGTTTGCAAGGTAGGAATCGATAGTTCTCATGTCTTTTACGCCAAAAAAGATCAACATTTTTGCTTTCGATTCGGGCCGTTTTAATACCCTCATTGCCTGTTCAGAAACCACTAAAAATTTTTTTCTCATACTTCTGGATTATTGGATGTTAAATCCAAAAAACTATGTATTTTTGCAGCAAATTTTTGTAGCAAAATTTTGTAGCATAAATTTGCTACAAAAAAATGTTGTAACTTGCTGGGTGCAAGATACTTATTTTTCAAATACAGCAACATCCGGCATAAAAAAATTTGCGTTCTTTGAGAAACTACAAAAAAATGCACCGCTTTTTCCATTTTGGGAACGGCGCATTAAATATGCTGATAACTGATTGAAAATCAGTTATTTTTATTGTTTTGTTTCGGGACAGAATCGGGACAAAACTATGATAAAATGATTAAAAGTAAAAAATATAAAATTCTAACAATCAAGTTATTAGAATTTTTAAATTGACATTTTAGGGAGGGCGATATAACCGCGAGTTCGAATCTCGCCCTCTCCGCAAGCATAAAGGCAACGTGAAAGCGTTGCCTTTTTTGTTCTCTGGACACTGTTGAACACTTTCTTTCAAAAGGTGGGCGGAGAACAAAAAAGAGTCCTTGCTGAGCATTTTTAGCTTGCAAGGACGCCCGCGGCAGCGAAGAGATATGCAATCTCGCTCTCTCCGAAGAAGTACGAAAAATAATTAGAATCAGCAATTTACGGAAATGGGTTGCTGATTTTTGCGTTAAAATCGTGACAGAAACGGGACAGAGTGTATTCTTTTTTGAGTCGTTATCAGGATTTTCAAGCTGTTTTGGATATGGATTTGATTGTTGTTATATGTTGATTACCAGTGTTCTATGGATGTGTGTCATAAAAAAATTAACACAAATTAAGATTTTGTGTATCTTTGCACTCTCAAAAAAAAAACTACATAAAAGATGCAAGAGAATAATTATTTTCCGTCAATGCTTCCTGCCGAGGAGCTCGCGCAGGTGAAGTACATTCCCACATTACCGGAATTTGTAACATGGATTGAACAAAAATGGTCTGATTTGCCTTGTCTTTCTGACACAGTAAGCATTTACACCTATAAGCAAGTCTGCGAAAGAGTTGCGCGCAAGCGCGCTCTTCTTAACAGTTTGGGCTTGCAGAAAGGCGACAAAGTTGCCATCCTCGACAACTCCACCACAGATGCTGTGGAGATGTTCCTTGCCGTCACTTCTGCCGGCTATGTGGCCATCAACTTGCCGGCAATGCTGCCTGCACAGGCCATTATCGGTTGTTGTATGAAGTTCGGCGTGAAGGTGCTGGCCGCCGGCAATGCTTTTATGGAATCTGTGAATGAGGCTCCATGCAAAGTCATCGCCATCACGGAACTCGCTGAACAGACCGCACCGGTCGCCGCGGTTGACAAGAACGACCCTGCCGCCATTTTCTTCACGGGCGGCACCACCGGCGCACCCAAAGGTGCCATCCTTCCTCACCGTGCTTTGATGCGCGGCGCCTTGAACGGCGTTTACGCCCCCGGACACCAACTTGGCTGCCATCGTTACGCCTGCGTGCTGCCCCTCAGTCATGTTTTTGGCTTGATTTACAGCACCTTGTCGGTTCTCTATAAAGGGGCTTCGTGGTATTCTGTCGGTAATACCAAAGACACCATCGGCAAACTGCCCGTTATCAAACCTACCATGATTGTCGCCGTGCCCGGTATTTGTGAAATCCTTTTGGGACTTGTCAAGATGTATGGAAAACCCTTCCTTGGCGGTGAGCTGAAAGTTATCATTTCCGGCGCAGCCAACGTGCCCCCGAAACTCATCGGCGAGTTTGACGAACTGGGCATCAACCTCTTCGGCGGCTACGGCATGACCGAAGGCGCCAACCTTACCACCGGCAACATCGATGTGAAAACCAGACCCACATCTGTCGGCAAGCTCTATCCGGAGCAGGAAGCGAAGGTTGTGGATGGCGAGTTGTGGTTCCGTGGCGACAACGTCTTCCTCGGCTATTATGGCGAGCCCGAAAAAACCGCCGAGACCCTCACGCCCGACGGCTGGGTCAAGACCGGCGACCTCGTCCGCTTTGATGAAGATGGTTTCATGTACATTGTGGGCCGTATCAAAAATCTCATCATCCTCTCCAACGGCGAAAACATCAGCCCTGAAAGCATCGAGGAACCGTTCTACAAGGACAGCAAACTCCGCGATTGCCTTGTGAAAGAGGACGAAATGGATGGCCGCAAGGTGATCGCCATTGAAATCCTGCCGCGTATGGAAGAATTCGGGAACGAGCCTTGGGAAAAAGTGGAAGCCTATTTCAAGGAACTCGTCGGCAAGGTCAACGCTACACTGCCTGGCACACACCAAGTCAGCAAAATCACCGTGCGCAAGGAGGATTTTAAACGTACTGGTGCTCTAAAAGTTTCACGTAATCAATAAAATATGGAAAGAGAAGCTATTTTTAAAGAACTGAAAGAAATTTTGACCCTTATCAAACCCTCCATGGATTTGTCTTCCGTGGCCGAGGATTCGCAACTCGTTCGCGATGTCGGCCTTGACTCCCTCACAATCCTGCTCCTCAGTCTTGCTGTGGAAAACAAATTCGGATTCAAGTTCGAAGGCACTCCCAAATTTGAGACCGTGGGAGAGGTGATTGACTACGTGAGTGCACATGCGACGGTTTAAGGTTCAATGTTTAAGGATTTTATATGAATATTGATATTGTTAAGGTGGAAAGTCGCAGACAGTTAAAGCTGTTTGTGACTTTTCCGCTTCATTTGTATAAAGATTGTTCGAATTGGGTGCCTGCGTTGGAGGGTGACGAATACGATACGTTCAATCCCGATAAGAATGGTGCTTACGATTTCTGTGAAGCAGACTGCTTTTTAGCCTATCGCGGCAGTGAGATTGTGGGCCGCGTGGCCGCCATCATCAACCACAAAGCCGATGACGAGCAGAAACTCGTCCGATTCGGCTGGTTGGATTTCATTGAAGACGAGGCTGTTCTGAAGGCACTGATCGACACGGTGGCAGAGTGGGGCAGACAACGGGGACGTACAGACATGCGCGGTCCCTGGGGATTCACCGACATGGACAAAGAAGGTCTTTTGGTGGAGGGTTTCGAGCATTTGAGTCCGTTTACCTGTCTCTACAACTATCCCTATTATGGTCCCATGTTGGAAAAACTCGGCTTCACCAAAGAGGTTGATTGGACGCAACGGACGCTGGACGTGAGTCCTACGCTGCCATCCATGTTCCAGTTCGCCCATTTGATCGAAGAAAGATCCAACGTGCATGTGGTGCAGCCCAAGAGCATGAAAGACATGGGCAAGCGCTACGGCATGGAGATTTTCCACATGTACAACGAGGCATTTGCGCCCTTACATGGTTTTTCTCCGCTGACTGACAAACAAATAACGGCCTATCTGAACACTTACGTGCCCATATTGGACAAAGACTTCGTGGCGGTAGCCGTCAACGACCAAGACAAGCCTATTGGCTTCCTCTTCTGCGTGCCGTCGCTGTCCAAAGCGGTGAAAAAGTCCAACGGACGGCTCTTCCCCTTCGGTTTTATCAACATTCTGAAAGCGTTGAAGAAAAATGACACGCTGGAGGCTCTCATCATGGGTGTGATGCCTGAGTATCAGCAATGCGGGATTCCCGTGCTGCTTTTCAAATATCTGCATGAGAATTGCATCAAACGGGGTATCGACACCATCATCATGAATCCGCAATTGGAGGAAAACTACAAAGTGCAGTCCTTGTTCGGGGAATACACCACTCACCCCTTCATGCGCAGAAGGGCCTACAAACGACACGTGTAGAGAATCGCCAGAATAAGTGGGGACGTGTCATGGCGCGTCCCTACATGTTGTAATAACTTCCGAGGATTTTCGCGAACCAGCGGGCTGGCAGGATGCGTTTGAGAAGCACTGAAAGGCGTTGCTCGAGCGAGGCCACCACATAGCCGTGCCGCGGGTTCTTTTTACGAATGATTTGGCTGATTTTACGCGCTAACACCTGCGGTTTCAGACCGCCAGTCTCGTCGTGCTCCACCTTTCCCATCGACTCGGCGTAGGTACGATAAACCTGCATCACTTCGGCGTTTTCGGTTTTTTTCCGACTGGCAGTAAAGCCTGTCGAAAAATCGCCTGGGCGTATTACAATGACTTGTACACCAAATTGCTGTGTTTCAAGTCGCAATGCTTCGCAATATCCCTCGATGGCGAACTTGCTGGCGGAGTAGAAACCTTGAAATGGCAGCCCCATCACGCCGCCAATGGAGCTCAGTGCCACAATTTTGCCTTTCCCTTGCTTGCGCATAATGGGCAGCACAGCGGTCACGAAATGCACCAAACCCATGAAGTTAGCGTCCATTTGCTCACGGATTTCCTCTTCAGTGGCGAATTCTACGGGACCGCCGATACCCATACCGGCGTTGTTGACCAGCACATCAATGCGACCATCTTGTTCAACAACTTGTCGCACAGCCTTTTCAACGGCTCCGCGATCACGGACATCCACTCTCAGATAATGCACACCGGGCAACGGATCCACTTCGCGACGGACTGTTCCGTAAACAGTGTGTCCTTCCTGCGAAAGCAGTCGGGCCGTCTCCAAACCGAAACCAGATGAAATGCCTGTGATCAGAATGACCATGACTATAGGATTTTCGCGTTTTTAAATGCTTTAGTAATCTTGTCAATAGCCTCATCAACCTGCGCGTAGGTGTGCGTGGCCATCAGGGCGAAACGGATCAGCACATCGTTTTCGGGCACCGCAGGCGCAATGACCGGTGTGACGAAGACGCCGTCCTCCAAGAGGCGGGAACAGAGCCAGAAAGCCTTCTCCGAATTCCGCACAAACAACGGTATGATGGGCGTTTCGCTGCGTCCCGTGTCGAAACCGCGCTCCTTGAACTGGTTGCGGGCGTAGTTGCTCACGTCCCACAAGTGCTGGATGCGCTCCGGCTCCTCCAGCATAATATCAATGGCCTTACTGACCGCTGCCACGTTGGACGGTGGCATACTGGCACTGAAAATCAGCGAGCGGGCATTGTGTTTCAGGTAGTTGATGGTGTCGGCATCGGAAGCGATGAAGCCACCCAACGAGCCGAACGACTTCGAGAAGGTTCCCATGATGAGGTCAACCTTGTCGGTCAGGCCGAAATGATTGGCAGTGCCCCGGCCCTGATGCCCCAAAACGCCCAAGGAGTGAGCGTCATCAAGCATGATTTCCGCATTGTATTTCTCCGCCAACTCCACCATTTCGGGCAGCTGGACAATGTCCCCCTCCATGGAAAAAACACCGTCGGCAACAATCAGTTTGACGGATTCGGGCTCACATTGTTGCAGGCATTTCTCCAAACTCTCCATGTCGTTGTGGGTGTACTTCAACGATTTGCCGAACGCCAGACGACTGCCTTCAATGATGGAGGCATGGTTGAGACGGTCAAGCAGCAGAAAGTCGTTGCGGTCGCACAGCGCTGAAACAACCCCTAAGTTGACTTGGAAGCCTGTGCTGAAGCACAATGCGTCGTCTTTGCCCACCAGTTGGGCCAGCTTGTGTTCCAATTTCACGTGGATGTCCAGTGTCCCGTTGAGAAAGCGCGAACCGGAACAGCTCGTGCCGTACTTGTCAATGGCGGCTTTGGCGGCTTCCTTCAGACGCGGATCGTTGGAAAGACCCAGATAGCTGTTCGAACTGAACATCAGCACATCTTTGCCGTCAATCTTCACTACCGTGCTCTGTTCTGACTCTATTTCTTTATAATATGGATAGATACCCTTTGCTTTTGCGATTTGAGGCGCTCTGTATTGCGCGCATTTGTTTTGTAGAAGATGATTTCTCATAGGTAGTAATTATATTCTGCAAACTTACTGACAAATTATGTATAATCAAAAACAACAAATCGAAATGAAAATTTTCATATCTTTTTGATTTTATGATTCTTTAACATTTGTAAAATGCGTCAAATCAATCATTTTTGACAAGCGGCAAAGATACATAAAATTTAACTACTTTTGCCGCCGCTAAAATGATTGGCATTTTCCAGGTATGATTTTAATGATTTGATATGGTTTTTGTAAGAATTTTCCGTTTTTTCACTCGGCATAAGTTCCTTTTATATACGCTTTGGGTTTTAAGCAGTGCTCTTTTTTCGTTTTTCGCCACAAAATCTCAATTCGAAGAGGATCTGATGAAGCTTTTGCCAAAGTCTGAGAATTCAGAGTGTGATTTGGTGTTCGGCAATGTGAAAGTCAAGGACAAGCTTTTCATGCAGATGACGGGTGCGGAACCGGAAGTGATGGTCGGCTACGTCGATGAGCTGATGGATTCCATTCTCACCAACGACGAAGGCATTGCCAACACGCTATACCGTCTGGAACCCGACATGGCGCTCAACGCGCTCGATTACGCCATGATGCACGTGCCGTCGTTCGTGGACACGACTCTTTACGCCCGATTCGATTCCGCTATCGCCCACGCTGACGAGACTATGGTCCGCAATCACGAACTGATCATGAACGACGAAACCGGCATGGTCTCGGAGCTGGTCTCCACGGATCCGTTAGGACTGCGCGAGTGCCTGATGCCCGATATTTCCAGCGGCATGGGCTTCGCTCTCATTGATGGGCATCTGTTCTGCCCCGACAGTTCTGTGGCACTGATTTTTATCGCCCCTGATTTCCAAACCTTCAACTCCCAGGAAGGCGGAAAACTGATTAATCATCTTCGCAACTGCATCCAACAATTTAATAAAGCGCATCCGGATGTGGAAGTGTTGATGCATGGTGCTGTGGTGGAATCTGCCGACAACGCCAGCACGATGAAACGGGATATTGCCATCACCATCGGTATCTCGTTGGTGCTGATTCTCCTCTATTTGTGCCTCAGTTTTAAGAGTTACAATATCATTTGGCAGAATGTGCTGCCCATCCTTTACGGAACCGTTTTTGCCTTGGCCTGCATGTATTGGATTAAGGGCGGCATGTCGTTGATGGCTTTGGGTGTGGGCGCCGTGATTCTGGGCGTTGCCCTCAGCTATTGTTTGCATATAATTGTACATCAGCGGTTTGTGGGTGATGTGGAACAGATGCTGAAGGACGAAGCCATCCCTGTTTGTCTCGGTTGCCTCACCACCGTTGGTGCGTTCCTCGGACTGATGTTCACCGAAAGCGAACTGTTGAAGGACTTTGGATTGTTCGCTACCTTCGCGCTCCTTGGCAGCACCTTCTTTGCGTTAGTCTTCCTGCCCCATTTCCTGAATGTGAAAGACGCCAAACACAGCAAGAAGGCGTTTAAATTGATTAACAAAATCAATAACTATCCATACGATCGTAACCCTGTTATTATCATTGTATTATGTGTCATCATCCTGATTGGCTTCATCTTTTCGGGAAAGGTGCAGTTTGACAATGATCTGAAACATATTGGTTATGAGAGCGAAGCTTTCCAGAAATCGCGGCAATTGTATGAGGAAAAGAACGACCAGGGCGGTATGCAGCGGTATTATGCTGTCACGGCGGCGGATTTGGATGAGGCCTTGGAGGCCAACATGGCGCTTGCCTCCACGTTGGATTCGTTGCGCAGGGCCGGTGACCTGTTCTCCTATACACCAGTGGCGTCGCTGTTGTTTCAGTCGCAGGCGGAGCAAGAACGCCGCATTGCTGCTTGGCAGCGTTACTGGACCCCCGAAAAGGTGACGCAGGCGATGGCAGCCGTCAAGGCAGCCGCACTGAAAAACGAGCTCCCGACCGACATTTTCGTGCCTTTCCAGGCTATGATAGAGGCGGAATATGAGCCTGGCAACCTATATGAGTCGGGCATCGTCCCGGATGGCCTTCTCTGCAACTTTATCGAAGAAACTGATGGCAAGTTCTTGATTTTCAATGCTCCACAGTTGTCAAAAGAGAAATTGAAAGAGGTTGACGACCGTGTGGCCACCCAACCGCACGCCGTGGTGGTCGATCCCTTATACTACACGGGAGGCATGATCTCCCTGATTCACAAGGATTTCAATATGGCATTGATTATCTCGTCCGTCTTTGTGTTCGTAGTGCTGTTGATTTCTTTCAGAAACATTCTAATATCGATTCTCGCTTTCCTGCCGATGTTCCTGAGTTGGTATGTGGTACAGGGCTGGATGGCCATCCTCGGGCTGTCGTTCAATATGATTAATATTGTGATTTCCACCTTTGTTTTCGGTATCGGCGTGGATTACAGCATTTTCGTCATGAAAGGACTGATCGAGGGGCAACGTCAGGAGGAAAGTCGTCTGTTAGAGTACCATAAAGTGGCCATTTTCTTTTCGGCTTTGGTGTTGATTGTCGTAATGGGGGCGATGCTGTTCGCAAAACATCCAACCATCGTTTCTATCGGCGAATGCGCGTTGATTGGCATGATTTCCACAATCTTGATCACCTACACATTGCAACCGCTGTTGTTCCGTTGGCTGATGAAATGGCCGTTCATGAAGCGTAGGTTGGAAAAATAAAAATATTACTTTTGCCGCCCGTTTTAGTTTAGCAAAAAATACTATTAAGATATGAAGAGAATACTGACCATTGTCATTGCCATGCTGGCATTTGCCGCTTCTGCCCAGAAGGTGGAGGCTCGTTTCACCGAATCCAAATTCATCAAAGCCTCAGGCAAGACTGTGGAGGCAGAAGGCACCCTGAAACTATACTCTGCTGACAAGTTTGAACTTCGCTACACCAAACCGGCCGGCGATTATTTCATCATAGATGGCAAGATGATGAGCACGAGTGTCAAGGGCAAGAAGACTGTTGTGGACACTGAGAAAAACGCCGCCATGCGCACCCACCGCAATACCTTGATGAACTGCGTCAACGGCAATTGGAAACAGGCAGCCACCGACAACAACGCCTCGACTTCCGTGGTGGAGAAAGGTGCCAACAAGGTGGTGACGCTGAGTGCGAAGAAATCGGCCCCGCGCGGCTACTCCAAGATTATGATCACCTACCGCAAGTCCGACAATATTCCGGTGGAACTGGTGTTCGAGGAGTTCAACGGTACCGTGACCACTTACAAAATCTCCAACATCGTCAAGAAATAGCTTCTTGGAAAATATAACCAGTCATCTTCTGTTTACAAAAAATAGAAGAATATGTTATTGGATTTTTATATCTTTGCAGCAACCTTAATTTGTTTTAACCTTAAAATCCAATGCGTATGAAAAGACTTATTTTGTTTTCATTTCTTGTGCTTGTCGCCGTATCTTTCGGCGTGGCGCAGACCGTCGTGTTCAGCGACAATTTCGACACCTATACGGTGGGCAGCCATCTGGCGCAAACCAATTCCGCCTGGACTACCTGGACCAACAATCCGGGTTCGGACGAGGATGGTGTGATCACCAACGCACAAGCCGCTTCTGCACCAAACTCACTGCTCGTTTCGGGTGCTGTTGACCAAGTGTATCCCTTCGGTAATTACACAACAGGGCATTATACGGTCACATTCAATATGTATATCCCCAGCACGGGCAACGGGGCCTATTTCAACATCCAGCACGAATTGCTGACCCAATGGTCTTATGAGTGCTACTTCTACAACAACGGCACCGGATATCTCACTGTGGGTGGTGCGGACATCAATTTCACATATCCCTCCAACACATGGTTCCCCGTGGTGATGGATGTGGATTTGGATAATGACCAGACATCGTTGACTATCAATAATATAGTGGTGAATACGTGGCCGTTCCACTATACTGGTGATTTAACTACTGGCGGTTCTAACAAGTTGGCCGGCATAGACCTCTATGCGGGTGCGCCTAACAATCTGTCAGGAACATATTATGTGGATGATTTCACTGTGACGGAATTGAGTGCTGCCTTGGTGGGCGAGTTCGCCGTGAGCCCCAACACGTTGTCGGCCACCTTGGCTCCCAACACCACAGGTACATTAAGTCTTGACTTCACCAATCCGGGAACCAACCTCACGGAATACAAGATTGTAACCACATACGACATTCCCAATCCTGACAACACCTCAACCGGTGAAACCCCCATGATGCATTGTGACCAGCCTGAAACGACTATCGGCTTTACCTCCGGTACGCAATATGACCTTGCGGTCGGATTTCCGGCGGACATGCTCCAAACGCATATTGGCAAAACCCTCCGGACGATTGCTATACCTTTGACAAGTGAGGTCACAAATGCCAAAATCAGGGTGTGGGGCATGAGTAATCCCCTTTGGGGGAATGGCCCGGGTGAGTTGCTGTACGAGCAGACGTTCACCCCAACGGATGATTGGAACTACATTAACTTGAACACCCCGATTGTAATCGACGGCAGCGATCTCTGGATTGGGGTCTGGATTGACCAGCCGGATTCCATTTACCCGATCTACATGGACACCTATAGTGCCAATGACTACAGTGCATGGTATAGAACGGGTAATACCTGGCACAACAAATTTGTCAATTATGAGTACAACCTCTGCATTGTGGGCTACATTGACGGTACACCCATCACGCCGTGGCTGTCGGCGAATCCCCCTGTGGGCACCATCAATGCTGGCGGCAGCCAGTCGGCCACCATCACCGTTAGCAGCCAGGGAATGGCATTGGGCGAGACCCATACCGCCAAGTTGCACTGTTATTCCACCGACTTCAACAACAGGGAGGTGGTAGTACCGGTGTCGCTGAGCATCACCAACGTGGAGGTGGATGAGCATAACCGCATTGCCGTGTCGCTCTATCCGAACCCGACGACGGATCAGATGCAAATCTCCGCCGACCGCATCCTGCGCGTGGAGGTCTTCAACCTGGCCGGCCAGAAGATGATGGACAACGAATACAGCGACAGCCATGTTGTCCTTGACGCCAGCAGTCTCCCTGCCGGCACCTACATGGTGACCGTCACGACCAGCACCGGCAAAACCACAAAGAAAGTGGTTGTCCGGTAGGCCTATACGATACGGTGTGATATGCCTGTAAAGGCATATGAAATCCAAGATAAGGAGACGCCACTATGTGGTGTCTCCTTTTTTTGACCGAATTTTTCCAATATTTCCGACCAATTCGCCCGCCAGCAACCCGCCCGGCCTGAACCCAACAGCCTGAAACACCGCGAATGGAGTACTTATTACTCTGTAAATCAATGAATAAAAAATTATCAACATTTTTCTGTTGATAACAAAGTGTTGATAACAAAGAAAGGAGGGGTATTTTTGTTATTTTTGTTGTTTGTTTTTTAATTTTTATAAGTTTTTCCTCACGTAATTTGGAAGTGTGTTGGAATAGTAGTAAAAACAAAGATACCCTAAAAATATGAAAAAGATTTCTATGCTTTTCGGGGCCATTCTGATTATGCTGAACATGGTGTTTGCGCAGGATTGTGCCCCCTTTCGAGTGAAAATGACGGTTATCCCGGCCACATGCTACAACAACGGCAAGGTGGCGTATGCGCTGGTGGATGCCAACGGGGACGTCATCACCAATGCCAGCGGGCTCAACTTCGCCGAGGTCCGCGCCTACTACATTGAACAGGGCGACACGGTCAAGCACCGCACGGGCCTGGGCCTGGTGAATACGGCGGGAAATATGATTCCTGCCAGCGGTTGGGACACGCTGACCATCGACTACGGCACATACACCATCGGTGTGGAGGGCATTTGCGGCAGCGGCGGATCGTATGTGAAGGTGGACACCCACACGGTGCTCACCATCCCCACAACCTACACGAAGCCCTCGGCCTCGTCACTCTACGTGACTGCCAACACGATGGACGGATTTGGGAATCACCCCACCTTGGAGTGTAAGAACACGGGCCGCATACAGCTCAAGATAGAGAACGGCAGGCTCCCCTATTATGTCACCGTTGTGCGGCACGGCACTACGGAAACCTTGCGGGCAGACACCATCACGGAGCCGCAATATTCAGGTTCGGATGAGACACGTTACGACTACAAGGACTACTACACCTTCGACTCGCTGCCCGCCGGCGACTGGGACTTCTATGTGGTTGACGGCTGTAACTACGGTCTCCCTCGTACCGGACAAGTGGTGGAAGTGGTCGATTTCCCGCTGCTCGACCATGTGGTGGTCTATGCCTCCTCCGGCAATATGCAGGACAGCAATGTGGTGAAGATTAGCGCGGTGCTGGACCGCGACTACTCCTATTACTCCGCCTTCCTGCCTCTGATTGCGCAATACAGGTTCACGTACGACGGGGTTCCCTCCAGCGACTGGAAACCCTTCCCGCTGGTGCCGAGCGGTTTTAGCGTTCAACTCACAGATACGGTAACATCTGCGAACAAGTATTGCGATATCTGGTCCAAGGACATCAAGTTGGAATATAAACGTAGCCAGTGCGGTGACACCATTGTATCCCGTACCTTTCACCTCTACAAACCCAACGAGGCCTATTTTCTCCGAGACTCCACGGACATTTACGACAGCATTGATAATGTGCAACACACCTGCAGCGATCTCTACTATTGTCATCGCAGGTACCATGAGATTAAATATGAATATAGTAACCTCGCAAATACCAACTCTAATGAGGACCATTTATACTACCGCCACCACTATACCCATCCGTTGACCTGGATATACTATGATACGGAACGCAACGACACTATTAAGACGCAGACTATTACAAATATTACTACACCTACAAGACTTTACGATACAGAAGTGGAGGCCATCTATGGTTCGTTCCAGGATTACACTTATTCTAACCCACTGAGGCTGCCCATCCGTAGGACGTTGGTGGATGCTCATGGGTGCGAGGTTTATACTCGTTTCGACTACTTGACTTACTGCTACGACCATGGTCCCCAAGTTCCAAGCTGGGAGATGTATCACACCCCTGGAGATCATTGCTGTACCACCAGAGGCTCGGTTGGCGTGAGCGAGCACTTCCATTCCGAAGTTGATCCCGATGGAACCACCATCGTCTTGGAAAAAAGCCCCTATGAAAACCGATACAACTTCACAGCTGTCTATAGTTCTACCTCCCACAATTGGACCATATCTCGCGACAATTTCGAGAACTTTGCCACAATCTTAGGTGGTAGCAATGGCCTCTCCATGTCTTTAAGCGACTATTGTATGCCTTCCGGTCCATACTGGTTCAAGGTGATGACTCCCTGCGACACATACTACCTCCGGCAGAATTTAGGATTCCCCGATGTGTATAGCACCAAAATTGTTGAGGAACCCCAGTTCACCGAGACGCAGCAGTGTACGGACAGATACTTCACTTACTCGCAAGGTGGGTATGCCAGAGAGCGGCGAAACACTTCCGTGGAGACGGGCCTTCCGCTCCCCGTGGAACAAGATCCTCTGCCTACCTATTTCCAGATTATCGACGGGCCGGTGGGTGGCTATGATGGCACGCAACATGTGGTGAATGAGCCCATCCGCGTCTCCATGCCCGGCAAGTTTGTGGTGAAGATGTCCCCCAGCACTTCGTTGGAGCTCTGTAGCGTACCCTCCTATTATGACACCATCTACTATGGCGGGCCCACGGTGGAGTTCGAAAACGCCTACGCCTATCTGTGCGACTCCAACTGCACCGAAGGTACCGCATACGTCAAGGGTACCAACGGCACCCCGCCCTACACCTACACACTCTATGACCAGCCCGACGTCCAGGGCAATGTCATAGAGACCATCGTCATAAGCGACACCGACCAGCCTGCCATTTTCGCCGACAAGGCGATGGACTCGCGGCACGAGATGTCATGCCGGATCGAGGATGCTTGTGGGGCCTACTTCCACGTCAATTTCTACCCCCGTACCATGGCAAGCCTCCAGAAGCTCTGGTTCGACGACGGGCTCACCGTCATGACCACCTGCGAGGGATCCACCATCCAGGTGCACGCTTTGGAGATTGCCTCCATATTGAAATACGAGTGGTACAATCCCCAGAACCAGCTGATTGACACCGTATCGTCTCCCTATATTTTCATTCCCCGTGACTCCGAAGATGGCTGGTATAAGGTGGTTATCCGTAATAGCGGATGTCAAGATAGTATCGTTGATAGTGTGCTGTTACATGTGCAACCATCCCCGTGGATTACACTGTCGCAGAATGACACGCTCTGTCCCGGCGAGGAGGCACACCTCAGCTTCACGCCCGAGAGCCCCACCAGCGACCCCATCACCTTCACCATCGCCTTTGAGAACGCCCTCGGTGTGGAAACCCGGGATTACTCCACCACGTCGGGCACGGCGGTCTTGGACGACTACATCACGTTCACGGACGCCAAAATCTATCCGTTGAGCGTTAACGATGGCAATTGCGACTATACACGGGCCGACGAGCACGACACCATCTACATAAAGATGAAGACAAACATTGTGGATGTATGCACGCTGATTGGCTCCAGGGACACGGTCTGTTATGGTGGTGATGCCCGTTTTACAGCTCGCTCCACGATGGATAGGCCTTATACCATCAGCTGGTACAGCGATTACGAGCTGACTCATCTGCTGAAAACGGAGACCTTGACGCCATCCGGCGCAGATTTTTCGTACTATGACACCTTGGGGCTGACTCAGCACGCCGAAGTGTTCTTCCGTGTGGAAAAGGACGGATACTGTCCTACCGTCAACGGCATACCGACGAATGTGGTGGAGATTTCCGATGGTAGTACCACCATTCCTTGTGGCAAGGTGTTTCGCCTGTATGATGACGGCGGCGCGAACGGCAACTATACGGCGGGGCAGACCTATCGCCACACCTACACGACCACTGACGGTAAGCCCGTGACCATCCATTTCGAGGAGCTCAACCTTTCGGAAACCTCACACTTGGTGATCATCAGTGGCGATCTCCTGCATACCGACTCTATACTTTACAACCTTACAGCTGGCAGTCCGAACCCGGGAATGGTGACCTCCCGCGGGAACGCCCTCACTCTCTACTTTATCCCTGGCATGAAAAGCGCTACGGGCTGGAGCGCTATCGTGGAACACCAACCTGGTATTTCCATAGCGGATGTGTGGAAGAAGAACGAGATAGTGCTGCGCGACGAGGTGTGCCAGAGCCAAACCAATACCTACGACGACCCCTACCACGTTGTACCAAATGTAGTATCCAGATTGTCCCAATTGAATAGCCACCTGCGAAAGGCCGGCACTTATATCCACACGGCCATAATTCCCGGTTCGGATATACACGGCTGCGACTCCACCGTAACCTTCATTCTTACCGTGAATCCGCCGGTGCACCATGACACCACTGTGGTCATCACCAATTTCATGCTGAACGACAACGGGGGATATGTATGGCCCATTGATGGTAATACCTACACGCAAACAGGCCGCTATTCCAAACGCAGTACCCTGCCCGATGGATGTGACAGTCTTGATATCCTCGACTTTATTGTGCTTCAGGTGGACACTTCCAACAACGAAATCTGCCGTGGTGACACTGCCATAATTGGTGTGAGTGTGACCACCCCGGATATCAGTTTCCGTGACGACCTGATTCCCCCCACTATCGCTATCGGCGATGTTTGTTGCGATGATGGCAGCATTATGAAGGTGGATTCGTTCCTTGCCAGTGACAAAGTTGCTAAGGGGGTTGTGTTTTATGTGGATTCTACTGGTTTCCATGGCTTAGCTGTTGCCTTGAGGAAATCTTCTGACATATATATCAAATGGGGCACATCCAATGGTCAATGGACCTCTAGGTTTTATGGCCAAAATCAGACGGATATTACAAATCATCCTATCTTCGATATGAATGGTATGGAGAATACCCTCTCTATTAAAGAGCATGCCGAGGCTTTGCCTGGCGGATTCCAGGAGAATGCACCGGCAGCCTATTTCTGTTATTATTATGATCACATCACGGGCACCATTGGAACGGAACACAAAGGATGGTACTTGGCTGCAGCTGGTGAATGGGGTTTGCTTAGGCAAGTTAGCTCTTTGATAGATGCTACTTTAGGAAAACTACAGGCAAGATACACTGTTAACATTTTTAGCAGCCTGTGTGGGGGGTGGACTTCCACTGAATATAACTCAACTGAAGCCTTCCTTTTAAGCTCGCAAGATGGTTTGGTCTTTCTTTGTCGGGATAAGAATTATTCCATGCTTTCGTATGGTGCACGACCTATCATAGCTTTTTAATTCATATATAGTAATTTATTTGATAATATAACGTAAAGATATGAAACGAAATAAAATATTTTCACTCTGTTGTGTTGTATTGACCGTGCTGACCTTAATCACTCTAACAGGAAGGGTATCTGCACAAACTTATCATGTGGGAGATTTGTATGTGTTCCCAGATGGAACAAAGGGTGTTGTATGCTATGTCGACCCGGAAAATGGGAAAAAAGGCTGGGTTGTGGCTTTAAACGATTTGGACCAAAAATACGCCCTGTGTGTTTCAGAACCCTCCCCGATTCCTGCATCACATGCAGTTCGTCCAGATGATCATGCGGGCCAACATCCTGATTGTATGACTGGGTTTGGGAAAGAACACACCCGACTTTTGTTGGAGTCGGGAAAGTCGCCCGCTGCAGAAGCTGTGGATAGAGAATACGGGGTTTATAACGGATGGTATATTCCTGACATCACCCAACTTAAAATGATCTATGCTCTTACTCCTCTGACGAAAAGCACTATTGAACATTATGGAGGTAGCATTATTAATGTTAAAGTTTGTTCTCTTTATAATAATCCTACGATATCAACCCCACAAGAGGCTTATTGGTCGACTAGTTACCTGGATAAAGATTACTTTCTTAACCTTGATGTCAGTGGCTATGAACATGCTGATATATGGTGGGGGATAGGGTCATCGATGACACTGGAAGAATTAAAAGAAAGGGCCGAAAGAAATCGTGGAGCAACGAAAAAATACATTCGCCCTGTCCGTGATTTCGGTGATGAAGCCGAGGCGTATTGGGTGGAACCGTTTCAGGCCAATGGTATCAAGACCAGAAGCTATGAAGTGAGTCCAACAATTAATACTACATACGATGCCGTAGTGGTGTTTGCCAAGGACACCTTCCCCCTCACGGGTACGGTGACCGTCCACGAGACATACGACAAGGACACCCTGTACGAGACTGTCTGTTCGTCGCCGCTTCCATACACTTCAGCGGTGAATCCGATTTTCCGAAAAATGGACATTACAACCCCTCACGACTTCCAGCCCGTGCGTGTGACCTTGCAGTCCCAGTTCGGCTGCGACAGTATCATCACGCTCATGCTGAGAGTAAATCCCTCCTACCTGTTTGAAGAAACCGATAATTTTTGTATGTCCGATACTCCTTATACTTGGCGAGGGAAAAAATTATATGAATCCGGCATATACTACGACTCCTTGTCCACCATTGGCTGTTCCTGTGACAGTGTCTATCAGCTAAATCTAACCGCTATGCCCTTGCCTGAAATAATCACGGATTCGTATGTGGGAGCCTGTGAGGGTGCTTCTGTCACACTGTCGGCTACCAGTATGAATTGTACAAACATTTTCAGGCCGACAATCCATGAAGGCTTTAACAGAGTAACAGGAAGTGCAAGCACCAACATCGCCGCACAGATAGCTGATATGACAGACATCATTTCAAACACAAACTATCAAATTTATCCGGTAGGTACCACTGCAATCATGCTGGGAACCAGCAGCTATTATACTTATACAGGGTATATCACCACAAAGCCCTTGGATCTATCCTACAATTACACGCTGACGTTGATGTGCAAAGGCTATTACAACACCAGCGACCCTAATAACGGATATGATGCCCAATTGCGGATTTTGGTGGACGATGTCCCTGTTGATACGTTGATTATTCCTGCCAACAGGGATAACCGCAGCTATGAGTCTTTTGTTGTCAACCTCCCTGCCGCTACCGCCTCATCCACGATCAGACTCCAAACTCTATCCAGTAAAGCACCAGGCAATGCTCAGGCCGAGAGAAGAGTGCTGATTGATGACATCCTTATCACGGACAACTCCCCCTGCTCGTATGTATGGTGGCGAGGAGAATCGGACACATTGTTGCACGAATCTGCCGTCACCGTGACTCCTAATATTTCGGCACCACCATACCAGGAACGCTATTATGTACAGGCCACTAATGCGCTCGGATGCAAGACCATAGATTCTGTTTGGGTGAAGAATCTGGCCGTTCCATTAGACTTGTCGGTGGATATCTGTTCAAACGAACTGCCCTACACATGGCGCGATACCATTTTCGAGGAAGGGACGCCTATGCATGACACCTACGTTTTCCACCGCACCTCCGTACATGGTTGCGATTCGGTGGTCAACTTGACACTGAACATTTACGATGTCAAGCGTGACACCCTCTACAAAGATTTGCTGTATGACACGATCTCCACCACAGCCACAGTCTGCACTGATCGCACCATTAGCCAGCAAAGTTCGACCTCTAATGCTATTCCTTTGAGCGAATACCATGATTATTCATGTTCACAACAAATATTTACTCCCTTGGAGATAGGAAAGACAGGAACCATCAACTCCATTGCCTTTAACTATGCGTATTCATCTGGAATGAGCAGAAAAAACAATGTCAAAATCTATTTGGCACATACGAACCGATCCTCGTTTACAAATAATACCGATTGGATGTCGCCTTCTGCCATGACCTTGGTTTATTGGGGGGATCTGAACTGTGCCAATGGTTGGAACGAGTTCGCTCTCGACAATTCGTTTGATTACAATGGAACAGACAATCTGATGGTAATGGTCTTGGATGAGTCTGGCAGTACGGACGGCACAGCATACAAATTCTATACGTCAACATCTCCTAATAATACATGCATCTATTTTCAAAGTTCCGCTCCTTGGAGCATAACCTATCCGGGAAACCGTGCCAACTATCGGAGTGATATTCGTTTTAATATCTGTTCTCAAGACACCGCCACCACATTTGCTGGTAAGACCTTTATTGTAAAAGAATCCGGTGTTTACACAGTTGTGGACACTTTTGTCGGAAGCAACGGATGTGACAGCATTGTTGTGCGTCATCTCATTGTGGAAAAGCCGCATGAGGAGGAGATCTGCGATAGCAGTTATACGGTGGAGCATATCTGGGTGGATAATGTTGGACCCTATTGCTGGAATTATAACGATAAAGACCATTGCATTTCAGGAGTGGCAACGAATGCCTATGGCTATTACGAGTTTCCCGGCAAGAAGATCATCAACGGCGTTGAGGTTGACACTATTTCCTATCTCAAACTGACCATTAACCCGACCTATCGTGACACAGACACGGTAAGTCTGTGCTTTTATGAAGACCCTACGCTGACCACATATGAAATAAACGGCGCAGACATTACCATCTCTATGACGGAATCTTACATGACGATAACTAACTCCGTGCCAGGGGTGGAGGTGGACACGATTGACGCTGCCAACGGCGACTTTGTATTCAAAATGAAAACTACCAGGGGGTGTGACAGTGTTTTCCTCGTACATTTTGACCATGTAGTGGTTCAGCGCGACACACTATACAACAATATACCTTTTGAAGCCGATTCCGTGATTTGTTCCGACCCAACTATCAGCAGAATGAGTAGTACCAGCTATCAAATGCCAGTTAATAACTACAGTAAGCAGTCCTGTTCCCAACAGATTTTCACCCCAGCGGAGATTGGTCCCGCGGGCCTTATCAGTGAAATCTCATTCAGATATGCCTCGTCAACCGCTATGACAAAGAAGAACGACGTGAAAATATACTTGGGCCATACAGATAAATCCTCCTTTTCCAGCAACACGGACTGGGTGGACCCGTCTGACATGACCCTGGTCTATTCTGGAGACCTGAACTGCAAGCAAGGATGGAACCCATTCATTCTCAATAATGTCTTTGATTACAATGGAAGCGACAACCTGATTGTAATGATACTCGATGAATCTAATAACTACGATGGAACTTCATACATTTTTTATTACACAAGAGACTCTGATTATAAATGTTTGCATTCCAATAACTCGGTAAATAGCTGGACTCCAACATTAAGCGGTACCAACAGAAATTATAGAAATGACATGCGATTCCATGTTTGCTCTAATCCTGTCGAATTTGCCGACAAGACTTTCCATATCTTAGAGTCTGGAGTAAATACTTTCGCTGATACTGTTACCGGCAGCAATGGTTGCGACAGCATCACGACGTACGTACTGATTGCAAATCCGCTGCACAGGGACACGATCTGCGATCAGTCCTTCAACACGTCGTCACTGGCATGGGATAACGGCTACGACACGACATACTGCTGGAACTACAATGGCACGGACAACTGCATCGAAGAGAAGAGCCCGAATGCGGAGGGCTACTACGAGTTCCCGGGCCAGAGGACCATCAACGGCACCGTGGTTGACACGGTGTCATATCTGGAGCTGACGGTGAAGCCTACGTCAGAGAGCGCGGATGACTTGTTGCTGTGCCTTGACGGGGAGTCCGCCCAGACCTTTGCCTACAGCAAGGACAGCCGTGTCAGCATCACCGTGACGCCGGGTTCAGGGGTGTCGGTGAACTCCGTCACCACGGAAGTAGGGGCGTATGTGAAGGATGCTGCCAATGGTGATCTTGTCCTGAGATATACTGCCGCTAACGGGTGCGACAGCATCGTGAACCTGCATGTGGATTACCACATCGTGCAGCGTGACACGATCTATGGCGACACGGTCTATGCCGGGACCCCGTTCGACCACACCTTCTCCAATCACGACTTCCATGTCGTCTCCTCGGGTGTAATGACCTACCTGGATACGGTAACCGGCAGCAACGGCTGCGACAGCATCACCACGATCGTACTCATCATCGAGGAGATTTACAAGGACACGATCTGCGAAAGCGAGTTCTCCAGCTACACCTGGCGCGGCAACACACTGCCGTCCACCACGGACAGCCACGGCTACTACGAGTTCCCGGGCGCGAAGACCATCAACGGCATAACTGTTGACACGGTATCCTACCTGCTGCTGACGGTGAACCCCGAATACACGAGTAGCGATGCGATTGACATCTGCCTCTACGAGGAGACCCACACGCAGACCTACAGCGGGAACGAGCACGTGACCATCACGACGACCGTTTCTGGCGTGGAGGTGACCTCCTCATCCGAGACGGTGGTGATAGACGCCAGCGACGCGGCCAATGGAAACTTCCAGCTGAAGATGAAGACGGTGAACGGGTGCGACAGCATCGTGAACCTGCATGTGGACTACCACGTCGTGGAGCGCGACACGGTCTATGGCGACACGGTCTATGCCGGGACCCCGTTCGACCACACGTTCTCCAACCACGGCTTCCACGTCACCGAATCCGGCGTGATGATCTATCTGGACACGGTGACGGGCAGCAACGGCTGCGACAGCATCACCACGATCGTGCTCATCATCGAGGAGATTTACAAGGACACGATCTGCGAAAGCGAGTTCTCCAGCTACACCTGGCGCGGCAACACACTGCCGTCCACCACGGACAGCCACGGCTACTACGAATTCCCGGGCACGAAGACCATCAACGGCATAACTGTTGACACGGTATCCTACCTGCTGCTGACGGTGAACCCCGAATACACGGAAAGCGATGCGATCGACATCTGCCTCTACGAGGAGACCCACACGCAGACCTACAGCAAAAACGAGCACGTGACCATCACGACGACCGCCTCCGGCGTGGAGGTGACCTCCAGCAGCACCAGCGTGGAGGTGGTGACGGTCAATGCGGCCAATGGGAACTTCCAGCTGAAGATGAAGACGGTGAACGGCTGCGACAGCATCGTGAACCTGCATGTGGACTACCACGTCGTGGAGCGTGACACGGTCTATGGCGACACGGTCTATGCCGGGACCCCGTTCGACCACGCGTTCTCCAACCACGGCTTCCACGTCACCGGATCCGGCGTGATGACCTATCTGGACACGGTGACGGGCAGCAACGGCTGCGACAGCATCACCACGATCGTGCTCATCATCGAGGAGATTTACAAGGACACGATCTGCGAAAGCGCGTTCTCTACCTACACCTGGCGCGGCAACATGCTTCCGGC
>JAEEGG010008459.1_pt1 | contig 23330 bp, 17 predicted proteins | sample 9134161 | NCBI WGS metagenome assembly JAEEGG01 (sample SAMN16246543, study PRJNA631951) | gut metagenome | biome: gut microbiome; feature: rumen; material: CR-attached | host: Bos | place: Iran: Karaj | collected 2018-10
TCTATCTTATCGCCCATGACGAAGTCCGCGTTGAAATCCCTGAAGCAGGATGTCCACGTGGTGGTGCTCTTCAAGTCGGACTCGCCGCTGTTCGTTTCCATTGACAATCTGCTCAAGGAATATGAGGATGTCAGCTCGCATATCAAGGTCGAGAGGGTGGATTACACGCAGGATCCGCAGGCGGCGGAACTCGTCAAAACCAAGTACCGGCTGAGTCTGCCCGCGCTGGAAGAGAAGACATATTTTCGGGATCTGGTGATCTTCAACACCGAGGGAAAATCACCGCGTGTCATTTATGAAAAAGAGTTTTCCGATTACGATCTCGGCAGCATAATCAAAGGCTCGGAACAGAAGATCAAGAGATCGACTTTCAAGGGAGAGATGCTCTTTACGGCGGCCATCACATCCCTGATGGAGGATAATGAAAAGGTCGCTTATTTCTCATCCGGACACCGGGAGTACAATCCCAAAGATGATTCGGAGCTGACGGGTTATTCCAAGTTCGCGGAGATACTGACTCAGAACAATATCCAGGTGACCAATTTGAATATCTGGAACGAGAAAAAGATCCCGGAGGATTGCAGTCTGCTGGTGATCAGTGGGCCGGGCGATCCATTCATGGAAGACGAGGTCAAATATATCGGTGAATACCTGGATCGGGGCGGAAGACTGTTCCTGCTGCTGCCGCAGAACCGGGAAACGAAGCTGGAAGGCCTCATGAAAGACTGGGGCGTGAACATCCGCAATGAGATCGTGTATGATCCGCTGTCGGTGCTGAACAATAATTTGATCGTGACCAATTTCAATACACAGAGCAAAATTTCACAGGCTCTGGTCAATTCGCAAATGTTCATGCCCCTTTCGCGTGAAGTAAGCAAACTGGAATCCAAAGATCCCGCGCCGGACGCGCCGCAAGTGGTAGAACTGCTGCGTTCCAGCAAAGAAGGGTATTTGATGAAGCTGAACGCGGAAGGAAAATATGTGAAGGCTTCACCCAAAGACGAAGGCAAAGAACTCAGCATGGCCGTTTCGATAGAAAGAGGCGCTTTGCAGGGGATCGGTGCCGGCAAAGGAACGACGCGCGTCGTAGTGACCGGGAACGCGAATTTCCTGGATAACGCGCGGATCGACTCCGCGTTCGGAAACAGAGACTTTGCGGTGCTGACGGTGAACTGGCTGCTGGACCGCACGGCGCTGGTGGGCAATCTGGGACCGCGCCCCATCCGGGAATATCAGCTGAATATGAGCCAGACCCAGATCCATCTGCTGATGTGGATCATGCTTCTCGTCATACCGGGCGGTGTGATGGGAGTCGGGATTGTTATCTGGATGCGCAAGCGTAATTAAAAGGATCACTTCATGAAACAGGGATCGACATGGTTAATCATTTCGCTGGCGGTAGTGCTGGGTGTGTTCGTTTTTTGGATAGACCGCACTCCAATGAAAACAGCCGCAGCCAAGGGTGAGTCTTTATACCCGGATTGGGATCCCGCCAAAATAGTGACTGTTGATTTTTATTATACTCCCGATAAATGGATAAGCGCCGCCAAAATAAACGGACATTGGAATTTGACCACGCCTATCAAGTATCCGGCGAATGAAGCCGCCATCGAAAGGATCATTGCGTCTGTTAAGAACCTGACAACAGATGGGCATATTTCCAAAGAAGAATTGGATAAAAACAAACGTACGATCGAGGAATACGGTATCAAAACGGATACTCAGTTCCAGCGGCTGACTTTGCGCGGCAAAAACAGCATGACCGAATTCCACCTGGGGAATAAAACAGTGGGAGAGGACGAGGTGTTCTTTAAAGTCACCGGCAAAGAGGAGATTTATCTGGCCGGCGCTGAATTTTTAGACCAGATCCCCAAAGATGAAAACGGGTGGAGAGATTCACATGTTTTTCATCCGTACAGGCACCAGGTCGAGAAGATCAGTTTCAAAGGTCCTGCTCCTTATGGATTCGAGCTGGCGCGCAACGCCGTCAACCCGGACCGCTGGGATATCCTCAGTCCAACGCCATCCCGGGCGGATGTGAAAAAAGTGCAAGATCTTTTTAACGAGTTTTCACAATGGAATGTGGAAAAATATGTCGGGGATGATCTTTCCAAAAAGATGCTCGATTATGGTCTGGATATGCCCCAGGCACAAATATCTTTTCAATATAAAGACGAAAACGATCCCGTGCAAAAGAACACGGTCATCCAGTTCGGCAATATAGATATCACTCATACCAATCTGGCGTATATCGGTTTGGTAACGGACATGAATACGAATGTGGTGCTGGCAAAGGGAGAGTTTCTGAGGAACCTGATGAAGCCCTGGCAGAATTTTCGCTGTATGAAGGTCTGGGATGTACGCACGAATGATGTCCGGTCGGTGCTGTTTAATTCATTTCCGGAAAGTATTCAGGGAAATAACGCGTTCCAGCTGGAAAAGAAAGAAGATACCGGCACATGGGTGGCAATGGGACTGAGCGAAGATACCTTGAGCGGTATGGAGACTTATCCGGCAGATCCGAAGGTAGTGGGCTGGATCCTGCAGCAGCTGACCGAGACAGAAGTCATAGAAGTGACTAAAGAAGTGGTGAGTGATTTTTCGGAGTACGGTTTGGACAAACCGTTTCAGAGGATCGTGACAACGGGTACCAGAGGCGATCAGCAGCAGGTGGATTTCGGTGTTGGGATCACCAATGAAGATCCGGTGGAACAAAAGTTTTATATACGCTGCCGGGAAACCGGCGGATCCCCGCTTCAAAATTCAGTGGCCGAGGTATCCGAGAAGGACGCGATGAAATTCCCCACAGAAGCGTTTCAGCTGTATCACAGGGATATCCTGAAATTCAGCACGAATGACTTCAGAAAAATGACATTCCGCCTGGGCAATCGTGAACGTGTTGTCAGCCGGGAAAAGAAACGCACCAAAAATGTGAATGGTGAGAAGGTCGATGAATTTTCATACAAGATCGAAGGTTATGATGATACGAAGGAACCGATCCCGGATGAAGTCATCTTCCTGATGAGTGAGCTGGCATACCGTCTGGGGGAATTGCGCGCCGACAGCTGGATCTATATGGGAAATGAAGTTCCCGCCGAGTTTGAAGTAAAAGAGGCGGCTCGTTCTTTGCTGGTGGAGTACAAGGCCAATGGAAAGAACGTGGAAAAGGAGATCCTTTTTGCCGATATCAAAGTGGATCGGATGCCGATCGGTATCGTCAAGATGAATGGGAAAATGTGGGTCTTCAAGTTCCCGCCGGCAACGTATGAATACTACGCGGATCTGCTGGGTCTCTTGATGGGGAGGGAAGGACTTGGAAAGAAATAAACAAATAACTCCGGCAAAACCGGAAACACGAAAAGGCTTTTTCGGTTTCGTGCATCGGAAACGGAAAATGCTCCGCTGGATATTTTATCCGGTATGGGGCATAGTCCTTCTGTTGTGTTTCAGTTTCATCTGGCTGGCGACGATTGGATTTCCTGATTTCGCGACCCGGGAGATCACCCGGGAATTAAAAGAACGCGGCTTTGATTTTACCGCGCAGAAATTGAAGCTCTCTTGGAATCTGGGAGTACAGGCACACGGACTGAATTTGTCGCAGGATAAGGAAGGCTCCGCCAAATTTTATCTGGCATCTGCGCTGCTGAATTTGGATTTCTGGGGATGGATGCACGATCAGGAGTTGATCGATTCCATCACGATACAGGAAGCCCACTTAAGCTGGCCGCTGGGTGATGGTCCGGAAGATTCACTGAAGATCGAGGAGATATCTGGCGCGATGGCTTTTGATGAGAAAGAGAAAAATGTCTGGACTCTGCGCGATCTGCGGGGAAAACTTTTGAATACCCGGATCCAGATCGGAGGTGAGATGATCCACGCGAATATGCTTTCTTTCAAACAGCGGAAGGAAAGAGACCCCGAAGCGCTGGAAAGGATACAGCGGTTCATCAAAAGGATACTGGATACATTACAGACTTTTGATACACAGATCCCGCCCAAACTGATTTTGAATATCCACCTGGACGCAGCGGACTGGCTGGCATCCAGCGCGGATATCGTTTTCGATTTGCAGGAAGTGCGGAAAAATCAGGGAACGGGCAAACATTTTCAAGTCCAAATGGCATTAGATGATTTTCAGGATGACTCCGCGTTGCGTGCGTTGAAGATCAATGCCAGCTTGCTGCAGGTGCAGGGGCCGCAGCTGAATATTTATCTGGATCAGATCACGCTGGACGGTGCGCTGGTTTTCACTACAAAAGACATGATCCCGCAAAAGTTCGATTTGACCGGCAACGCGGGATGGATCTCGAATCAAGTTTGTCTGGCACAGGATCTCCATTTCGATTTGACGGCGAAGCGTATCCCGGAAGAAGAAAAGAAAATTTCCATGGCTTTGGATTTGAAAACGGATAATTTTCAGATCCACGACATCGGCGGTGCGGAAAGAGTGGACTTCCACACGGACTGGATCGGGAACTGGGATTTTGAAAAAGATGTTTTTGATATTTTCAGTCCGGAGCGGTTCAAGGATTTTGACTTGGCGCATTATCAGGAATTGCTGGATCATCCCGATTTTCCACGACAAGCAAATGTGCAGTTTCATTTTGCCCAGCCGGAAACGATTTGGGGGAAAATGGAATGGGTCGATGTAGATATAGATGCTTTCAACAGAACTCCCGAAGAATACGCGCTGTGGAATACAGAGGAATACGGTCCGTGGCGCTGGGCAGTCCCATTGAAGGTAGATTGCAAATTGGATTTTGGCGGGATAGACATCTCTGAACCGGAGATCGTCTCCGATCAGATTTCTTTGGAACTGGGATGGGCCGCGCCGACGTTTTCCATCAAAAAAGTTTATTCTGCCCTGCATCATGGGGAGCTGAACCTAACGGCCGATCTGGATTTGGAAAGCCGTGTTGCCTTGGGCAAAGGAGAAATAAATTTCAACGCACACCGCATGGCGCATCTGCTGGATGAAGCCGGCCGCCGCTGGCTCTCTCAATACGGCTGGAACGATGACCAGCCTCCCACGGTGACCGCGGAGGCAAAAGTGAAGCTGGCGGAGTGGACGAATCTGAAACCGGACTGGAAAAACGAGGTGCTGCCTTCTTTGGAATTGAAAGGTCATCTTCAGGGAACGAACGCGAATTTCAAAGGGATACCGGCTTTGTCGGCGGAAGGTGATTTTTGCTTGACGAATAATTTCTGGACGCTGCCGGATTTCAAGGTCGTCCGCCCGGAAGGAAACCTCATTTTCACTTATAAGGAAGATTCCACATCACATGATTATTTCTGGGATTTCATCAGCGACTGCAATCCCAAGGCGCTGGGCTCGGTTCTGGGTGAAGGTGCGCAAAAGGCGTTGGATATGTTTGAATTTACCGAGCCGCCGCATATCGAGGCAAAACTTTGGGGACGCTGGCACGATTTGAGCAAGAGCGGTCTGGACGGAACCGTAAAGGCGAAAGATTTTGTTTTCCGGGAACAGGCGCTGGAAAGTATATCCTCTCATGTGACCTATACGAACGGACTGGTTCGCGCGACGGGAACGGAGTTGTTACTTCCAACGATGCTGGAGCCGTTTGCTGTGGATGGGAAAACAAATCTCGTGTCGGGTCAAAAACTGAAAGTGGACGAGGTGACTTTCTCCGCGGATGATCAGCAGGTGCGCATCACTAATGGTGTATGTCATTTATATCCACGGCTTGTCACAAAAATGATAGGACCGGTAACGGATCACGCCATGGAGAATTATCACTTCACTTCGCCGCCGGATGTGATCGTTAACGGGATGATCCCGGTCGAGGAGGCGGAACATTCCTTTATTGATTTCGAGCTGACTCAGTCCAAAGGTTTAAAATGGTGGAAGATCTATCCTGAAAACCTGACGGGTCTGGTGCGCTGGCAGGGAGATCAGTTGTCCCTGACAAATCTGTCCGCGGATTTCTATGGAGGCAAACTGAAGGGATGGGCGGCGTTCGATTTTACTGAGCAGAAATCCAGAGAAACCCGTCAGGAGGAAACAAAGGAAACAGGCGCGGATTTCAAGTTTGACGCGAATTTTGAGAATTGTCAAATCAAGCCCTTCATGGAGTGTTTCAATGCCAAAACGAATACATTGGCCGGAACGATGAACGGACGGCTGGTGGTAACGGAGGCGAATACTTCTGACTGGGACAGCTGGAACGGTTACGGCTCCTTGCATATCACGAACGGATTGATCTGGGATATTCCGGTGTTCGGATTATTCTCCGGACTGCTGAATGAGATTTCTCCGGGTCTGGGCAATTCCCAGGCGACACGCGGCGGTGGTTCTTTCATCATCACAAATTCAGTTGTCCGCACAGAGGATCTGGAGATAGCTTCGCCTACTTTTCAAATGCTTTGCAAGGGAACGATCGATTTTCAGCGGAAATTAGATTCCCAGGTGGATGTGGATATTTTCAAAGGCTGGGGCGGCATCGGCAAGGCGATCAATTTCACGACAACACCTTTCCGCAGAGTCTTCCGTTGTTCCGTGAAGGGGACTTTTGAACAACCGGATGTGCAGTTCACCTATCTGCCCAAGGCGACCATGAAGCTGATCCATCCGATCCGGTCTCTGAAAGAGCTTTTTAATTTTGAAAAGGAAAAAACAGAAGAACAGGGAAAAACCAATTCCAAAAATCAAAATCCTTCCGGCAAACCTCTGATCCTGCCGCAGAAAGAACAGAATTTGAAATAGACTGAGATATGAAAAAAAGAGTACTTGTTATCCTTTCGGGCTGTGGAGTCCGGGATGGTTCAGAAATCCACGAAGCCACACTGACTTTACTGGCTTTGGATCGCGCGGGTGCGGAGATATGCTGCGCCGCTCCTGATATCGCGCAGACACAGTGTGTGGATCATTTTCGCGGCACCACTGCCAAGGAAAGCCGCAATGTGCTGACGGAATCCGCGCGCATTGCCCGCGGCCGGATCGTTCCATTGACCCAGGCAGATCTGTCCCAAATAGACGCAATCATTCTGCCCGGAGGAATGGGCGCGGCCACGAATCTCTGCGACTTTGCTTTGACATCGGGGAGCGTGACTGTGGAGCCTTCTGTAAAAAAGATCCTGCTGGATGCTCAGGCAGCCGGCAAGCCGCTTGGTTTTATTTGCATCGCGCCTGTGATCGCGGCAACGCTTTTTGGTTCGATGGGTGTTCGTTACACCATAGGCAATGATCAGGGTATCGCGGCGCGGCTTTCTTCCACGGGTGCGGTTCATGTGGAGACCCCTGTCACCGGGACCGCGGTGGATACCCGTTTGAAGATAGTTTCCACGCCGGCTTATATGCTGGCTAAGCGCATCAGCGAGGTGGAAGCAGGTGTCTCGGCACTGGTGAGTGATGTGCTGAAGATGGCCTAAGATTTCGTGAAGGAACAGCTGCCAACAGTTACTGTCATTATCCCGGCCCGACCGGGGAATTCCGAAGTCCCGGCCGCGGCGGCCGCGCGGCGGATGGATTATCCCGCCGAACTTCTGGAAGTATTGGTCGTGCGCGGACAGCAGCCCTCGGTCCAGCGGAATATGGCATTGCGCCAGGCTGCGGGAGAACTCATTTACTTTTTGGATGACGATTCCATCCCCGAAAAAGATGCTCTTCGCCGCGGGACTGAACTTTTCAAAGACACGGCCGTCCAGATCATTGGCGGTCCGAATCTTTGTCCGCCGGAGTCACCCGTTCTGGAGCAGATCTTTGCCTGGACAATGGCCAGCTGGGTCGCGTTTGGCCCCAGCCGTGCCCGTTATGCTTCGGTAGGTTCTGTCAGACCCACTTCCGAGAAAGAACTCATCCTCTGCAACATGATGGCGCGCCGGGAGACCCTTCTCCGGCTGGGCGGTTTTGATGAAGCGCTTTACCCGAACGAGGAGAACGCCCTCATGGACGAGATCCAAAAGCAGGGGGGCAAACTTCTTTATGATCCCGGTTTTATTGTTTATCGCCGGCCGCGCCGTTCCTTCCGGGCATTTTGCAAGATGCTGATGACCTATGGCCGCGGCCGAGCTGAGCAGTTCCGTCTCCATCCGGGGCCGGGTTCCGCGCTGAATCTGATCCCGCCGGCATTTTGCCTTTTCATTCTGGCCACGCCGTTTTTTCCGCTTTGGGCGGTTCCGCTCTGGGGACTTTACTGGCTGATCCTGCTGGTGCAGACTCTTTGTATCGGGCAGGGGATCCGCCGTCTGGGGGTCTTTCCATTCCTGTTCCTGACCCATCTGCTTTATGGTCTGGGCTTTTGGAAGGGACTTTTCACTCATCCAAAACCGCGCCCCCGGTCTGCTTATGACGCGATAGAAATCAGCCGTCATTAAAAAAGCGGAGTGATTTCTTACGTTGTTTTTATTGGTAAATATTCCTCATTTCATTTGAATTTTTTGAACGGTGTGGGTATATGAAGTCACAGAGATTCAAAGAAATAAGTTGAATTTCATAACAGGATTTCTATAATATTTGCAGTCTGTATACAGACTGTTATATAACGCTGATCTAAAGATACGTTATAGAATTCGTTTTTGCTTATGAGTGAGACACTTAAACAATTTCAGGCTTATTACGGTGTGTTGTCTGAGGGAGTCATTATTGTCACCAAAGACGGTGAGATTGTTTGGACTAATCCTTTTGCCACTAAAAATTTGCCTGGATATCTCGTTGGAGAGAAGTTTCCTGATGTTTTTCCGAGCCAGTATTTTCATCAAACGAGGAATAAGAGTATCGCTTGTTTTCGCAGAGGGTCTGTCCATATCCACTTTGCTATCAATGAAAACGCCTATCATTCCAGGGTTTATCCCAGCATATTGCATGAGATGGGGCAGATGTTTCCCAAATACCGGATCGCGACATTCCATAAGCTGGAAAAAAACATTGAGGTGGATGAGGATGTAGATCAGCTCTTTTCAGTTATTCTGAAATATATCCCTTGTCAGCTCTTTATTAAGAATCCCAGCAACCATTTTGTTTACACAGTAGCGAACCGTGATTTTCTGGAATACTATAAACTAACTGAAAATCAAGTTGTTGGACATGATGATTTCGAGATTTTCGATCCGGAAGTCGCCCGCCAGCTGCGCGAAAACGATCTCAAGGTTTGCAGCAATGAGGGCACGGTCTTCCGTTTGGATGAAGATGTTTCCTTCCAGCGCAACAGAAAAGATGTCTTCAAGAGCCTGAAAGTCGCTTTCAGAAACAACAAGAATAAGCTGTTGATAATGGGTATCTGTGTGAATATCACTGACATGACCCGGTTGTTCAATCGCGAAAAACTGCTCAATACTTGCATCAATATTTTCATTCAATCCACTGATTTCAAATCGTCTTTGCAAAACATGCTGCAGCTGATCTGCTTTGACATGAAAGCGGATGAGGCCTTTCTCTGGAAGGTCAATGAAGAGGAGAAATCTTTGGAGCTGGCGCATAATTTCACGATGCTGCGGTTTAGGAACAATCAAAAGGATTCCGTGGCGTATGATCCAAAAAATCCTCTCCTAAAAAGTATTCTTAGTAAAAAATATGAGCTGGTTCCGTCAAATTCTCCGGAAGTACATGACCTGTTCGGTGATGAATTCAAAAAGAAAAATGACGAGAAAGAAAAGCAGATTTTTATTTCAGCTATAAAGACTTATGGTGACTTTTCGGGGCTGTTCGGTTTGGTTTTCGATCCAGATCGGGTCCAGTTATGCAAAGAAGACTGTGAAACGCTGGCTGCCTGCGGACATTTGATCGAGGCCATCATGGGACAGATAGACTCCTATAATCAAATAGTCCACGCGGCTGAGGTTGCTCAAAAAGCGGATAAGGAGAAAAGTAATTTCCTGGCAACGGTTTCCCATGAGATCCGTACACCGCTGAACGCGATCATTGGGTTCTCGCAGCTGCTGAAGGATCACAATATTTCCAATGATGACAAATTGGAGTATATCAACAATATCATGGTGTCCAGCGAATCACTGCTGACACTGATCAATGATATCCTGGATCTCTCCAAGCTGGAAGTGGATCAAATGCCGATTATCCTTTCCGAGACAGATATGTACACTTTCTGCAAAGATGTCTCCCTGGTATTCACTTACGCTTCCAAGAAAAAGAATCTCCGCCTGATCCTGGATATTGATGAGAATATGCCGATCCTTTACGTGGATAACATCCGCATGAGACAGATCTTCTTTAACCTGATCGGCAACGCTGTCAAGTTCACGGAAAACGGCAGTATTACCTTTAAAGCGGCTTTTAAAAAGACGACCAGTTCCGTTGGTGATTTCTTCTGCAGTGTGACCGATACAGGCGTAGGGATCTCTCAAGCAGATATCGAGAAAATTTTCACACCGTTTGTTCAGGTGGAGAAATTGAGCGGCAACTACATGGCTGCACGCAATGGAACAGGACTGGGATTACCTATTTCCCGGAAACTGGTGGAACGCATGGGCGGAAAGCTGGAAGTTGACAGCGAGTTAGGCAAAGGCACCTGTTTTTCCTTTACGATCCCCAATGTCAAATACGATGAGAGCAGAAGTATTCAGATCGTCAAAAAACAGACTGTCGCCAAATCTTCTTTCACCTTCAATCACAAGATTTTGGTTGTAGATGATGTTTTGATGAACCTGAAAGTCATCGCCGCTTTGCTGAACAATCAAAAGGTGAAATACAGTATGGCTTCCTCCGCTAAAGAAGCTTTGGAACTGATGGAAAAGGAAGAGTACTCAGTGGTGATGACAGACTTATGGATGCCGGAAATGAATGGCATCCAGCTGGCTCAGGAGATACGCAAGCGCAAATACCAGACCAAGATCGTTGTCATTACCGCGGACACGGATGCCGGTATCGTCTATAACGATTTCTTTGACAATGTGTTGATAAAACCTGTCACCAAAGCGAGTTTAACTAATTTATTAAACGAAGTAAGCGATTAACCGCAAGCCGGTCATCATTTAAAGCCACAGAGGAGCGGAACCGTTCTCTGTGGTTTTTATTTTTTGGAGACCTTTTCAAAAGACTCATGCAGACTGCCCATCCGGTATCCCTGCATATCCAGGCAGACATGGGCGTAACCGATTTCCAAGAGCTTGTCGGCGATCTGCTTGAAAAGGGAAGGATCCGCGCAAAGTTTGGCTAATTCCGCGGAGCCTGTTTCCAGACGGGCTAGCACACCGGTCGAAACTTCATGATGGCGTACCCTTATTACTTGAAGCCCAATGGAATGGATAAACTCTTCAGCGGCTTCGATCATCTTTAATTTTTCCAGAGTGATCTTGCTGCCGTAGGGGATGCGTGTCGCCAGGCAAGGCATTGCGGGTTTGCTTGCCGTAGGCAGTCCCATTGCGGCGGAAAGTTCCCGGATCTGTGCTTTAGTGATTCCCAGCTCCCGGAAAGGAGAACGGATGCCCAGTTCTCTGGTAGCCCGTGAACCCGGCCGGTAATCATCGGCATCATCGGCGTTTTCTCCGTCCAGCACATAAGCCAGACCTTCCCGTTTTGCTATTTCGATGAAATGGGAGAAGATGTTTTTCTTGCAGTAATAGCAGCGGTCGTGAGGGTTAGCCAGGAATATCGGGTCGTTGAACTCCGTAGAGGCATTGATCCGCAAGGGGATATTCAGCTCGTTCGCGGTCTGGACGGCTTTTTGGCGCTCACTGGCGGGCAAACTGGGTGATTCAGACAAAACGGCCACCATTTTCAGTCCGGGTGTCTGCCGGGCTACAGTTGCCAGCAGGGTGGAATCGACCCCGCCGCTGTAGGCCACCAGCACACTCCCGTAAGATGTTAAGAGTGTTTGGATCCGCTCCAGCAAGGTCTGATTAGTCGTGTTCATGATTTCAGGATTTCCTGAACAACGATTTTGATCCCTTCTACATGGACGATTTTGACCGGGGCTCCCTTTTCGATCCCTTCACCGGCGGTGATAGCATCCAATATCTTGTTGCCTACACGGATCTTACCGCAGGAGTAAAGACGAGTTTCCGCGGTGCCGGTCTGTCCAACCAGATTTGACGGAAGTTCCTCCCCGGCATCACCATGGATCGAACGGTCAGAGATAAACTTTTGAATAAAAGGACTTTTTGGAATGAAACGGAACCAGAGCGCCAAAGCAATCATCAGGATGATGATGGAGACGATCAAGACCCATATACCGGCCTCTGTGCCGTAATTGCGATAGGAAAAATAGACACCGGTCCCCATCAGAACGGTTCCGATCGCGCCGGCGATCATTCCCGGCAGAAGTGTTTCGAGCACAATGAGTAAGATTCCAACACCAATAGTAATGGCAACTAACATAGCGATACTTTAACCTAAATAAGACCATTGTAAAGAGTAAAATCGCTTTTCCGCCGGACACATTGCCTCAAAAATAAGCATACCGAAAAGAGGAATGTATTGCCCGATCTGTTAAAAACTGTATAATGACCTTGTGTTGTGTTTGATGCATTCATCTTAAGCGCACAAATCGCTGAAAATAAAATTGTTCCCCATGTTGAAGGGATATTGGTAACTTAAAATGAAAAAAATAATCCATCTTTTGTCTGTTGTTCTTATGTGCCTTTCTCTGATTGGCTGCGGCAGTAAATCCAATACGTCCTCTGCTGGTCAGGGAAGCGCGCCGAAAAGCTCATTCACACCCGGCTCCGTTCTAGTGGTATTCTTTTCCCGTGCCGGAGAACAATATAATGTTGGTGTCATCAAAAAAGGGAATACGGCCATCGTCGCTGAGATGATCGCAGATCGCACCGGCGCGGATCTCTATGAAGTCCGTCCTGAGAAGGAAAGCAATTACAATGTCGGTTATGAAAAACTAACGGAAATCGGTCTGCAGGAAAAACGCGATAAAGCCAGACCTGAGATCGCGGGTACACTGCCGGATCTCAGCAAATATGACACGATCTTTTTCGGGACTCCGGTCTGGTGGGAAGACTGGCCCATGATCATGTACACCTTCTTTGAAAATAACAAGTTATCCGGAAAAAAACTGATTCCCTTTGTCACACACGCGGGCAGTGGGATGTGCGGTCTGGATCAAAAACTTGCCGCTGTCTATCCCAACTGTGAACTGCTGACAGGGATCGCCATCGTAGGCGAACAAGCTCAAAAGGATCCCGGCCCGGTGAAAGAAACGGTGAATAACTGGCTGGAGAATTTGGGCTTCTAAAAAAGTGGACGGCAGACAGAAGATCAAAACGGGCATTGACCTTGCGATGACGGCGGTCTTGCCCGTGCTGATGTGCTATTCCATTGTGGGAGAAACAGCGCATGAGATCATCGGAGTCACCATGTTTTGCCTGTTCCTAGCGCACAATTCTGCGAATACCGCTTGGTTTGGAACACTTTTCAAAGGCAAATACACGCTTCGCCGCGGTTTTGGCACAGCGGTCAACGCATTGGTGCTTCTTTGTATGCTGGGACAGGTGTACAGCTGCACTGTCATTTCCAAGCACCTCTTTACATTCTTTGATGTCAGCGGAGCCGTAACGGCAAGACTAATCCACTTGCGCTGTGCCTACTGGGGGGCGATATGGATATCCATCCATCTGGGAATCCACCTGTCGGGACTGCTCTCACGGTTTAACCTCAACAACGGCAGAAAAAACACAATATCTCATATCGTACTTGGAGCGATCACCATCATGGGAATATACGCATTTTTCAAGCTGGGATTTCTGATCTATCTCTTTGGAAAATCGCAGTTTGTGTTTATTGATACAACCGCTTCGCCCGTGCTGACCACATTGGAATACCTGAGTGTCATGATCCTGTTCGCGGAAATCGGATATTGTTTGGATCGGGTTGCTGGTATCTTTGACCGGAACCTGAGCACACGCCGTGGATGATCTTCTGAACCCGCTTAGAATCAATATATTTCACATATATCATCCTTTTTAAAAGATGATTCTTAAAAAAATGAACTGAAAGTCATTGACTTTTAGTTCAGTATTTTTATAATTTTCTCTGTTAGGTGCATTGCCATGAGTGCCAGACAAGAAAACGCGCTGAAAACACGTCAGAAGATTTTAGATGCCGCAGCCATGCTGATGACCAAAAATGAATTTGACGAGCTGAACATTGACGAAATCACACGGACCTGCGGTGTGGCAAAGGGTACTTTTTATACCTATTTCAAACATAAAAATGATGTCATCTTTGAAATTTGCCGAAGTCTCTTTGCACAGATCGAAGCTCACATGCGTGAGATGAAAGATAAAAACATCATCGAACGGCTTGCTTATTACTTCGACAGCTTTATGAATGAGATCGAACGGCATGGTATCAATATATGCCGGGTCTGGATCAAAGGAGTTATTGATCCCAATAAAGCTCCAAAGAATTATGACTCCAAGAAATGGCAATATGATGTAGATATGTTGAGAAACATATTGAATACAGCCATTCAGCATAAAGAATTAAAGGAAGATACACCAATTGAACTCCTCACTCACCTTATTATTTCTCAATTATATGGTATGATGACCTGCTGGTGTATGTCCGACTGTAAATTCGAGCCCAGAGAATGGACTCATAAATTCACTGAAATCCAGCTAAAACCTATATTAGAAAAATATATTATCAACAAAGAAAATAAGTTATGAAATACGTTAAATTAGGCAATACAGGCATTGATGTTTCCCGGATCTGTCTGGGCTGCATGAGCTTTGGCAAACCCGGCAGCGAAAACGGCGTTTTCCCTTGGGCCAGAGACTTTGAAGATGCCAAACCAATCTTCAAAAAGGCAATCGACCTGGGCATCAACTACTTTGACACAGCAAACGTCTATCAACTGGGATCATCCGAAGAAATCACCGGCCGTCTGATCAGAGAATACGGACTGGACCGGGATGAGATCATTGTTGCCACAAAAGTCCATTTTGCCATGCGCGAAGGCAGACCGAACGGAGCCGGCTCCAGTCGCAAGAACATCCTCTCCGAAATCGACCATTCACTCCAAAGACTGGGACTGGACTATGTGGATCTTTACCAGATCCACCGTCTGGATCACGAGACTCCCATGGAAGAAATCATGGAAGCCCTGCACGATGTCGTTAAATCCGGCAAAGCCAGGTATATCGGAGCCAGCACCATGTTCGCATGGGAGTTTGAAAGACTGAACCAAATCGCCGAAAGAAACGGCTGGTCCAAATTCATCTCCATGCAGAACCAGTACAACCTGATCTACCGCGAAGAAGAACGGGAAATGATGCCCCTTTGTCAAGATCGGAAAATAGCCGTTGTTCCTTGGAGTCCTCTGGCAGGAGGCAGATGCGCCCATCCCTGGGGGACTGTCACCGAAAGGAACAAAATAGATGCCGTCTCACCCATGGTATGGGGTGCGACAGACGCTCAAGATAAAGTCGTCGTGGACAATCTGGAGAAAATCGCGAAAGAACTCGGTCTCTCCATGGCGCAGGTATCCCTGGCCTGGATGCTGTCCAAACCATACATCACAGCTCCCATTGTCGGCAGCACCTCTCCCAAACATATCGAGGAAGCCGTTGCCGCGCTTGATATCCGGCTGGATCCGGAAACCATCAAAGCACTGGAAGCACCTTATGTCCCCCATATCAAAACAGGAGCATTCTAAAATGAAAGTACTGTTACTTAACGGTTCACCCCATAAAAACGGCTGCACCTGTACAGCCTTGGAAGAAATTGCCAAAACGCTGAAAGAAGAGGGGATCGAATCAGAAATCTATCAGATCGGTATCGATACCATCGCCGGATGTCGCGGATGCGGTGCCTGTGCCAAACTGGGCCAATGCGTTATCAAGGACAAAGTAAATGAATTCGTAGAACACGCCAAAGACTTCGATGGATTTATTTTCGGCTCACCCGTTCACTATGCTTCTGCCTGCGGCTCCATCACATCCTTCCTGGACAGAGCATTTTTTGTCAACTTCTGCGGAGGGAAGAAGGCATTTGAACACAAACCCGGCGCGGCTATTGCCAGCGCCAGACGAGCCGGAACGACCGCCACTCTGGATCAACTGAATAAATATTTCACTATAACCCAAATGCCCATGATCTCCGGCAGATACTGGAACATGGTGCATGGCATGAGCAAAGAAGAAGTCCTGCAAGATGCAGAAGGAATGCAGAATATGCGAGTGCTGGCACGCAACATGGCCTGGCATCTCAAGTGCAGAGCGGCTGCGGAAAAAGCCGGTATCCCTCTGCCTAAACAGGAAGAGATCACATTTACAAACTTCATACGGTAGTTTCTATGCAAAAGAAAGTACTTGAAAACAGTAGGTTATCCATATCTCCAGCAGGCTTGGGATGTATGGGGTTCTCTCACGCTTACGGCATGGCGACTGAGAGATCCGAAGCTGAAAGAATGATCAAAACTGCCTATGACATGGGTTACACATTCTTTGACACAGCAGAGTGCTATACCGGCATGACTCCGGACGGCACAGTTTCTTATAATGAGGAACTAGTCGGCAATGCTCTCAGATCCGTCCGGGATCAAGTTGTGATCGCCACAAAGTTTGGTGTCCGTCATAATCCCGACAAATCCCTGACGCTGAACAGCACACCGGAAGCTATACGGAAAGCTGTCGAAGGAAGTCTTCAAAGATTGGGGATCGACTGTATCGATCTTTATTATCAACACAGGATCGATCCCAAAGTCCCGGCCGAAACGGTTGCCGCGGCCATGACAGAACTCATCAAAGAAGGCAAAATCAAGCACTGGGGCATTTCTGAGGCAAACGAAGATTACTTGCGAAAAGCCCATGCCGTTTGTCCAGTGAGCGCTATCCAGAACCGCTATTCCATGATGGCGCGTCATCATGAAAAACTGTTCCCGGTGCTAGAAGAACTCGGCATCACATTTGTGGCTTTCTCTCCTATGGCCAATGGGTTATTGTCAGGCAAATTCTCCGCGGAAACTCTCTTCACGGACAGCAGCGATTACAGGAGCTTCATGCCCCAATTCACAAAGGAAGGTATGGAAAAAGCTCAAGACCTACTGGATCTGCTGAAAACTCTCGCGAAGGAAAAGAACGCGACACCGGGACAGATTTCTCTTGCCTGGATGATCTGCAAAAAACCTTATATCATCCCGATCCCCGGAAGCCGCAAGCCGGAAAGGCTAAGAGAAAACCTCGGATCTGCGGACATTATCTTGACGCAGGATGAAATCAAAAACATAGATGCCAAACTGGATGGCATGGACTTTCTCGTCTTTGGCGGCAGTGTGTTGAAAAATTAAAAAGAAACTATGACAAAGTTAAAAAATTCCAAGATCCTCGTTGCCTACTTTTCCCGTGGGGGGGAACAATACAGCGTTGGTAACATCATCGAAGGCAATACGTCCATCATTGCCAAAATCATTGCCGGCAAAACAGGTGGGGATCTGTTTGAAATCAAAGTTACCCAGGATAATTATCCAAAGGGCTATACAGAGTTGACCAAGTACGCACAAAAAGAAAAGAAAGAAAATGCACGTCCCGAAATAATCGGCAGAATAGAAAACTTTTCAGATTACGACACGATTTTTATTGGCTATCCCAACTGGTGGAGTGACTTGCCGATGCCTGTCTATACATTCCTGGAAAGTTACGATTTCTCCAATAAAAACATTGCCCCTTTCTGCACTCATGAAGGCAGCGGGATCGGTCGGACTGCAAGCTATATCCAAAATGTTGCCAAAGGGAACTTGTTGAACGGCTTTGCCATATACGGACACACCGCTCAAAACGATAAAGCCGAAGCGGATAAGAAAGTTATGGAATGGCTTCAAGATATAAAAATCCGATAACTCATTAAAAAATATTTAAAAGACTCGACATTTTATGAAAAAATGTTATAAAACAAGAACGTCGAGGGACGTAAGAGAAGTATTTCGCAACATGAACAGAAGAAATTTTTTAAAGACAGCAGTAGTGGGCACAGCCGCCGCGGCGACTGCCCCTGTATGGGAAAATTCCCTTTTTGCCGCTGAAGAAACAGCCGAATCCTCCAAGCCGCTGGATATGATCGCCATTTATGGCGGGTCTCCTGTGGAGATGTTCAAGAAGGGCATCGCCGAGATGGGCGGGATGGAACGCTTTGTCAAGAAAGGCCAGCGGGTCATTTTGAAACCGAACATCGGCTGGGACCGCGGTCCGGAATTTGGTGCGAATACGGATCCTGATTTGGTGGGTTATGTGACCAAGATCTGCCTGGAATTAGGAGCCAAGGAAGTCCTTTGTTTCGACAAGACCTGTGGAAATGACTGGCAGAACCGCTATAAGATGAGCGGCATCAAAGACGCTGTGGAAAAGAACGGCGGCAAGATGGTGGATGGTCAAAGCGATGCCATGTTCGAGGAACAGGAGATCCCCAAGGGTGTCATCCTGAAGAAAGCGGATGTCCACAAGCTGGCTATCAATCCGGATGTGTTCATCAACATGCCGGTCCTGAAAAACCACAGCGGCACGAAGATCACCTGCGCGCTGAAGAACTACATGGGCTGCATCAGAGACCGCCAGTTCTGGCACAGAAACAATCTGCCGCAGTGTATTGCGGACTTCGCGACTTATCAGAAGACCACTTTGACCATCGTGGATGCTTACCGCGTCATGCTGGAGCACGGTCCTCGCGGAAACGATCCCAAGTTTACAACAGTTGCCAAGTACCAGATCATTTCTACCGACATGGTGGCGGCGGATGTGGCGGCTACTCAGATCTTTGCCACAGTGGCCAAACAGGCCAAGATGGGCAAGGCTTATACCGTGGATGAGATCACTTATCTGGCTCTGGCGGAAAAAGCCGGTGTTGGAACTATGGATCTGAAGAAGATTAATATGAAGCGGATCACCATGGCATAGGTGATAATCAATAGAACAAAAAATCAAAACACAGATGAGCGGTGGAAAAAATCGTTCGTCTGTGTTTTGTTCCATAGAGTAGATAGGAATTGAAATGACACTTCGTTTTGTACGCTGGTTCCGCAGGATTTTTGCGCTGGTCTTTTTCACGGCGATAAGCGTCCAGTTTTTGGATGTCTATCATCAGTTGCCGGATGTCTGGTATATGTATCATCCGACCAAGACTCAGCTCCTCCCGTCATTTTTGAATCTGCTGGGCACGGGCAGTGTGCTGGCCGGTGCGGCGTTTATCACGGTAAGCGTAGTGACTCTCATCTTCGGGCGCGCTTATTGTTCTTTTCTGTGTCCGTTTGGGATCCTGATGGATCTTGTCCGCTGGCTCGTGACATATCCGGTAAAGAGCAAGATCTTAAAATCCACCCGGCTGGGCGTGTTCTGCAAACAGAACTTTGCCAAGATCGCTTTTAGCCCGGCCTGGAATAAGGTGCGTGCTTTTTTTGTAGGGATCGCGATAGTGCTGATCGCCTTTGGAGGTGCTGCCCTGGTGGGTCTGATCGAACCGTATTCGCTTTTTGGTAAAATTTTTGGATGTATCGTTTACCCTGTCGCGTCCGAGGGAACGAACGCTATCAGCAACTTCCTGGCGGCACGCGGGAATTATTCTGTTCCCTCAGTGAGCGGTCATGCCGCGGTCGCGCTGCCTGCTTTGGGATTGGCACTGATCATCCTGTGCGCGATTTCCTTCCTTTCTGCAGTGAGGGGACGTCTTTACTGCAATACCGTTTGTCCGGTGGGAGGATATTTAGGATTCCTGGCCCGGTATTCCCTGTTCAAACTGGAATTGAATCCGGCGAAATGTATTGCCTGTGGTCTTTGCGAAAAGATATGCAAAGCGCAGTGCATAGACTCCCGCCGGAGGAATCTGGATTTCTCGCGCTGTGTGCTTTGCCTGGACTGCGCAAGTACCTGCCGCAAGAGCGCGGTGCATTTCACATGGAGGTACCGTTCTGCGAAAAAGACGGTCGTTGACGATGAGAAAGAAACGGAGACCACGCCCGTGACACCGGCAAGCATGGATCGGAGAGCTTTTGTGAAAGCGTTGCCGGCGTTTGCGGCACTGTTTGGAACAGCGGCAAAAGTGAAGGAAAGTCAGCCCCTGCCGAAGCCGGAAGATTCCGACAAACCTTATGAGATCCTGCCGGATGCCAGTCCTTATTATGTAAATGGCACGCGGCCTGACAAAAGACTGACCCCTTTGCCGGGTTCCAGAAGTCTTGCGCGCTTTTTCTCCAAATGCACCGGTTGTCAAATTTGTGTTTCCACCTGTAAATCACAGATGCTCAAACCCAGCATCACCGAGTGGGGGCTGAGCGGGATCATGCGGCCGTTCATGGATTTCAGCAAAGGTTTCTGTGTGCAGGAATGTATTGAATGCACAAAGGTTTGTCCCAGTGACGCGCTGATCCCGCTGACTGTTGAAGAAAAGAAATTGGAGAAACTGGGAACGGCGATCTTCCGTGAGGATCTGTGCGTGGTCAAGAAGGATGAAACAGACTGCTCGGCCTGCGGTGAACATTGTCCTGTGGCGGCTATCGAGATGCTTCCCTATAAACCGGAGAAACATCTCTACATCCCGTACATCCACGAAGATGTCTGCATCGGCTGCGGTGCTTGTGAGAATATTTGCCCCGTGGTTCCATACAAAGCGTTGGTGATCCAGGGTTCCAACCACATCCGCAAAGCGAAGGTCTTTGATGACAGTATGCGTCTGTATGTGCCGGAGGAAACAAAGCCGGAGGAAATAGAATCGGCGGCACCGGTTGACACGGACAATCCTTTCCCGTTTTAATAGTGCGAATAAATAAAATTTTTTAAAAATACATAAGATGAAAAAAATCATAGTAAGTATGTTGAGCCTGTTATTTTGTGTAACAGGATGGGCCGGGATCGAGAGCGATTTTCCGGGAAAACAATCAGAATGGAATGGTGGCGCGCGCTACGACTTCCATGTGCAGGGACGCGATGCCATTTTGGTCGTTCCGCAAAAAGCCCGTCCGGGGAATCCCTGGATCTGGAGACCGGCGTTTTTTGATGCCTTTCCCTCGGTGGACAAGGCTCTGCTGGCGGAAGGATTCCATGTCGCTTACTATGATCTGACACATCTTTACGGCAGCCCGCGGGCGATGAGTCTGGGGCATGACTTCTATCAGTACATGACCACCGAGCAGGGACTTTCCAAAAAGGTCACGATGGAAGGTTTCAGCCGCGGCGGTTTGTGTTCGCTGAACTGGGCCACTAAATATCCGGAATGCGTGGCGTGTCTGTACCTGGACGCGCCTGTGTGCGATGTCCTCACATGGCCGGGCCGGGGAACCAATACAGAAGGTGGACAGCTTTGGAATGATCTGCTCAAGGAATGGAACATAGAAGACAACGGCATGGACTATTTCCCCGGCAATCCGATCAACATTGAAAACTTGAAACCGATCGCGGCGGCGGGGATCCCTATCTTTGCTGTGTGCGGCGGCAGCGACAAGGTCGTGCCTTATGAGAAGAACATGGAGGTCTTGCGCTCCCGTTTTGTGGCACTGGGCGGTTCTGTGGAGGTCATCGTCAAGCCGGGTGTAGATCATCATCCGCACAGTTTGGAGAACCCGGAGCCGATCGTGGATTTTGTGATCCGCAATCAGCCCCAGTATCAGTCCAAACAATACTACACGCTGCGCGGAAAATTCCGTAACGCTTTTCTGAAATTCGATACGACTCTGGAAGGTCGTGTGGCGTTCCTGGGTGGTTCCATTACGGAGATGCGCGGCTGGCATAATCAGGTGATGGATATGCTGCGTCAGCGTTTTCCCAAGACGCAGTTTGATTTTGTGGAAGCCGGCATCGGTTCCACCGGCAGCACTCCCGGCGCGTTCCGTCTTCAGCATGATGTGCTGAGCCGGGGCAAGATCGACCTGCTTTTTGTGGAAGCGGCCGTCAATGACGACACGAACTTTTTCCCGCCCGTGGAACAGATCCGCGGCATGGAAGGCGAGATCCGTCATGCGCTGCTGAGCAATCCGGAGATGGACATCATCATGCTCGATTTCATTTATGATCCTTTCATTGAAACCTGCCGTCAGGGTCACATCCCGAATGTCATCCTGAATCATGAGTGTGTGGCCAGCTACTATCAGATCCCCAGCATCAACCTGTGTCAGGAAGTGTATGAGCGGATGGAAGCGGGCGAGTTTGACTGGAAGAAATTTGGCGGAACACACCCCTCTTGGTTTGGTCATAAATTTTACACAGCGGCCATCGCGCGTGTGATGGATCTGATGTGGAAAGAAGGCATCGCACAGACTCAGATAACTGCGCACCCCATCCCGGCAAAGCCGATGGATCCGCACAGCTATTTCAATGGTGATTTTCTGGACATCCGTCAGGCGGTACCGGGTGATAAATGGAGCTATGTGGAAAAATGGGATTCCGAGATCAAGGTTGGAAAACGAAATGGTTTTGTGAATGTACCGATGCTGGAGATCCGTGAGCCGGAGTCCAAACTGACACTGGACTTTGAGGGAACGGCCATTGGCATTTTCTGTGTCTGCGGTCCCGAAGCGGGCATCATTGAATACAGTGTGGATGGAGCGCCTGTTAAGAAACTGAACACGTTCACCGATTGGAGCGCCCATCTTTTTATCCCGTGGGTCTATATGCTGGAAAGCGAACTGGCTCCCGGCAAACATCAGCTCACAATGCAGATGTCCAAAGAATCGGACAAGCGTTCCAAGGGAACAGCTTTGCAAATTCGCAATTTTGTAGTGAATCACTGATCATTAAAAATTATTTATGAAAAAGAAAAGAATCAAAAATATACTTTTGGCTCTCGCGGTTTTGGCGTTAGTATCCGCTCCCGTCACCAAAGCGGAAGTATGCGCTAAAGATGAGAGCTGTGTTGTCTGCAATTTCAAGAATCCGCCCAGCTCGGTGCGTATTGCCTGCTACTGGTACTGGATCTCCGATCACATTTCCGCGGAAGGTGTGGTGAACGATCTGCACGCGATGAAAGAGGCCGGGATCACACGCGCCTATATCGGCAACATTGGTCTGGAAGATGATGTCTATGGCCCCGTGAAGTTCGGCAGTGAGGAGTGGTGGAAGATACTTCACACCGCAATGAAAACGGCGACTGAGCTGGATATCGAGCTCGGTATGTTCAATTCTCCCGGCTGGAGCCAGTCCGGCGGCCCATGGGTCAAGCCCGAACAAGCGATGCGCTATCTGACTTTCACTCACACGGAAGTAAGCGGCGGCAGTCAGGTCAGCCTTGAGCTTGCCAAGCCTGAAGGCGACTATCAGGATGTGAAAGTACTGGCTTATCCGGTCCTGCCTGAAAACAAGGCGGTCTTGAAAAAAATCACCACTGTTCCCGAATTGAAAGAGGGAGCCAAGCTGATAGACGGAGACACGACCAGCGGAACCAAGCTGGCCGCGGACAAAGACGGCAATATCACGATGGACCTGACATT
>JAEEGG010008461.1_pt1 | contig 23326 bp, 18 predicted proteins | sample 9134161 | NCBI WGS metagenome assembly JAEEGG01 (sample SAMN16246543, study PRJNA631951) | gut metagenome | biome: gut microbiome; feature: rumen; material: CR-attached | host: Bos | place: Iran: Karaj | collected 2018-10
CGTTGCAGCGCAAAAATTGGCTGCTTGATACAATGCTCCAGAAAGCCGACCCCTCCCAGGTGGCCGGCCTTTCCCGCTTTTTCAAGACGGGTCCCGGACAGTATGGGGAAGGGGATAAGTTTCTGGGCATCAAGGTTCCGGTTACGCGTCAGGTGGTGAAGAACTGTTGGCGAGAAGTCGGCCTGTCCGAGTTGGAGGAATGCATTTGCAGCGAATATCACGAAGTTCGCCTCGCCGCCCTGCTGACGCTGGTCGAGATCTTTACGCACGCGAAAAGACTCCCGGTCAAGCCGGGAGTGACGTCTTCGGTTACACAAGGGTTGTCGTCATGCTCGACCCGATCGGGCATCTCGCAGAAGGATTGCGTTGATTTCTATCTTTCCAATACGGAATACATCAACAACTGGGACCTGGTCGATCTCTCCTGCTATCCGCTGCTGGGCGTGTGGCTGCTCGACAAGGACCGCTCGCTGCTGTATGACCTGGCACGCAAAGGCAAGACCCTTTGGGAACAGCGGATCGGCATCGTCAGCACCATGACCTTCATCCGGCACGGCCAGCTCGATGATACCTTCGCCATCGCCGACATCCTGCTCCATCATCCCCACGACCTGATCCACAAAGCCGTCGGCTGGCTCCTCCGCGAAGCCGGCAAGCGCGATGAAGCCGCCCTCAAGGCCTGGCTGCAGGGGATCCCGGGTCAAGCCCTGGACGACGATTCCGTCAAGCCCGGCCGTGACCGTGCATCCCTTATGCCCCGCACGATGCTCCGCTACGCCATTGAGAAGTTCCCGGAGGCCGAACGTCGCTCTTACCTGCAGCGCTAACCTCTCTGGCCGCCCATTTCTTCGGCTGCCTCCGTTCGGCAGTCCGTTCTTTCGCTGCAACGGACGCTGTTGACTATCAGGCTGTTATAAAAATTGATCCCCTCGGTTTTTGAGGGGATCAATTTGCATAAACGACTGATACACTGGTGTGTACATTGCAGCGGGAATCAGCGGGAATCAGCGGGAATCAGCGGAAATCAGCGAAAAGAGGGCGACGGCCCTCACTCGGCGTAGATGTCTTCGTCGAGCGCGACGCCTTCGGGGTCGGGCTGGTAGTCGAGGATGTCGCCGGGGAGGCAGTCGAGGACCTTACAGAGCTTGTTGAGGGTCGTGAAGCGGATAGCGCGGCCTTTCCCTGTCTTGAGCAGGGAAAGGTTCGTCATAGAGATGCCGATCTTCTCCGAGAGTTCGGAGAGCTTCATATGGCGCTCCCAGAGGATTTTATCGAGATTGACGGTGATCATATGGCCAGATTGCTGTCTTTGGCGGCCAGGTAGGCCATCTTGTAAAGTCCGGCGAAGAGCAGGACGATGAGGGGAATGAGAATGACGTTTGAATCGACCATCAGGGCCGATTCCCCGTGAACGGCCGCCTGGTAGTTGGAGCGGACGAAGGTAAGGAGCACCGTCACGAGCGCCGTCCAGCGGATGAGGGCGATGTTGGATCTGGGGAAGATTTCACCGCATGCCAGCCCCCGGTTGATCCGGACGATGAAAATGCAGCACATCACGTAGAGGAGGGTGACGCCGACGAAGCGTCCGGCAAAGATGAAGATCTGCCAGCCCCGGATCTCAGGATTCCATACGACCGGGTTGATGAAATTCTTCAGCCAGAACTGGGAGATCATTTGAAAGTAGGTGTAGGCAAGCGTCAGGCCACCTATGACAAGGATGGCGATGGAGAGCCGCTTGATGCTCTTTTGAAGGGAATTGGTCATATATCTTTGTTTTTCGTTTGCTCTTTCGGAAAACAAAGATAATACCAATTTTATGAAATTCATAAATTAATTTTATGAAAATCATAAAAAGATGGGTTATTGTTTGACGCGTCGGGTCTGGAGGATGACGGAGAGGATGATCAGGGAGAGGCCGAGCCAGAAGGACCAGCCGACTTCGCGGGTCTCATGAAAGAGAAGCGCTGCCAGGACGATGCTATAGACCGGTTCGAGGTTGTAGGTAAGGTTGACGGTGAAGGCCGAAAGTTTCCGTAACGCCTGGAGCTGGAAAAGGAAAGGGACGATGGTGAAGACGGAGCCGAGCAACAGGAGCCAGATCCAGTCGTTGCCGGCCGGAAGAATGGGCTCGGCCGGCAGGAGCCGGGCCTGAAGCGGGACGCAGAAGGTCAGGAACAATGCACCGCCGATCAATTCCCAAAGCAGCATGGTGGGCGTATCCTGCCCCGTGCGCGTAGCCACATTGACATTCAGGATGGCAAAGATGGAATACAGGGCCGCCGACAGCAGGCCCAGTGCGATGCCGAGCCGGTAGCGGACGTCGAGGCTGAAGATCAGCAGGACGCCGGCGATGGAGATGAAGCTGATGAGGATTTCTTTCCAGGAAACCCGGGTCCGGTTGATGAGCGGTTCGAACAAGGTTGTGAAGAAGCACGAGGTGGCGATGCAGGCCACTCCGACCGACACGTTCGCGGTCTGGATGCTGGCGAAAAAGGCGACCCAGTGCAGGGCCATCAGCACACCGCAGCCGGCAATCTGCGTCACGACGTTCCATCCAACCTGGTGAAGACGCCGCGTCAGGGCCAGGACGAGCACCAGGGTAACGACGCTGACAATCATCCGGTACCAGACCAGCGGCAGACCGCCAAGCGAGATCATCCGGCCGAAAATCCCCGTCCAGCCGGCGAGGAAAACGGCGGTGTGGAGGAGGATCAGGGTGCGGGTGTTTTCTTTCATGATCGGACAAAAATAAACATTTTGCCGGGCAAGGGCAAATAATCGCTATCTTTACAAGGATTAGCAGAAAAAGTCTTATGAAAACCATTCGGAATCTTTGTCTGGCCACGATGGCAGCGTTGCTGCTGGCTCCGGCCGTGCAGGCACAGGACCTGCCCCGGTTCGAAAAAATGGTCCGCCAGCTCAGTGGCGCAAAATATCAGGGCCGCGGTTATGCCCGCGACGGCGTCCGCAAGGCGGGAAAGTACATTGCCCGGGAGTTTCAAAAGTCCGGCGTCGACGCGGTGACGCTTCAGCCCTTTACCCTCGACATCAATACCTTCAGCGGGAAGATGGAGATGTGGGCTGACGGCAGGAAACTGAAAGCGGGATACGATTACTCGATGCGTGAGTATTCCCCGGGCGTCCATGGGGAGTTCCCGGTGTATCATGTTGATACCTTGCATTTCAACGCCGACAAGTTGTTCGCCGATCTGGCCCGGCCGGAGTATGCGAACTGCCTTGTATGCTGCGAATTCTGGTTCACCTACAACCATCGGGAGGTCTTCGCCAAACTCCAGAAGGCCGGCGCCTGCACGAATGCAGGTCTGCTCTATGAGTGGACGTCGCCCATCAAGTTTTACAAGGCTTATGGGGAAAAGGTAGTGGACAAGCCCATCATCTGGGTTACGCCTGAGGCCATCGCGGGTGTGAAGACCGTCCGGCTGAACGTGGACAACGAATTCCTGAATGATTATCCGACGGAGAACGTCATTGCGAAGGTCAATGGCCGTCGCCACGATGGCTGCTATGTCTTCACGGCGCATTACGACCATCTGGGCAATCTGGGCCGGAAGGTCTATTATCCCGGGGCCAATGACAATGCCTCCGGCACGGCCGCCATCATCACGCTGGCTCAGTACTATGCGGAGCATCAGCCGGAATACGACATGTATTTCGTGGCCTTTTCCGGAGAAGATGCCAACCTGCGCGGCTCGACCTGGTTCGTGGAGCATCCCGTGGTGCCGCTCGACCAGATCCGTTATCTGTTCAATCTCGACATGATTGGCGACAACAACCCCGTCCAATACTGCGAAGTCAGCGATGCGGGCATGGCGCGCTACGAACTCTTCGAGAAGATCAATCAGGAGCAAAGTCTGTTCAAGGCGTTGAACCGCGGCGACCTGGCGGCCAACAGCGACCACTATCCCTTCGCCGTCCGCGGCGTTCCCTGCATCTTCCTGGAAAACCAGGAGGGTGATGCCTTCCCGTACTACCACACGCCGGCCGACAACATGAAGACCATCTGTCTCGACAGCTACGTCCCCGTCTTCAAACTGGTCACATCGTTCGTCGAGAAAGATTGTCTTGGTGACTGATTATTAGCGACAGAACTAAGTTCTGTCGCTATAAAACCATCGCTCTGGCGATGTGGGCGGCGAGGCGGGCGTTGCCCAGGACGAGCTGGATGTTGGCGGAGAGGGAGTCGCCGCCGGTGAGGTCCTTGACGCGTGCGAGGAGGTAGGGGGTCGTCTCCTTGCCATGGATGCCCAGACGCTGCGCGTCGGCGACGGCCTGGTCGATGGCGGCGTTGATGCGGGCGGGGTCCATCGAATATTCTTCCGGAATCGGATTGGCCACAAGCATACCGCTTTCGAGGCCCATCTCCTGCTGGGCGCGGAACGCCGCTGCGATCAGTTGCGGTGTGTCAAGCCGGTAATCCACTTTGAAACCGCTGGAGCGCGTGTAAAAGGCCGGCAGTTCGTCGGTCCCGTAGCCGATGACCGGCACGCCCTTCGTTTCCAGATACTCCAGCGTCAGGCCCAGGTCCAAAATGGCTTTTGCGCCCGCGCAGACGACCAGCACGGGGGTGCGGCCAAGCTCTTCCAGGTCGGCGGAGATGTCCATCGTGGTCTCGGCGCCGCGGTGCACGCCGCCGATGCCACCGGTGGCGAATACCCGGATGCCGGCCAGGTGGGCAATGATCATCGTGGTGGCCACGGTGCAGGCTCCGTCGGTGCCCCGGGCGACCAGCACGGGGAGGTCGCGGCGGGAGGCTTTGGCGACGGCCGTCCCTTTTTTGCCCAAATATTCGATTTCCGAAGTGGTAAGACCTGCTTTCAGTTTGCCGCCGATTACGGCGATAGTGGCCGGTACGGCGCCTGCCTGCCGGACCGTCTCTTCCACCCGCAGGGCGGTTTCGACGTTCTGGGGATAAGGCATTCCGTGGGAAATGATGGTCGATTCCAGCGCGACGACCGGTTCGCGGGCCATGAGCGCCGCTTTTACAGTAGGGGAAAGTGCCAGATAATCTGTCATTAGGTCAGGTGGTTTTTGATCACGCGATCGATGTGTTCGTTATAATACTCTTCGGTCAGGTTGTTCAGGAGCAGGGCCTGGAAACCGGGCATTCCGTCGCAGATGTCCTGATAGGCACGCCAGACGGCCTCATCCGACGTCCCGGTATCCAGCATGGCTGCCGGTAAGTGCTGCAGGATGCCGTCGATGCTGTCTACTACTGCGTCAAAAAGCCGGTACATCAGTTCCGGTTCCTGCTTTTCAGGGATATAAACGAGGGTCTTGATTCCTTTGCCGGCGAACCAGCCTGCTTCGGTATGGGCGCTCCGGCCGCAGGGAAGTACCAGCACACAGGCATCGGCCCATTCCATCGCCCGGAAGTCGGCTTGAAAACCTTTTTCGGCCACAGGATGGTCCAGGTGGTCGATGTATTCCCGGACAGTCCATTCCTGCCACCGGGCATCGACATCTGCCCAGTGGAATCCGCCGGGGTTTTCTTGGGGATTGCGGAAGTCATAGACTTCATGCCCTGCCTCGCGCAACCGGGCGACGACTTCGGGCTGATAGGGATTTCGCCAGCTGGAGGCGACGTAGACTTTGGCCATGGGAACAATCTATTTGTGTGTTGCGAAGTTAATGACTTTTCTTGTAACTTTGTAAAATGCAATGATAAAGGATATGATTGACGACATTCTTCAATTCAACCGGAGGTTCGTGGCCGAGAAAGGCTATGAACCTTATGTGACTGATAAATATCCGGCAAAGAAGCTGGCTGTGCTCACTTGTATGGATACGCGGCTGACGGAACTCCTTCCCAAGGCGCTGGGCCTGCACAACGGCGATGCCAAAATCATCAAGAACGCCGGCGGCCTCATCCTTTCGGAAACGGATTCGGCCATCCGCTCGCTGTTGGTAGGCATCTATGAGCTGGGCGTCAAAGAGGTGATGGTGGTGCATCACTCTACCTGCGGCGCTTGCCACATGAGTTACGATGCCTTCCGGCCGCATATGCTGGAACACGGCATCTCCGAATCGATCCTCGCCGAATGGGAAGCCAAAGGCGTGGCTGGCTGGCTCGAAGGCTTCCACGACACGGAAACCTCTGTCCGCAAGACCGTGGCCGCCATCGTCAATCACCCGCTGGTCCCGAAAGATGTGGTCGTCCGCGGCTTCATCATCGATTCTGTGACCGGCGCGCTGACCGAAATCAAGTAATCATGAAACGGTTCTCGTTTGCCCTGCTCTGCCTGATCGCGGTATGGTACGGGGCCGACGCCCAGGTGTCGCGCTACGTAAATCCGATGATCGGGACGACGGGAATGGGCCACTGCTTTCCGGGGGCCTGTGCCCCGTTCGGCGCCGTGCAGCTCTCGCCCGACACGGATACCATTCCGCACAACATCAGCGGCAAGTACCAGCCCCGTGCTTACGATTACTGCGCCGGCTACCAGTATGAGGACAACACCATCGTCGGTTTCAGCCATACCCATCTCAGCGGGACGGGTCACTCCGACCTGGGCGACATTCTGATCATGCCCCAGACCGGCGCGCTCCAGCTGTCGCCCGGCACGAAAGAAGATCCGGATTCCGGCTACCGCCAGCGCTTCAGTCACGACACGGAGCGCGCGGAGCCCGGCTACTACGAAGTCACGCTCGCCGACAGCGGCGTCCGCGCGCGGCTTACCGCCACGCAGCGCGTGGGCGTCCACCAGTACACCTTCCCGAAAGGCAGCTCCCAACGCCTGGTGGTGGATCTGCTCCACGGCATCTACAACTACGACGGCAAGGTCCTCTGGTCGAGCCTCCGCGTCGTGAGCGACACGCTCGTCGTGGGCTTTCGCATCACCGACGGCTGGGCCCGCTTCAACCAGACCTATTTCGCCATCTCCTTCTCCAAGCCCATTGTGAACTATGGTTACGCCGACCGCAAGCAGCCGGCCTACCGGGGATTCTGGCGCAAATTCGACCTGCATCACAATTTCCCTGACATCGCCGGCCGCGACGTCACGGCCTATTTCGAGTTCGACGCTGAGGCGCCCGAACTCGAGGTAAAGGTGGCCCTGTCGGCTGTTTCGACGGAAGGCGCGCAGAAGAACCTGGCCGCTGAGGCGGCCGGAAAGTCGTTCGAGACCATCCGGCAGGAAACGGCGCAGGCTTGGGAGCGCGAACTCGGCGTCGTGCAGTGCGAAGGCACCGACGACCAGAAGGCGAGCCTCTATACGGCACTCTATCACACGATGATCAACCCTTCCGTCTATATGGACGTGGACGGCCGGTACCGCGGCGTGGACGGGGAAATCCATCAGGCTGAAGGCTTCACGAACTATACCGTCTTCTCCGTTTGGGATACCTACCGGGCAGAGCATCCGCTGCTGGGGCTGCTCAAGACCAGCCGCAACACAGACATGGTCCGCTCGATGCTGGCCCACTGGCGGCAGAATCCCGTGGGGATGCTGCCGGTGTGGAGCCTGCAGGGCAACGAAGGCTGGTGCATGACCGGCTACCACGCCGTGAGCGTGGTGGCGGACGCGCTTGTGAAAGGGGCGGCCATCGATGCGGACGAGGCCTTTGCGGCGATGGTGGCCACGGCCAACTGCCCGTATCTGACCTCGGCCCGTGACTACGCCGCCTACGGCTACGCGCCGTTCGACAACGACGCCACCGCTGCCTCTAACACGCTGGAGTATTCGTTCGACGACTGGAGCATCTTCCACGCTGCCCAGGTAGCTGGCCGGAACGACGTGGCGGCGGCCTTCCAGGAGCGTGCGCGGAACTACCGCAACACCTTCGATCCTGCCCTCGGCTTCGCCTCTCCCCGCCGCAAGGACGGCACGTTCAAGACTGACCTCGATCCGCTTCAGACCTACGGCGAAGGCTTCATCGAGGGTAATTCCTGGAACTTTTCCTTCCACGTGCCGCAGGATCCGTATGGCCTGATGGCCTGTATGGGCGGTGAGAAGATCTTCCGCGAGCGGCTCGACCAACTCTTCGACATGGACCTTCCCGAGAAGTACTATGCCGACAACGAAGACATCACCGCCGACTGCCTGATCGGCGGCTACGTCCACGGCAACGAGCCCAGCCACCACGTGCCGTACCTTTATGCCTGGACCACACAGCCCTGGAAAGTGCAGGACCGCATCCGGACCATCCTCAACCGGATGTACCGCAACGATATCCGCGGCCTCGGCGGCAACGACGACTGCGGGCAGATGTCGGCCTGGTATCTTTTCTCCGTGATGGGCTTCTACCCTGTAGCGCCCGGGTGCGACCAGTACGTGTTCGGCGCCCCGTACCTGCCTTACCTGAAAGTGACGCTGGAGAACGGCCAAACTATCGAGATCAAAGCCCCGGGCGTGAGCGACCGCAACCGCTATGTGCGCAGCGTGAAGCTGAACGGGAAGCCCTATTCCAAACTCTACGTCACCCACGGCGACCTGCTCCGCGGCTGCACCCTCGAATTCGAAATGAGCGACCGCCCGAACCGCAAGCGCGGCCTGGCCGCCGCCGACAAACCCTATTCCTTTACGGACAAACAATAACCCTTCAGAATATGAAAGCACTTCGTTATCTGACCCTTATCCTGGCTGCCGGCCTATTGTTGTTGCCAGCCCTCCCGGCCCAGGATGCCGCCACCAAGGCCAAAATGGCCGAAATCCGGAAAGCCTATGCCCGGGCCATGCAGTTTGAAAAAGACGGCAAGACCGGCCCGAAAAAGAATTACCAGACCTTCCACCGCGTACAGACCAATCCCGACGGTGAATCCTGGGAATCGAAAATGGATTTTGTCGTGGACCCCAGCGGCTACATCGAAGAATTGGATTTGTATTACCCCACGCTCTGCCTGGTGCGTGAGAGCGGCAAGGGCTTTACCCAGGAGTTCCTCTACGATCCGGACGGCAGACTTCTCTTTGTCTTTACCCGCAACGATTACGACGATGACGGTAAGGTCTTGGAAGAACGCTACTATTATGGCAACGAAGGCGCTTTCTGGAAAATTGTGAAAGAAGTGGATGGCAAAACGGGAAAAGTACTCTCGGAAGAGGCTGCCTGCGCCGAGGAGGCCGACGGAACGGCCCTCTTTATGAGCCGAGTCGCCGCAGACCACTACAGTGCCTTCCAGGCCCTGAATGCAATCTACGACTAAAACAAAACGACGATGAAACGAATCCTTGTCACACTGTCTGCGATCCTGCTGGCTGCGCTGCCCTCGTGCGCCCAGTCGCAGGAACTCAACTGTTTTGTCTGCGACCCCGATACGGAAGGGATGACCAACATCCGCTCCGCGCCGAAGGGAACGATTGTCCATCAATTGGAGGCCGCCGGTTTCTACCAGCTCACTGCCATCGTGCAGCCAGGCGGCTGGTGGCGCATCAAGGACGGAATCGTGTACGATGAAGGAGGGGTAGAGATCAAGATCCCGGGCAAAGCAGCGTGGATCCACCGTTCGGTCCTGGCCGTGGCCACCGACTATGAGGACGGTCAGGTCAGAAAACTGAACGCCGAGCCGCGCCATGACGCAAAACGGGTGATGGCCATCCACGAACTCCGCGCACTCCTGCGGCCGCTTGAACTCTCGGCCGACGGCAAGTGGGTCAAAGTGACGTACGACCCGAGCGAATTTGAGGGTCGTCCGTGCGAAAAAGTGACTGGATGGATCGAGAAATCCCAGGTCCGTGACGATGCTTTCGAGCCGGGCGACGGCGGCCCGGTGCCGCTCCTGCTTGTTTCTGCCCCCGGCAAGGAGACCGTGGTTTTCCGTGAAGAGCCTGTCAACGGCAAGCAGACCTTCGTACTGGAAAAAGGAAAGACCTACGAATTTACGGTCGGCAATCCCAAGGACGGCTGGTGGCAGCTCTGGTACGGGTCCGTCAATGAAAACGACGAGCAGAAATGGGTCGACGACGAAGCCTGGATGCCGGCTTCCGCGCTCTTTATGATCGTGACGGACTGGGGCGGGGCGTCGACGGTTCCCGTCTATGCGAAACCCGACGCTGAATCACGCAAACTGTTTGACCTGAAGACGGGCACGCTCGTCCATCCGACCGATCTCTCGGAATGGAGCTGGGTCAAGGTACGGGTGGAAGGCCACCCGGAACAGACCGGCTGGATTGGAAACGGCAAACTGACCCGGTGAGTCCTTACTTCGCTTCCAGATAGAAAACGGCCGAGCTGTATTTCTGCGGCAGGTCGGGATTGAAGGCTCCGGTGCCCAGGAAGGCGCCGGAGAATTCTTTTCCGTCGCCCCACCAGCAGGAACGGTCCACATTGAGTTCCTTTACCCGATAGCTGCGCTCCGGGTCCAGCCCTTCGAGCCGGAAACCGTGCTGCGATCCCTCGCGGTTCTGGTAGCGGAGGCAGTAGGTATAGACCACGGCGCGGGACTTGTCGGGTGACACGTACATCAGCGCGTAATAGTCGCTGTCGTAAGGCGAGGAGAGGCGGTACAGGTCGCCGTTGAAGACCAGGTCGCGATACTGGTAGTAGGAGGCAATGCAGCGCTCCGCCAGCGCCCGCTCGCGCGCCGAGAAGTTCTTGGGCTGCAGTTCCAGGCCCAGCCGGCCGGTGCAGGCCATGTCGAAGCGGAACTTCAGGGGCGTGACGTTGCCGCTCTGGTGGTTGGGCACGGCCGAGACGTGGGCGCCCATAATGAACGGCGGATAGATGAGGTTCGTGGCGTACTGGATATAGGCGCGGCAGTCGCCGTCGGTGTTGTCGCTGGTCCAGATTTCGTCGAAATAGCGCAAGGCACCGTAGTCCACGCGCCCGCCGCCCGATGAGCAGCACTGGATCAGCACGTCGGGATACTTGGCACGGATGCGCCGCATCACGTTGTACAGGCCTTGGCAGTATTCCACGAAGAAGCGGTCCTGCTCATGGCCGAGGTAGGTGCTGCCGAACGACTGGATCACGCGGTTGCAGTCCCATTTCACATAGTCGATGTTCTTCGAGAGCTGCATCACACCGTCGAAGATGCCGTACACGAAGTCCTGCACGGCCGGGTTCGACAGGTCGAGGACCCACTGGTTGCGTTCCTGGTAAATGTCGCGTCCGGGGCTCTTCACGACCCATTCGGGATGGTTGTGCGCCAGGTTGGACTGCGGATTGACCATCTCGGGCTCGATCCAGATGCCGAACTTGAGCCCCTTGTCGTGGGCGTAGGAAGCGACGTAGTCGATGCCTTCCGGCAGTTTGTCGGTATTGACCTCCCAGTCGCCTAGGCCGGCGTCGTCGCCGTTGCGCGGATAGTCCTTGGCAAACCAGCCGTCGTCGAGTACGAACATCTCCAGGCCCATGCCGGCCGCGTCGTCGATCATGCGGAGCAAGGTTTCGGTGGTAAAAGTGAAGTAGGCGCCCTCCCAGCTGTTGAGGAGGGTGGGATGGACCTGCCCGCCGCGGTAGACGCCATAGTTGCGTGCCCAGCGGTGCAGGTTGCGGGAGGCCTGCCCGGCACCGGCGCCTGAGAAGGTCCAGACCATGTCGGGCGTGACGAAGGTCTTGCCGGGTGCCAGCGGATAGGTGGCGGCGTGGGGACTGATGCCGGCCAGCACGTGGAGGCGTCCGGCGTCGTCGCGGTCGAAGGTCAGGCGGAAGTTGCCGCTCCAGGCCAGGGCGCCGGCAACGACGTCGCCTGCCGTCTCGCTGAATTCAGCTGAGCCCAGGCTCAGCAGGAAGGAGGGATTGTTCCGCTGGGTGGCCTGCACCCCGCGGCGGCTCTCAATCACCTTGGTGTCGTGGCCCAGCAGTTCACGGTCCACCTGCATCTCGCTGGCCCAGCCGCCCCAGGTGTGGGTGAGCAGGTAGCGGTCGGCTTCGAAATGCATGGCGGAAGAGGCGTAGTCAAGCAGTTCGACCGGCTTCTTTCCGCTGTTCGTGATCTCGGTATGGGCGAGGATGACGTCCTCTCTCCCATAGGCTTCGTAGACCAGTTTCACCTGCAGGGTAGTGACGGGATCCTTCAGGGAGATTTCCGTGGTGGTGACGCCGTCCTTGCTACGGGACTGGTGCCCGGTGTAATAGAGTTCCGTATTGTGGTTGCCGTCGGCGTAACGTACGTGGAGGGCGGGGGAGCCGACGAACACGCCGCCGGTGGTGGGAAGGGTCATCGGACCGGCCCCGTTGGGCCGTTTGGCCTGTGTATCCATGCCCAGGAAGAGGACTGGATCGGCGATGCGGGCGCCGTAGTGGCGGGTACGTAGATTGCCATTGGCATCGACGGTGAGTACGAGTTGGGTATGGTCGGTTTGAATGGAAATGGCGGTGGGCTCCGCGGCCCGGGCGGGCAGGAAAAGGCACAGGAGTGCGGCTGTCAGAAAGCAGATTTGTTTCATATCGATCAAATGAGGCAACAATTTACACATTTTTTCTCATTTTATTGATAACTTTGTCAGATAAACCAGACGGAGGAATGACCCGGAAACAACAACTGACCGCTGCCCTGATGACGATTCTGACAGGGATCGGCATCTTTGTTTTTTTTGCATTCAGGTATCGGTATCATCTTCATTTTCAGGAGCAGTACCAGTTGTTTGAATGGACGTTCGCCTATTTTGCCGACGTGGCCCGGGTGCCTGGTGGACTGGCTGACTGGCTGGGTCGATGCCTGACTCAATTTTTCTATCATGCACCGGTCGGTGCGGTGCTTTTAGCACTTTTGTTCTGTGGCGTCCAACTCTCCGTCTGGGCGGCATGCCGTCGCCGCTCGCTCTTCACGTATGTGCTTTCTTTTATTCCGGCACTGTTGCTCGTACTCTTTTTCTGCGATGAAAATGCGCTTGCCGGAGCGATCGTAGCTTTGGCACTGTCGCTCGGTGTGGCGGCCATGTGCCAGCGTGTTGCTTCCCGAAAAGGACGCCGTGTGCTGGATTTGGTACTCCTGCCGGTACTGTATATGGCCTGTGGTCCGTTGTGCATCCTGTTCGCCATTGCAGTCGTTTGCCACGAGGTTGCAGAGGGGGAGGGAAAACCCTGGCTTTTCGCGATCGGGATGCTGGTGGTCGCCGCGGCTTGTGTCTTGGTCGCCTGGCGCCTATTCCCGTATCCGTTCAATCGACTGATCCAGGGTCTGCATTATCACCGTTTCCATAATATTCTGCCCGGACTGCTCTATGCGGCAGCTGCAGCGGCGGTGCTGGTTGTCATGGTCTCCTGTTTGAAGGTTCGCAAATCGCTGAATGGCATCGTGGTTCCTGGGGCCTTGTTTGTGGTGTTGGCGGCTGCCGGCACTTTCGCTACGCTGCGCGTTGCCGATCCCGTAAAGGAAGAATGGATGCACTACGACTTCATGGTCCGCATGCAGATGTGGAACCGCATTATGCAGCAGGCCGACCGGCGCAATCCCGACAATCCCAAAACTGTCTCCTGCCTGAACCTGGCTCTCGCCAAGACTGGACGCCTGGTCGACAGCCAGTTCACCTATTTCCAGAACGGCCCGGAAGGGCTGATTCCTGGTTTCGAGGGAGACTATACCAATCCGGTCTCGACCGGGGAGATTTTCTGGCATCTGGGCATGGTCAACACCGCCCAGCGCTACGCGTTCGAGGCACAGGAATCCATTCCCGATTTCCAGAAAAGTGCCCGTTTCTACCAACGTCTGGTCGAAACAAATCTCGTGAACGGCGACACGCTCGTCGCGATGAAGTACCTGAAAGTCCTGGAGAGCACCACTTTCTATCGTACTTGGGCCCGGGAGACTGCCGCCCTCGTGGCAGACGGTACACTCTTCGAAAAGCGTCCGGAACTCGCCCGAATCCGCGAATTCCGCCTCAAGCAGCACGATTTCTTCTTCAGCGACACGGAGATGGACTCGATGCTGGGCGTCCTGCAGGTGGAGCATCCCGAAAACAAGATGGCCCTCGACTATCTCCTGTCCTGGTGTCTGCTCCGCAAAGACTTGACTCGTTTCGCGGAATGCCTGCGGATGGTGGATACTTCCCCCTTGCCGCAGACCTATCAGGAGGCGCTCCTGCTGCTATGGGTCTTTACGCACGATGACTTCAACGGCCTTCCTGACACGATTGCGCCCGTCAACGTGCAGCGGATCAACCGGTTTATGGCCGATGCCAATGCCGGGAAGAAAGAGGCCGCCATGAAGGCCTCCTATGGAAATACCTACTGGTTTTATTTCATTTTCCGATACCTGAACCAACAGCCATGATTCCGCTATGAAAAGATTCCTGTGCTTTGTAACGATTTTGCTGACGCTGGCCGCGTGTGGGCCCCGGGAACGAAATGCGACCCAGGTTCAGGGAGTTCCGGGCATCTGGCCCGATTATGTCGGCGTGACCGTGCCCGCGACCATCGCCCCTCTTGATTTTACGCTCCCCGACGCTGATGCGCTGGACGTGCGCTTGACTGCACCCGACGGATCTTCACTCCGCAGCAGCGGAAAATCTGCTACCTGTTTTTCCGAAAAGAGTTGGAAGTCGTTGCTGAAGCACAGCGTGGGTGATGCCCTCACCGTGACTGTCAGCGGGCTTTTTGGTGGAGCCTGGCGGCGTTATGAACCGTTCCAGATCTTTGTGTCGGGCGATGAGATCGACTATGGCCTGACCTACCGTCTCATTGAGCCTGGCTATCAGATTTACAGCAATATGGGCATCTATGAGCGGGAACTGGGTTCTTTCCGCCAGCGTGCGCTGCTGGAGAATACACGTTTCGCCGGTTGTGTGAACTGTCACGCGAGTTTCCGGGGCGATCCTTCCGCTTTTACGGTCCACATCCGCGGTGCCCACGGCGCTACGCTGCTGGGTCGCGACGGCGAGGTGAAGGCCTACGACACCAAGACCGACAGTACGCTGGGATTCTGTGTCTATCCTTATTGGCACCCTTCCGGCAAGTTCATCGCCTATTCCACTTGCAGCACCCGCCAGAGTTTCCATGCGCAGCCCGACAAGCTGATCGAAGTGTTCGATCTCGATTCGGATGTCCAGATCTACGATGTGGTCCGCAACCAGATCATCACGGCACCGCAGATCAAGCAGCACGGCATCTGGGAGACGTTTCCTGTCTTCTCGGCTGACGGCCGGACGTTGTGGTTCACGGCTGCCGAAGAGGTGGAGATTCCCCGCGGGCTGCCGGATTCGCACTACAATCTGTACAAGGTGTCGTTCGATCCCGAAACCGGCACGATCGGCAAGGATGTCGAGCTGGTCCTTGATGCGGCCGATTTCAAGGGAAGCATCTGTTTCCCCCGGCCTTCCTACGATGGCAAGTACCTGATGTTCACCCTCTGCGATTACGGCACGTTCCCCATCTGGCATCACGAAGCCGACCTCTGGCTGCTGGATCTGGCGACGGGGGAGACCCGTCGGATGGACGAGGTCAACAGTTCTGACACCGACAGTTATCACAATTGGAGCGCCAATTCCCGTTGGTTCGTGTTCTCGAGCCGGCGCGGGGACGGGCTGTTCACGCGCCTGTACATCGCCCATTTCGACGAAAACGGCGTGGCCGGCAAGCCGTTCCTGCTGCCCCAGCGCGATCCGAGGAATTACGACGAAGATCTCTTCCGGTCCTACAACGTTCCCGAATTCACGACCGGCCCCGTCCCCTTCAACAGCATCCAGGCCCAGCAAGCCATCAATTCTCCCGACCGCATCCCCTTCGGCTTCCGCTGGTCGGACTAAGGCGCCGCATCATAGACGCTCTGGAGCGTGTACGCGGGGTCCTTTGTCGTGACGGCTTTGACCATGAGGTCGATCAGAGTCCGGGCTTTGTCATCGACATAGGCACCTGTGCCGTGGTTGATGTAGCCGTGTTTCTCAGAGCCTACACCGGTAGCGCCGTTGTCCCATAGATACATGGGAAGCAGGTGATCGGCTGCCGATTTGCAGAAATATTCCATGTAATACTTCTGATAAGGGAAGTCCTCATCGGTGTGGCGGGAGCAGCCCATCTCACCGAGATAGACCGGGATGTTCTTGTCGAGATACGCCTTTTTCAGATTGTCGAAGACGGCAACGACGCCTTCTTCATCGTAGTCGCTGCAGCGTTTGTCTTTGTCGGCCGTGTGGCCCCATTGCCGCACGAGCGGATTGTTCAGCGTATAGTTGTACGGGTCGTAGTCATGGACAGCCACGATCAGCCGGTTCTCGCTGGTGTAGTCTTTGGGGAGGACGAGTCCCGTGATGGTAAAGCCAGGATTGGCGGCATAGCCCGGCACACCCAGCCAGCGCGTGGCGTTGTTTCCTCCTGTGGCGCGGACTGCGTCCACGAACACCTGATTCCATTCGTTGAGTACCTTGTATTGGGCACTGGGATTGGCCTGGAAGGCTGCGCTCCAGCCCCAGCCGCCGTCCTGAATCTCGTTGAACGACTCGAAGACCAGCCATTCGCCCTTGTCCTTCAGCCGTTCGGCAATCTGCAGCCAGACGCAGAAGATCTCGTCTTTCACTTTCTCGTTCTGGGTCGCGTTGTTGTAGGCTTTGGCAATGTCCAGCCAATAGGTTTCATCGTGGTGCGTATTGACGATGGCGACCAGGCCGGCTTTCTCCGCATAGCCGACGATTTCGGCCACACGGTTGAGCCATTTGTCTTCCAGCTTGTAGCCCGGCGCCGTGCCGATATGGCCCTCCCAGGTCGTGCAGATGCGCACAGCCTTGAATCCAGCGGCTTTCACGCCGTCGAACGTGGCCTGGGTACATTGCGCATTGCCCCAGACGGTTTCCGAGGCGATGCCGTTGCTGATTGCGTCCATCTGGTTGCCCATGTTCCAACCGGGGGCCATGGCGTTGAATACCATTTGAGGTGTGAGCGCGGTGGCACTGGTGGTGGAGACGGGCTTGAAAGCATCCCGGGAAATTTTAACGGAAACCTGGTCGCTGCCGCATTGGATGGTGACCGTGCCGTTGTTGGCAGCAGCCCGGTTGGCACCGGCGAAAAGGGTGACGGTGGTTTTGTGCGAAGCGTCGATTGTGCCGGTGGTGATGCCGCACCAGGCGGCGTCCGTGCTTACCGTGGGCTGCTTCGAAGAGGTGACCGTCAGGACGGCTTCTCCGCCAAAGCGGTCGAAGGAGATACTGGTCTTGTCGACGGCCAGTTGCACTTGCGGGATCTTCTGGGTAACCTGGATCATGAGACTCTGCTTGTCGCCGATGACCCGGAGGCTGGTGGAGCGGTCATTGGTACCTGTATTGGCCTGGGCTGTAACGGAGAGTTTGAGGGTGTTGTTGGCATAGGCTCCCTCTGTCAACTTGATCCAGCCTTCCGAGCAGGTAACGGTGGGCTTGATTCCGCTTGTCAGGGTCAGGTCCAGGGTCCCTCCCTGGGCATCGAATGTCAGGGACGTCGGTTGGGCAGTCAACTTGACCGGCTCGGGTTCAACAGTTTCGCCGCAGGAGACGGCGGCCAGCAGGATGACGACGAAATGCAGGGTAATTCTCCGGAGATTCATGGCACGTGAGATTATTCGAAAGGTTCGGCCGGCACTTCTTTCCAGATACGTCCGATTTCCGCGGCGTCAAAGCCTACCGGAGCATTTCCCAGGTCGGGAACATTGAAAGAGCGCAGCATTGTATCGTAAAAATGAGGGTTTTTCTGCGGGAGCAGGAACGGCTTGGTCACGGTGCCGTCGGGTGACAGGTGGCTGAACCAGGGTTTCCCGTACAAGCCGTCGCCCCGCTTGGAAGCAAATACGAACCAGCGGGAGTCAGAGGACCAGCTGTGATAGGTATCCGATTTGTCGGCGTTCACGGCGCTGAGGTCCATGATTTCGCCGGAAGAAAGGTCCATCAGGCACAGGTCGCATTCCCGGTGGTTGATGGGGAAGGTGCCGTAGTCGGCCAGCGTGAACAGCAGCCAGCGGCCGTCGGACGAGGCTTTCGGGTGGCAGACCGACTTGCCGCGCTCCGCGGCGCTCCACACGGTGTCGGCCGGCGCGCCCAGCGTACCGGTTTCCGCATCGAAGGGAACGCGCACCAGCGCATACATCATCCGGTCTAGATCGGCGGGCAGGTGTAAGTAGGGCGCGGTGCAGTAATACACGTATTTGCCGTCCGCGGAAAAGGCGGGGAAGGTTTCCATCACGTCCTCCCGGGCGGTTTCCGGAAAGGCGTACAGGCGGTTTTCGTCGAAATCGGCCACGCAAAGGTCAGAGTTCCGGTCGAAGACCTCCATACGGAGTCCGCCGGCGGCGTGGATGGCCGGGATGATGATATTGTTGGAGAAGACGCCGTAGCGGCCTTCCGGATGGATTTCTCCGTACACGGTGGGGGAAATCATCGTCGTATCATTCAGGGCCAGCTTGCGCAGTTTTCCTCCGCGGTTGAGGATGGCGCCGCCGCCTTCGCCCCGAAGGTAGAACATGGACAGGTCGCCGCGCCCCTGGGCGTGGATGTGGCAGTTCATGCAGTGGTTGCCCGTGTGCCGCCAGTCGGAGATGTTCCGGGTCTCGAAACTTTCCAAATGCCGTTCCTGAATCTCCAGGTCGTCCCAGACTTCGAATCCGGGCTCAATGAGCCGGTAGGTGAGGTAGGGGTCGATCGGGTCGGCGCTGACATGGATTGTCCACGTCTGGCGGACCGGGCCGCCGGCCGAGCGGTATGCAGATACCACTTCGATGTCGGAGCCCGCAGCCGCCGCCAGCAGCTGTTTCCAGGCTTTTTCTTTCCAGACGACGTCGCGTCCCTTGCGTGTGACGGTCATGCTGCCGGAAGTGAGCGTGGTGGTAAAGTGCGATCCGTCCGGATCGGTATAGTAGAAGTTGAGCGGGGCGATGTTGGAGGGAATGGTAACGTCGCGGTAGTCAGGAAAGACGGGTTCCGGCCGGTCGGTGCCCACGCCGGCAGGCTGCACGTCGTACGGCCTCCCGCAGGCCAGCGTGAGGAGAACCAGCATCAAGAGCGGCAAAAGCGACCGATTACTTCTTTTCATTCCTTGCAGCAAAATAGAAATAATACCAGTAACTCTTGCCGAACTCGGCGGTCAGGTTGCGTGCGGCCCCGTCATCCCGCTTGTAGATGGAAACGAAGCGGTTGAAATCGTGGAACGTCTTCGGAGCGATGTGATAGTGGGCGAAGTTCTCTTCGTTCATTCCGCCTTTGGCGGCCAGGAAGATCAGCATGGCCTCTTCATACAGCCGCGAGGCGGTAAATGCGGGGTTGAAGTCGGCCACGAAAGCGTCGAGGTCCTTGGTCAGCAGGTCGTAGCACAGCAGGTAGTCGAGGGCCGTCTTGTTGGTTGCATTGGCGGTGAGCAGGACACGAAGAGCCAGCTGCGTCTGGTCCATGCCGTGGACCAGGTCGAACTGCGGCATCAGGTTGCGTTTCTCCGCGATGCGAAGCTGGTATTCCGGACGCCACTGGCCGGGAAGCCGTTCCTGTGCCCATTGCCGGTCACTGCGGGTATTGAGGAGGATGCGGAGGTATTTGGAGGCCGCTTCGAAGTCACCGATTATCAGGTTGGTTTCGGCCAGGCGGCGCAGGTAGCGGGGGCCGGTGTGGGACGGCGAGAAAAGCAGGCCCAGCATGGCGTCTCGCTCAGCCAGCGGCATGTAACCCAGCGCAAACCAGACATCGCCGGCACAGGCGATCTGGAAAGGCGTGGAGGACGGTCCGACGGGCAGGAACAGGCCCCTTTCAAAAGGCTGATAATAGTCCATCAGCCGGTCGGGAAGCCGGCCCTGCATGGCGTTGGCCAGATTGTAATAGTAGGTGCCGATTTCCGATTTGAGGTCCCTTTCCGCGGCCAGTTCGGACACTTTCGTCCAGTTTTCCCGGTCGGCCTCGACGACCATGCCCATAATCTGCTCCGAGACCTTGTCGGGCTTGCCCCAGGCCTTGCGTGCCTCCCGCAGGGAGATGCCGTTCTGGGCAGCGAGCTTCCGGAAATAGGGATGGCGGACCAGGAAGACGCACTGGCTCAGCCCAGCCGCCAACGCAGCGGCGGCCAAAATGACCAGAAGTATGCATCCACCTTTTCTTTTCATCGCCGGCTATTCTTGGGGCAGCGGGAAGTGTTCAATCAGGAATTTGCCTGCAATGCTTTCCTCGCCTAGTGCCAGGGCCATCTCTCGCGTGCGACGGAGATATTCGGCATGGACAGCTTTCGCTTCTTCTTTCCGCCCTTCGTTATAGAGTCCGCCATAAACCCGATTATGCTCCATCGTCAGGTCTTTCCACACCTGCAGGCTGTCGTTCTGGGGTGTTCCGCCACCCGTGCTGTTCGGGCCGATGGTCACGTAGATGTCGCCTGGCTCTGTGGCTACGAGCAGGTCCTGTCCCTTACCGCGTTCGTGGGCGATCAGCCGGACGGTGCACATCCAATGCCGGTCGCCGCGGAATTCAAATTCGTGGTTGTGGATGAGTACGGAGTCTACGTTTTCACGCTCCCCATGGCCGACAGGCACGAGGAAGACCTTGACGCCCTCCAGTTCGTTGGAGACGACGCGGCCGTGGATACGATATTCGTCGCGTCCACAGGCGCAAAGGAAGATGGCCGTTATGGCCGCCGTGATATACAGGAATCGTTTCATGGCTTGACAGTAGCTTGGATACGCTCGTCCGAGAACACTTCACGATACACGCCGCGTGTGTCGAAGTCGACCCGGGTTTTGGTGAAATCGGGCGCATTGTAAGAATACAAGGTCCCGTGGTAGAGTTTGCGCGGGTTCTTCTGGGGCAGCACGAAAGGTTTCGTGCAATGCCCGTTCTCATCGATCGAGGCGAGATAGATCTGCACGTAGAGACCGTCTTCGCGACGGCTGGAGAAGAGGAACCAGCGGCTGTTGCCGCTCCAGTTGTGGAAACTCTCGGAGAACGGGCTGTTGACCTCGTCGATGGGCCGGGTTTCTCCGGTCTGCAGGTCCATGAGCCAGAGGTCCGCTTCCTGGTGGCTGATGGGGAAGACCCCGAAATCAGCCTGGTTGTACATCAGCCAGCGGCCGTCGTAGGATGGCCGGGGGAAGGCGATGCTATGGCCCTCCTGGCTGGCTGGTATGACCGTTTCAATCTCACCCAGCGCGCCGGTTTCTGCGTCGAAGGAAGTGCGCACCAGGTCGTAACGGATGCTGTCGACGAAGCGCGGGACTTCGAATGCTTTCGCCTTGCAGAAATAGAGCGTTTCCCCGTCGGGGGTGAAGGCGGGCGAAGACTCCAGATAGTCGGGAGTCGTGTACCGGGGATCCACGACCAGGGAATGGTCGTTCATATCCATCACCACCAGGTCGGAAGCCAGGTCGAAAACTTCAATTGTGCGCTGGTCGCCCGTCCAGAAACATTGGCGGACGGGATTGATGGAACCTGCGAACCAGCGGCCGCCGGGGTGCCAGTAACAGTAAGCTACGTTGCCCAGGGTACTGTCGGTCTTGGTCGTTACCCATTCGCGTCGGCCGTCCTGCTGGATGAGTGTGGCACCATGACTGCCTCTCAAGTGGAAGAGGAACTGGGCCGGGTCGGTAGCGTTGGCCGTGTGGCAGTTCATGCACTGGCCGGGTGTGAGCGTGCTTTCGATGATGGGCTCTTCCCGGAACGTATGGATGTCGCGCTGGTAGATGCCGATGGTGCTGTAGGTGGTGTAGCCCGGTGCGATCTTGCGGTAGGTGACGCCGTATTCGTCGAGCGGCACGTCGCTGACGTAGAGAATGAAATCGCGCCACTGCGTCCATGCTCCCTCTTTGCGTCCCAGGACGGTAAAATGCAAGGTGCCGCCGGCATTCTGCCGGGTAAGGCGGTGCCATTTCCGGACAGGGAAGGCGGCCAGGCGGCCCCGGGTCTTGATTTCCCCGCCGAGGCTTCCCGTGACGCAGACGAAAACGCGGTCGTACGCTTCAGGCAGGTTGAAGTTCAGGGGCGCGATCCCGGCGGGGATGGTCACGCCGATGTAGTCAGGATAAATGTCCGGAAGATCATCCACAAGCGTGGTTTTTCCGGTACAAGCGGCCAGCAGGATTGCAGCCAGGAGGAGCGGTAGCCATCGTTTCATTGTCCTGCCTCCGATTGTTTGAGCCGCTGCCAGGCCGTGTAGTATTGGGCGGCCATGAAATTGTTCTGGTTCTGGTTGTAGAGGACAGCCATCATCAGGTCGAGTCCGTCGTAGAAGGTGATGAAATCATCCTTGAAACGGACCTGCCGGATATAGCCGTAGACGGGGTCGGCAGCCACTTGGGCATCGTCCTGGATCAGGGCCTTGCGGCCAAGAGCCCATTTGCGGTAAAAGAGACTGTGTGAGAGGATGTCCAGATACTTTTCTGCACGGTCGTACCAGCCGTTGACAATGTTGCATTCGGCGATGCGGGACAGGAAGCGTCCGCTCTTTCGGCCGTTCTGGATGGATTCCTGGACGTCGAAGAAGTATTGGAGGGTAAGGTTGGGCATACCCATCATCCAAAGCAACTCGGCGGAGGTGATGTCGGAGAGGTTGTCCCGGATGCTGGGCAGCACGAGGCCTTCCGTACCGCACTGGTAGAATTCGTTGAGGCGATTTTCCAGCTGTCCGTTCATGAACAGGCAGAAATTGACCGAACAGGCGCTGACAGGATTCCGGGGCTGGTATTTTTCAGCCCGGGAGATGACGTCTGCGTATCGTTCGTTGCGGATGAGCCAGTCGTAGGCCAGGGTTTCTTGGACGTCCTTGTCGAAGGTCATCCGTACACCGACCCAGGTGCTCAGGGCCAATGCCAAGAAAGTGATGATACCCGGCACAAGCGGCCTGCTGAGCCGGATCTCCAGTCCGCATAACCAGATGGTCAGGAGCGTGACGGCCGGGATAAGAATTTGCATCACGGGCAGCGACTCCACGAGCCGGTAGTAGTTAAGACCGAAGAAGGCGTCACGGGCAGGGTATTGAGAAGCCAGAAGACGGTATCCGGCAAAGAAAACCAGTGCCGTATACAGGAGGATGACCAGATCTTTCCAGCTACGGCCCCGGATGCAGGAAAGCAGAACGGGAACCAGGATGATGGGTCCTGCCAGCCACCATCCCAGCGGGATGAGCCACAGGCGGTGCCAGTGGGCGCGGGTCATGGCCGGACAAAGTGCCACGGCCAGAATCAGGGCAACGGGATAGCTCACAAGCACTTCCACATCTCCCTGATAGATGAGCATCAGCAGCGACGGGATGAAGGATAACGCATAAAGACTCCGTTCATCCACTTTGGCGGAAGACCGAGCCGCCCGCCAGACCAGCCGCTGAAGAAGCACGGCCAGCAGCGCCATGATCAGGGCGCCGGCCGTACGGGAATAGAAGAACTGCACCAGGAATTCCGACAACCAGTCTGCCAGGCCGCCGGGCAAAGAAAGGCGCTGGAGAAGGTATTCTCCCGTGAAAAGGAACAACTGGTTCTGCTCCTGATAGGAGAGATCCTGCGGGTAGAGCC